>Ga0307507_10010222_pt1 | contig 12206 bp, 17 predicted proteins | sample 7_EM_MG_FD_207223 | JGI IMG/M metagenome (GOLD analysis project Ga0307507, IMG submission 207223) | Populus trichocarpa ectomycorrhiza microbial communities from riparian zone in the Pacific Northwest, United States - 7_EM | ecosystem: Host-associated > Plants > Roots > Unclassified | place... | reverse complement strand
CCACCCAGCCCACCAACAGAAGAATCGATTGTCCGAACTCCATGGTCGAGCGCTGCTAAAACGTTCGTGACACCGGTTCCGTACGTATCATGAAACTGCAGAGGAAATAAGTAATGTTAGCAGCTCAGGCTCATAGACAAGAGGTTTCAAGTTCCTCACATGTCCCTACACAAGTAAATTATAAAACTGCACACAGAGAGAGGGAATCACTGACAGCAAGTTTTGCCACCGGAACCACTTTTTTAACTTCCTCAAGCATCTCACCAACCTCATGTGGTCTCCCCTTTCCGATCGTATCTCCTAGACTGACCTCATAACAACCCATTTCCATAAGCTCCTTGGCCACCTCCTTTACACGCTTATAGTCCGTCTTTCCAGAATACGGACAAGCGATCACGACGCTCACATACCCTCTCACTCGCAAACCCCTATCCAAAGCTGCCCGAGTCACATTGGAAAGCCTTTCCAACGATTCAGCAATCGTACAATTGAGATTTGCACGAGTGAATGCATCTGTGGCCGCAGTAAAGACAGAGATTTCATCCGTCAAAGGAGGATCGGAAGGATAAGCATCCAATAACGCGAATAGATCCTGTAAACCTCTTAAATTCGGTACGAGTACAGGATAATGCACGCCGGGGTATAGTTTAAGGCCCTTGAGGACATCTGCCGTACCCGCCATCTACGAGAAAGTAAAAATCATTAGGCCAAAGACGAATGGAAGTTCCTTACTTGTGGAACCCATTTCGGACTGACGAAACTTCCTGCCTCGACGGCTGTCACACCGGCGCGTGTTAATCGATCTATGAGTGCCACCTTGAGTTCGACAGGAATCTCCCCTTTCTCGTTCTGCAGTCCATCTCTAGGGCCCATTTCCACGATGTTAACGATGTTATTAACGGCAGGAGTAGCGTAACTTCGAGTATGAAAGGCAAGCCGAGACATAAGTTGGGTACATCGCATCCTGGATGTCATGGCCATATTCATGGAGTTGCAGTTCAAAATGGGATAAACATCAAATAACAAATTCTCACACAGCCCCAAAGAAAGTTATAACAAATATACAAAAAAAAAATATACAAATTGCTGGATAAATCAAAGTTTCTGCATAGAGCAATCCTAATATCCCAACAGAACGTTGTACTCAGGGTAGAAGGCGTTAGCGCACCCTGGTCGGGCTGCCAGAATCCAAGCTAGCTTTCTCCATCCCATTCGAAATTTCTTGGGTTGATAACAGCTCCTCCGGTTTCTTGAGAGAGGATCCGACTTGGTATGTAATATTTGCGTGCTAGGTGATACTTCTAAGCACCATCGTCTGGAAGCTAAACTAAAGATAAACAAACCTCAAGGATTTCCTATAAGAGAACACATTTTAGACCGACATAGCCAAATTTGTGTATGGAACGACGTACCTTCTCCGACTCTTCCTTGTACTGGGTTAGTTTCTCTCTCATCTGGACAGCATGAGTGTCCACATGAACCAAGGTTGCCATGCGGTTGACCGCCCTGATAGTCGACGTAGCTTTTCTCCCTGTAAAAGTGTCAGGAAGCTTCCTACCAATTATATTTGAAGAAGCATACAGAGATTCTTAGCGTTGAACGCCTTCTTAACATTGGGTAGGAGATCAGCAGGACCACCATCAGCGCGAGTAGGATCGGGAACAAAGTGAGGTTCGTCGTCAGCTAACCACTAATAAGCAAAAAAGAAGGGTTAGACCGGACACGAGTACCAAATGAAACAAACCTTGTGTTGAAGAGCCTCAGCAGCTGTCGGACGCACAGTGGGATCAACGGTCAAACAAACCGTCACAAAATCCTTCGCTGTGCTAGACACATTCTGCCAATATTCCTTTGGTTCAAATCGATAATCTCCAGCAATAATGGCTTGCATTTCTTGCTGCTGCGTATCTCGATCGAATGGAGTATAGCCGGCCAACAAGAAGTAGGTGATAACCCCCATAGCCCAGACATCAACAGGTCTGCCATGGCCAGCTGGAAAAGAATTCAGGGAAATCACCAAATTACACAGTCAATACTGACTTCTCAAGAAGATTTCCGGAGACATGTACTGGTCTGCGGTTAGAATGTTGCACTTTGAGCAACACGATCTCCACTTACTCCCGGAGTGCCACAAATTTCAGTCAAAAGGTTCAGTTTTTCCTCTTCCATAACCCTGCTGAGACCGAAATCCGCAATCATGATGTCAGCATCCTCCGCTGAAGTACGGAAAAGCAAGTTTTCGGGCTTCAGATCTATGGGAAAAGAAGTAATCAGCCGCAGATCGTCACATCGAGTGTTGAATGATTCACCTCGATGAACGATTCCGCATTCGTGAATGTACTTGACCGCCTTGAAAATGGTGCGAACGAGGGATGCGGCGTCGCTGTTCTGGTGGTGGTAAAATTAAACTGGTGTGGATAAAAAATAGCGTACGCCTCGTAATAGTTTCCCTTGGCACAGATGCGATCAAACAGCTCCCCTCCTGTGCAAAGATCGAAGCAAAGATAAAGATTGTGGGCGGTCTAAGATTAAGATGAGAGAGGGAGAGCTGCAAATGACGGAACCCAAACACCTCAAAGTAGTCATGCAGAGTCACAATGTTCCGATGGCCGCTTGAGACACGCTTGAGAACAGCGATTTCATTGCGGACCTGTAGGATACATCGTCAGAAGTGTTTTGGGAATTCAAAAAACAACACACCATGTGTTCGCGTCCTTCCATTAAGCGCTTATTGATAACTTTGCATGCGTAGAATTCCCCTGTTTTGATGTGGATCGCCTCTTTCACGATGGCATACGTTCCGCTGCCGAGTGTTTTTCCAGTTCGATACTGATAAGATAGATGCAGCCAGGGCTAATTCCAACAAGGAGAGACAAACCTGGCAGGGAACAGTGACTGGCATTTCTGACTGTGGACGAGAAGGAAGACCTGGAGGCGGTTGCTGTATAACACTGACATTACTAACTTTAACCATTGGCACAGCCACATACTCACCGCTGTTGTCTCTGAGTCTTTTGTCGTTTTGTCGTCTTTGCTCGAAGTCTCCTCTGCGTCCTTGGGCTTGTCTTCTTGCAGCTTTGCGGTTGTGTCTATTCCCTTCCTGTCTCCTTCAACACTGTACCCAGTGAACGATGCGAAAGTCGACTTGAGGTCTACACGTGAAATCCTGTGCGGGCGGCTTCCGCTGGATGGCTGTCCTGCTTGACTTGGCTTATTTCCCATGATGGGCGGCCTTGAAAAGTCTGGAGAAAAGAGAAGGTGGGCTGGTTGTGGCTTATACTCCAAGGTTCAAACGTTCTCAGCGCAAGCGATGTTCTTATATAGCCGACACTGCCACTGTCGGCAACCTCCTGGCACCATGTTGTTGGACAATCGTTTGATGGTCTCCTGTTCCAGTTGACTCAAAACGACGATATCAGGACCTGATGACCGTCTATGATGCAGAACAAGCTTGAATCGTTGCAATGCAATGCTGTTTACTCGTGTACAAAGCGAGATTGATCAAGTGCGACTCGCATGTTTCTTTGCGGAACATTGTACATAAAATCAACCCACAGCCTTCCGCAGGGCCGCTCTTCATTTCCCAGTTGACTCCAACGCTCGTACAATTCCAAAGGCCGCAGCGGCGGCCACTCCACCGACCATGAGCGTGCTGACTGCTCCCCAGACATAGTCAGCTGGACTCCGAGCGGCACCTGTCACCCGAGCCTTGACAGCTCCGAAGATGAGCAAAATAATGCCCGTAATTATCGACGAATAAATAAGTGCGACTTGAGCCACCGGGATAAAGAAGTAGGGTATCAACGGAATAATTCCGCCCATGAGATATCCCATACCAATCGTGAATGCAGAAACATACATTCTTTTATTCGGGACCTCCTCTAAAACAATCAGTGAACAACGCATCCGGCCTCGAATTGTAAACATACTTACCAAGGCCGAGTTCAAATTTGAGCAAAAATGCCGTAAGCCCAACCGTGTTGCCCCACTTTTGTCTGGCGTCCTCCTCATCAACTCCACTCCTATTGGCAGAGCCTCCTTGAAAGTTCTGCTCGACCTCCTTCAGACAATCCATTACCCTACGGCACGTTCGTTCGTCAACCCCAACAGGACCCAGGACCCTCCGCACACCTCTCTCGAGCTCGCCAGAACAGCTGTTGTTCACTCTTTTAGCCAAAAAATGCTGTTGATACCGGTAATGATCTCGTTCTGCCTGTGAACCGAGGAATCCCCCGATGCCCATGGAGATGGCACCAGCAAAGAGCTCGGCAATTCCACCCATAACCACGATTCGCGAGGTTCCAAGAGATGACAAGCCGGCTGCGAGAGCAAAAGGAACTGTCAGACCATCGGAAAGTCCAATTACACTAACGCGCAATCCGTTAACCACGCAGAAAACAAAAAAGGAGGGAGTGACTCACACATCTCTAACAATATCCGGGTCAATCAGCGTCCGCTCTTCCTCAATGAGGTCCTTGCAACAAACGCCATCTGGGGGTGTTGTGTTGACGCACTTCCCCAAAAACGCAGACTCCGTTTCATGTTCTGGAGGGTCGATAGGCCATACGACAGGTTTTTTGTGGATATTTGCACTTCTTGGAAGTGGAACAGCTGCGTTTGAGAGTTGACTTTCGTTCAAATGTTCAGAGGGGGTCATGGAACTTGGAAACAGTATCTGAATGATTTGGAGCCTTTACTATAAATACACGCGTTGACGAATCAGATTGCTTGAATTTGATATGTAATCGTAATAAGCCAATCAGCATCCTGCAATTTGTATGTTCTACGTTGCCACTCGAGTAATTTTTCAACTATGGGGTTGCACCGTTGCAGGCAGAAAATCAAGAACCAGTGCGACGGGTATGTAATCCGAGGTGGTTGTCTGATGGCAGTGACATAAATCTGATTCCGCTTTGTTGGGATCTTTTCGTGGAAACATAGACAACAGGAAACCACCCAGATCCGCTGAGTCTTATGGCATTGGGAGCAAATCTGTCATAGTAAATCAGATTGGCCGCCATGGGAGATGACAACTTGAATGAATCCAAGATAATTCGATAATCGAGGCCACGACTCGGAGGAAGAAAATCTTGAGGGACATCACAAAAAGTATAACTTATAAAGCAATACATCGCGTTATTGCTTTTGGTTTGAAAATGGGTCAGATAGTAAGCAATGCAAACACTTGGGCATGCATAAATTTCGTGATAGAGGATCGGCTTATTTGATCCGCTACCACTTCAGAATGGCTTCTCATCCAGGCTCAACTCCACATCGATGGGTACTTGAAAGGTATCAAGAACGAATTTGATCGTCTCAACCATGAACTTGATGAGACAAGGAAACAACGAGACGAATACATATCAAAGTGTATGTCAACAGTCAGGTTTCTACTATGGAATCTAATCCTCGATAGACCTGAGCCAGGCTAGAGAATTGCAGGAACTCCGTCAAACCTTCCATCACCATGCAGAGATTGCCCACACTTGCCGAATTACAGACGATAACCCTTCTCCTCTCCTCTCTTCCGAGTCTGTGTCCCCATCCAGCGAATATCACTCCCCTTTGGAAGGAGAAGACGCTGCCTCTGATCAATTGGACAATACAGAAGACTCAAAAGAGGTACTCAAGCAGGAAAGAGACCAAGACGGTGCCGATGTCGATCGGAATGAAAGCATTGCTGCCAGTGGAACTGCATCTCTGTCAACCGCAAATTCCACCAACAATCATGATTCAGACGCCCCTGCATGGCGCGTTGAATTTAATAGGAATACGACCCCCATGCTGAATTTAAATCTCATGCACAAGTTAACGTCACAAGGGGGAATCGTTCTTGCTTTTAGTATGGACGGGGAATAGCTCTGGCATAGCGTCAATTTTTCACTCGATGACAGGGAAAAGAATCAGGTGAAGCCAAAAAACATATTTTCTCTACTGGTTCCTGAAGGAATGGAACGTCAGCGTCATGAAAGACCTGTATGAAAAATCCTTGCCTGAGTATACATGTCTGGGTTTCAGTCCCAACAGCAAGTACCTTGCCACAGGGGAAAGCAATGGAAATGTACGGGTACGTTTCCAATTTCTCTGTAACGTTGTTCCATCAAGTGTCTGATATCGTCTTGCCCCAGATTTGGATAATCTCCCAAAGGAGAGTTAGTTGTGCATTCAGGCACGGAATTTATATCGATGGACTCCATTTCTCGCCGAACGGTCAATGCGTTGCCACTTGTTCAGGTAAAACAGTCAGAATATGGAGGCTGCGCGATGGATCTTCGAGAATTATAAGTTTATAACCGATCTCGAATTCTATCCTTGGTCCGTTCGATTCAGTCCAGATGGACGGTACATTACATCGGGGTGTAGTCCCCAGCAAATTTGTATGTGGAATAGCCGCACACAAAAATTGGTGGTGAGCTTGCACGGAAATGTCGACTATACCTCGAGTCTGGTTGTTCACTCCTGATGGCAAAGGTCTGCTGAGTGCATCAGCGGATAAGAGTGTTATCCTTTGGGATGTTACTTCATTCAGTTCGCTTGGAACGGCATATCCACCAAGTTCCGGTGTGACAGAAGTCTCGCGCCTCATAGGCCACACGGTGCGTTGATCATACAGTCTATTTGTCCTCCTCTTTCTCATCCTCCCTTTCGATGCCGAAATCAACATCCCACAGACTATAATTCAGACCATTTCGATTTCCCCTGACGGTAAATGGATTGCGACTGGCTCATGGGATATAACTGTCAGGATCTGGTGTGCCCATGACGCCACATTGCATTGTATCCTGCACTGTCCAGGACAAGTTCGGTCCGTCGATTTCAGTCCTGTTGGGAATTATCTAGCAGTCGGGGGTTATATGGATCAATTGACAATTTGAAATTATGGAAATCTGTAGTACTGGTCTGCTCGAACTCTGTTATCTGCACAATATACCAATCCACTCTGGAGCTGACTGCGTTATTAGGATATTTGTAGATTCGCAATTTCAAGTACATATGATGGATCATTAAAGGTCTGACTCGAAGTTCGGACTAGGAGTAACCACCCGAGCAATATAGGCTGCCCTCAACTTCATCCACCTAGATTCGCACTGAGGCTCGTCCAGTCGGCAAAAGAAAACGGAGCACACATAAAATCATGGATAGGGATCGCTAGTTATCTTTGATGACCCAAAAGTTTATTAGAGTAACGTGTTCCTGATCCCACCAGGATGACGACAAAGTGTACCCGATCACAGACTCCAACAAAGCAATCATGACATGAACGTAGTCCGTGGTGAGAACAGGAAAACTAAGGTGCCATTCTTCGCTCCTCCTTCCTTCACCTTGATCCACCGTCCCAACTTTGGTTCCTGCCCAATACCAGCAACTAACAAAAAGGGTGCAACAGCAAGGGCCTTTGGCTGACGTATCAACGCATCACCAGACCGCACCATCTCACCCGCCCACGTTGCTTCCTTGATAAAACCTTTGGCCACTGTCAGAAGCTGCAACGAGTTTATAACACCCGGTGCAGGGACTTTGCCGACAAGACTGAAATGTTTGAGCTTTGGATCGAGTTTCCATATTCGAATGTCTCCTTCCCATGAACCTTTTTTAACATACGGAGACCAAAAATTGATCAATGATGAATGACGTAGAGAAAGGCCAGAAAACACACCTGATGCGAAAATGTCAGAGTATCGCAAAGCGGAAAGAGCCGTGATCCAGCGAGGTGTCTGAATGATGCCTTCCGTTTCTGAATGTACTTCATTCAAACCATGAGCTAAGGCTTGCTTGAAAATAGGTTTCCGCCTTTGACTTGTGAATAAGCTTATCATCCTAGAAAACATACGTCAGAGAATTCCTTCTCAGCATCAAAATTACTCACCCGCTATCTCCCCCTGTCAAAAATGTTGCTTCATCAATCATTGCAGCACAGTCCAAACTCCCTTCAACAAACGTCTTTTCCCCCTCGCCCAGCCTCCTTTTGGAAGAGGTAGGATCCAGACCATCTGCGTCTGCATCATCGTCTTCGTCACCTTTCAATTCGCCCTCGAGGACTTCTCGCATTCGGCTGCGACCTCCACCACGATACACCACCTGTTTCCCATCTACGATTTTCCAGTATCTCAATGTCTTGTCCCTGCTTCCAACGGAAACGCAACCATCTCCCCGAAGGGCATCAAGTCCAACGACATGATCCTGATGACCGAAAACCGTTTCTACATAGCCCATGACGGAGTCGGAGAGATCGTAGACCTTAACAGTACGATCTAATGAGCTGGTATACAATTGATTTGTCCCCTTCCGAAATGCGATATTCTAGAAGGTGTGAATGAGTTTAGTCAGGAGACGTCAGTGGCGACGAGAGAATTCTTACCGTGATTGCATCCTTGTGTCCAAGATACCCCGAGAAAGTCCTTTTCCATTCACACGTCTCAGTATCCCAAACACATAGCCTTCTATCTCGTCCCGAACTCGCCAGGATCTTCTCATCCCCACTTATTGCCAAAGACAGAACTTCGTCTGTGTGGCCCTTGATATCGGCTTCCGGAGCGGCCTTTCCCTTCCCCTTTGTATCAATGGAAGGTTTGACTTTAAATATCGAACCCAGCTTTTTACCCGTTCTGAGATCCCATTTGAATATGTGGCCCTCTTTCCCAGAGGTAAACAGATACTTTCCGCTCTCTGACGCAACAGCCGAGGTAATAGAAAACCGATGTCCAGTCGTACGGATAAAGGAGCGAGGAGATGAAGAAAAGTCAAACTAAAATAATTCATTAGATATGCAGAGCGATATGATAGCGGACTTTGACCAACTGAATCCGCGATGAATGAATGCACTTTGCCAGAGTGTTCCATAACATCCTGCTTCAATCGAGTAGAAATGACATCCCTGTCAATTTCAGCAGCGTCGTACTCCCCGTCCCCTAAAAAGCGTGGCTTAGACACGAGGGCAACATTCCAAGCGGCTCACACACCCAAAGAAGTTTTTAGACTGTCGAGATACAGTTGAGCCAATCGAAGCCTTTTCTCTGCTGGGATTTCTGTCTCATCCTCGTCGCCACTGACGCCTGGATCTACCTCTTCAGCCCTCAGGTCCATATCATCAACTCCCCCTTCATCTGTGTCAGAGAGATCCTCATCCTTCCTCGCAGACTTGGTCTTGCTCCTGTCGTCCTTACTGGTCCTGGCGAATTTTTTGGTATTGCTTAGTCTAACGGCATTGGAGTTTGAGTCTAAGCGTTTCCTCTTCTTTTGTTTCGAGGTTGAGAAGAATGGGTCGGGCATGTAAGATGGATGAAGCCAAAGTGACGGTCAAAAATTTTGAAAGCGTATTTGGCGTTGCTTGGAATGGAGGCCATCCCCTCCTCACCCGTTCGTTTTGTTCCTGTGGCGGTTTCCAGGTAAGTATCAAGGCAGCTGGTAAGTACCAAATAATTTTATTGCACTGGAGAACTGAGACTAGACATCCAGCAAAACCAGTTTCAACTGTGGTCACTTGTCACGCTCGCCTGTGCAGCATCGCATGGTCGGATTCGGAATGCCGAATGGCTTGCAACTCTGTTCAAGACGATCAATACTACTGATAAAGTCCCCACACATCCGCTCCCTTTTTACTGCCCAGATGCGTCCTCTTACACTTGACTCACTCAACCCAGGCCTTCGCAAGGTTGAATATGCTGTTCGAGGCGAACTCGCCATCAAGGCTCACGAGCTCACCGAAGTCCTCCGCGACGAACTCAAGAAGCCATCTCACTCTCTTCCCTTCGACAAGGTCATCTCATCCAACATCGGGAATCCTCAACAGAAAGGGCTCGATCAGCCACCTATCACCTTCAACAGACAGGTATGTATACCATATCGATCGTCAGTAATCAGAACTCCAGTCAAAAAATTTTACATTAGGTTGCTGCTCTGATGGAGTGGCCAGAACTGGCTAAACTTGCCCCAAACGCCTTTCCCAAGGATGTGATCGAACGCGCGAAAGAGCTTTTAGCAGATATTGGCTCGATTGGTGCATACACACATAGCCAGGGTATACCCCTCATCCGCAAGAACGTCGCAAATTACATAGAGGGTGCGTATGAGTACTAATTCTGCGAACGTTCTTAACCCTCATCAACACCGATGATAGAACGCGATGGATATCCTTCCAACCCCAATCACATCTTCCTGACGGCAGGCGCATCCGCGGGAGTAAATACCATGATCAACATGCTCATCAACAGTCCTCAAGCCGGAATCCTTATACCTATCCCCCAATATCCTCTTTACACTGCCACTCTAGCCCAACACTCTGGCACCGCCATTCCTTATCTTCTTGATGAATCATCGGAATGGTCTACCTCTGTCGAATCCATTGAAGAAGCGATCCAAAAGGCGAAGAAAGCAGGAACCGACCCTCGCGGTCTTGTCATTATCAATCCGGGAAACCCAACTGGCGCAGTGCTCGACGTGGCTACTCAAGAACAGCTTGTCAGGTTGTGCGAAAAGCATTCGCTTGTCCTCCTTGCGGATGAGGTCTACCAGGAAAATTTGCATAAACCCCAAACTCACACGTTCGCGTCCTTCAAAAAGATTGTGTCAAAACTGCAATCTCCCATTCCACTCATTTCCTTTCACTCTATCTCCAAGGGAGTTACAGGCGAGTGCGGCCGGCGAGGGGGCTATTTCGAGTGCACGAACATTTCCGAAGACGTCATAGCGTTTATCTACAAGATCGTCTCGGTCGGCCTCTGTTCGCCCGTATCTGGACAGATCGGTGTCGACTGCATGATTCGACCGCCCAAACCAGGTCAAGAAAGTTACGGGTTATGGAAGAAGGAAACGGACGGACTGCATGCAGCATTGGCGTCACGTACACACACGATGGCTGAGCGGCTGAATCAATTACCTGGAGTTTCGTGCGTGGACTCACCCGGCGCGCTCTATCTCTTCCCGCAGATTAAGCTGTCAAAGAAGGCTGTAGAAGCAGCCCAAGCGGCTGGAAAGGTACCAGATGTGTTTTATTCGCTTGCGTTGCTGGATGCGACTGGGATATGTGTCGTACCTGGAAGTGGGTTCGGACAGAAAGAGGGGGAGTGGCACTACCGATTAACCTGCCTGTGCCCTGGGGTAGAAGACTATGTGGGGAAGCTTGAGAAATTCCACGTTGGGTGGGTAGAGAAGTACGGAATAGCGTAAGAACGGGCACAAATTGCCATCCAGGATGGTCGCCATAAGAAATTGGGCGATGATCACGGAATGGGGTTGTCGATTGTATTTTTCTGAATTTGTCTGAATGTATAGTATCCACCCAATAGATTGTTTGGTGTTGCTCTGATGTGATAGCCTTAAGTATCAGCCTCATTCACTGGACTGTGCCAATTGAAATCAACTCATGACCCAACCACGGCCACAACGCGTGGATCAGGAGGCTGTGAAAACAGTGATTTGGGTCAGATAGACTTTGAAAATGGTCTGATAACAAACACTACGTCACGCCAGCGTCCAGCAAGACCCGAGTGCCATGTCGGAAAAACATACAGCTGATTGCAGAGGAATGTATGCGCATACGGCCCTCGGGACGACAAAATACTAAATTGTTGCGTGGAATTGGACCAGCCTCTGGCGAAAAAGGCGCGGGAGGCTGCCTGATGGGGATCAGTTTCTGTTTATTTGCCATCTTAAGTCGGAGATACCCCGATTTGGAAGTCCCTCTGACTGTGGTCCGTGCGCACATCAGGGATGCCCGGGCCTGTAAACGATCGTCAACACTCCTCTTTTTCTTCCCCCACCACCATCCCAGCCATGATAAAATACGCCTCTCCTCAGCCTTCCCAATAACCTACGCACCTCTCGTCGCTGTAGGAGCTAAGCTCCAGCAGCGGCACCGTTCACCCCCAACTATGGTATGTTTCATCCTCTAGAGTCTCACCACTCACCCACATCGTCTCGCCTAGATAATCTTCAGCAAGAAATACGCATGGTACCGAGTTTTTCTGTCCTGCTGCTCGTCGTTGCTCACTGGCTGTACAGCGAGACCTGCATCAAGGGTCATAGGTCTTCGTCGTGCAAACATTCAGATCGACCCCTCTTCGAAATCAAGAAGAAAGGCCGTCCTGTCACCCAATGTGAACACTGTCGAGAGCTCCGTAAAACTAAACAAGTCCATGTAAAATGTCTCTGCGAATCCAAGTCCACAGAATTCCCATCACAAGGTGTGTTAATCCATGCCACCTGCA
>Ga0307507_10010221_pt1 | contig 12207 bp, 6 predicted proteins | sample 7_EM_MG_FD_207223 | JGI IMG/M metagenome (GOLD analysis project Ga0307507, IMG submission 207223) | Populus trichocarpa ectomycorrhiza microbial communities from riparian zone in the Pacific Northwest, United States - 7_EM | ecosystem: Host-associated > Plants > Roots > Unclassified | place... | reverse complement strand
AAGAATACTACCAGAAAGAAGGTACATGGAGTGAGGAACTCCAGTAGTCATTCCTGTTCCATCAACCTCCCATGTTGCCACCGCCTTCAGATCTAAACAGTCATGTTCAGCCAAATGACAAATAACACGTAGAATGTCACTTCACTATGGCAGATAACAAGGAACAAAATTTAATTTTTATTCAAGTAAACTCAAAAAAATACTGAGTTAAAGATAATTGGAATTATTAAATAACTGGCATACCATGGTTGCAAAAATCAATGCCAGGAACAAGGCCCTCCACCCAGACAGTCTCATCGAATTGGCCATCAACTCCGGGAACCTTGGATCCTGATATAAGAAGTGCCTTAGCTTAGTTTGATAGGAACAAGAACATGCACCAGCAATTCCTTGATTCAAGTAGCTAATCAGGAGAGATAATGATATCATGGAGAACTAAAAACTGAAAAAAATAACCATACTTTCTTCATCCTTCCTGCCAGTCAAGTTTCCAGCAGAAATATCACTATGGCAAACCCCAGAATCAATGTTAAGTGAAGACTGACTGTCCTGATCCTCTTGAACTTGTGGAAACACATAAGAACGTGGAAGGGGAATGTTCAAAGCACGTGTCCAAAATACTGAATTTGCCCTAGCATGATGGAAAGAGTGCAAAATTAGCCAGCAAAAGTGGTAGGAACAAGAGTGGGTTTATGTCAAGGAAATGCCAAGGCATAATACAAAATATCCAACAAAAAGAAGTAATTTGGAAGATGCTTACCAAAGGAAATCTTCAAAACACACCTCACTGGCAAAAGAAGCAATAACAAATATCAATTTTTTTGTAGAAGATGATGCCATTCTTAACTCACGTTGAGTGTAATAAGTTTAACATTTGTGTGTCTAAATGCCTATGATAGCCCAGTTATGCACTTGTGCTCAACCAGGAAAATACCTTTATATGTTGCTGAAGAGTTGAGTAATTGCCAATTTGGAACCAGAGCTCCTAGCTCTGGTGGTTGGGTGTTATATTTTCCATCACTCAACCAAGGTTCAAACTTCGGTACCAGTAACAACAAACAAAAAATAATTAGCCAATTTGGAAGCTGAGCTTACCTTTCTAAATCCCCATCTAGAATTAGAAGTTTCTGCACCAAGCCCTTCACTTTGTCTTCATACAAAGACAACAACCTTTTTCTCTGCAACATATAGACATGTCTTTCATCAAGTTCTATGGAGTCGAGGTCAAGGCACAATCATTCAAACCAGAATATACATGAAATATCAATCCCATGAATTATACAAAAGTCCAATATCAAACCACCTAGAATTAGAAAAGATGTTTTGTAATTTAGGTTAACAGTAAAGGTAAGATCAAGTGTTCAGATAAACCAATAATCACCACATAATTGGAAGCACCAGCATGCTTTAGGAATCATTATAATCATCATCTTGAAATAAGTTGAGGAGATCAGTAGCATCGAAGTGGCAGTAAATGCTTTGATATTGTAGGTGAAATTATAAGTTGTGACAGCCTGACAGAACCTATCTTCTTGAACTGACACCATTATATACAGTGTCATACATAACCCAGCTATCCAATCAGTGTAACACAGGACATGCAAAAACATGTGTGACCTGTAATTCAGTTGCCCGATATAGTGTTGTCCCCTTCAACTCCAAAAGCTCATCATCAGTAAACCAGAGTGGATTTCCAAAGGTTTTGGGAAGCATGTCAAGGTACCTAATACAATGTAAACTGAATAAACCCAAACCACCCTGAAAAAAAAAATCTAACCCAAAAATAAGCAAGTGTAATCGATGCATACGGTTTCCAAGACGAATTATTTCGAAGGCGCTCTAACATTAGAAATAGAATCATCAAAAACCTGTCATCAACTTCTCCTTCTTCAAACATAGATCTACACTCAGGTCCAATAAGGGGATCTTGTAACACTCTCATGGGAGTTATTGCTAGATCTAGTGGAACAACAAGTAGAACCCCTGAATTTTTCCAAGAAAGTTTCCGAGTAAAATCATTCAATTCGAACATTTTCACAATGACAATAAAATATATATATATATATATATATATATATATATATATATATATATATATATATATATATAAAAGAAGAACCGAATCTTTATTCTTTATTTTACTAGTATTCTTTCCACATAGCAACCAAAAATTCATTTCCTTAACATGCCTGACAATAACGCCCAAAATTCCAGCCAAGTGCAAATATCAGCTAACTGCAACTTTGCTGAATACGGTAACATTTCAAGATATCATGATATCCAATAGCAATGCCAGCCTCACTCTATCAATTTACATTCTTGTATAAACCTATTGCTATTAACCCCCAGCCCCCCCGACAAAAAACAAATAAAAAAGAACCAATTCTTTCACTTCTGCATACTGAACTGTTCAGCGTTCCACTCCAGTACAAAAAACCAAAGTTACTTAATTTTAGTGATACTTTACTAGGAAAAAGGAACGAGTTTATTCACACAAAAAGCCACCTTTTTCAATCAACAACCAGTCCGTATAACGCACAAATATGAATGTAGAGATTGATGAAAGGGTTTTGATTACCATCAGAGACATCATTAGATGAAAAGACACCAAACCCTTTATTTTGACCACAGTATTTGATGTTGCACCCTCTTAGTTCAACCTTGTTAACCTGAATTCAAACAAACACATCCCCCATAAAAAAAAAAAAAGGCAAACACGAGGAGAAATGCCATGTTATATATATAAACCGGAAACAAAAAAGTAAGAAAGAGGGTTGCTTGAGTATTGAAGTGCCTGGAGCCATTGAAGGAATCTTTCAAGTTTTGCTGCTGCTGCTGCTTCTTCTTCACTGGCCATTGTTTGATTCGCTTAGGGGGGTTCTTGGTGGAAGTAGAAAACTCGAGGTTTAAGCGGTTTAAAACGATGGAATGGAATATAAGCAAACGAGCACGCCGTGCTGAACAGACGAGTGTCGTTATGACTACACATGTCGTTTTGGCCTTGGTAGGTTAGTCTTCATGACTAGTGAGCGACGCGTTGTTCGCATTGTGCATGGATGAGGATAATTTTTGTCAACAAAGATGCTAGTTATGTTGTGAATCAAATATAATTTTTGGCAAAGCAATTTTCACTCAAAACTCCAAGCGTGCTGTGTTTAAGGTATGAGCTGTATGTTCTGATAGTAAGAAGTTAAATAGGACTAGATATTGTTTCGTTGGTCAATTACAGAAATTTTCTCCAATTCCAATGTATATTTATCTTTCAAATCAAGCTATACTACCTTTTTGTATAGGTAATTTTGCTTCTTTTTTCGAGTAGAATTTTTAACTTCACAAACAATAACGAAGACTCGGTAAAATTATTGTTTCGATATTGACGAGGTTGGCATTTATTGGATAATAGAATCTAAATTGGATCTCATCCCACAAGAAAAGAGGTTAGAATATAAAACACATATCTATAATTTATCAAAATAAAATATTCTTGATTTATCAAAGTTATTATGAAGCCTAAAGATCATGAGCTATGTAATTGACCTGAAGATGATGGGTATAGCATATCGTCAAACTCATATATGTTTAAGTTTAGCGCTTGGTTGATTACATGATTACAGAGATGGTAGCTCTAACAACTTTTTAACTCTACATATATTTAAGCTTGGCATTTGGCTAAGCCCGAAGATACTAGATCATTATCATATCCTTAGTTACTTTTTATAAAAAAGATTGCGGGTAAAAATACAAAAATATTGATCCATCATATTTATATAGTCCAAATGAATCATTTAGTGAGCATGAGATTTTTCTTAGATTAAGTCGATCAAGATGCGTCATTCAACGATTTTTTTTTCATTAATAAGTTGGGAGTTTTTATATGTTTTACTAAAATTTCAACCAGTCTTTTAACTATGAACCTTCAAAAGGTCTTGCAAGATTGATTGTTATGTGGACGATTGGTTTTTGATATCACCTTATTGTTAGTATTTGTGCATATTGTATATGTATACCTAAGTGGTGAGAAAGACATTAACGTATATAGCGATTAATCCTCTCACATTAGTCACCTTCAGGTGCCATCTAATCTCTGACAAGTATTTCATTACCATATATTATTATGTTTAATATACGCACGCACGTGCGTGTGTATTTTTTATAGTCTTTATAATTATAAATATATAAAAAAATATATTAAATGTTATTCTCTTATTAAATTGGTTGAACTCGCCCTTTTATTTCTAATATTATTTTAGGTTCTTAGTCTTTGTTAACATATGAATTTTGTTGAGTGTTTCTGTTTCTTTAGTTTTGATCGATATGCCTTGCTTGTTCGCGAGGCTTTCCTTTTATTTTTTATTTGATGTGCTAGACGCTTTACAATTAGGTTGGGTTTAGGCTGAACTTTGGGCTTGGGTCCGTTGGGCTAGAACATGGGTCTTACACACATGACTCAGCCATGAGTTTAATAGGCTAGCCCAAGTTGACTTAAGTTATTTTTCTGGACCATTTTTTCTAATTGATTTTTTTTATTTCATCCTTCAACTCTGGGTTAGTTGAAAATTGGGCTTCATATTATTATTTTTTTGCTTTCTATAGGTTATCTTGAATTTATAACCCGGATAATAAGTTTAGTAGGATGACTATGTTTGTTTTTGAGGTTATTTTTTAATTGAATTTTTTTTAATCGGGCTTCGTAATTTTTTTTTTACTCTATATGGGGTTATCCTGATTTCATAATTTAGGTTACGAATTTGATAGGTTAACTCAATTTATTTTTTGGGTCTTTTTTTAACTAATTATTTTTTTTTAATTTCACCTTTCAACAACTTAATCTTTTTCTTTTTCTTTTTTAATTTCATCTTTAAATATCAGGTTGTTTGAGAATTGAGTTTTTTATTTTTTTTATTTGCTTTCTATAGGATTATTCAAATCTCATGACTCAAGTTATGAGTTTAACAAATTAACTCAAATTGACTCAAATAGTTTTTTTTTATCCTTTTTAATTTGTTTATTTTTAAAATTTCCTTTCTATAAATATATCACAGTATCATAACTTATGTCATATAATTGATAGGTTAACCCAAGGTTGATTCAATATGTCACTTCTTCGTATTTGAAAAAAAAAATATCATCTATTTTTTATATTTCATTTTTTTTGGATTTAGCTTTTTTTTTTAAAAAATAAATTAAATTAATTGCTCTATATTTATTTTTAAAAATATATTGTCCAGTATGTCATCATCTCCATTTATTTTAATATTTATTTAAGGATAAAAAAAATATCTAACCGTATCGTTGTCCAAAAAATAATCTTTTTTTATTTTTTTTAAGTCTATATTTTTTCAGTTTTATTTTTTAACATTTGATTAATTTAGAGATTAAATTTTTTTTTTCTATATAATTTTTCACTTATTTTGAAATTAAAAAAAATTTATCTTAAGTTTTTTTTTAAAAAATTATATTATTAAATTAATCTAGTTTAATAAAAATAATGAATTGTAGTCCAGATTTGTTTTTAAATGACCTGAAATTTTTTGGCTCATCAAGCTTCGGATCGGTAATTCTGATGGGCCTTTCACCCTGTTTTGTGCCGAGACCTGTTAACCCAATCATAAGCCCAGTATTAGTGTGATCCGTTGGGCTCGAAAGTGGAGGTGCAAGTCTAGACACATTAACAACCCCCAAGTCTTCGTATTTAAAACCAGTCACCTGGCCACTGGCTTTACTCTTACAAGTGCTAAAAACTAAAAGAAAAGGAGAAAAAAAAAAACACCATAGTAGTTCTTTCTTGCCGCCGATCCTTATAAAACCTTGAATCGCTCGATCTATCAACCTATCCAATTAAGAGAAGAAGAAGAACGTCAGCAAGAAGCTCTCTCTCACTATATCAGGTTTGTCCGCGTATCTCTCTGTCGCTACGATCGCTCGGTCAATCGCCTCGTTTACCGCCACGATGTCGACGACCGGTTTCAATTATCAATGTCCTTGCTCGGTTCTTAGGGTTTCATTTTTGGATTTCCTTTCGTTTTTATTATCTCTCGCTTCTGGATCTGCAATCAGATATCGTAATTGTGTTTTTAGGGTTAGAGATTTTATTTCAATTAGGGTTTCACGAGATCGGTGATATTATTTATTCTGTGATTGTCATGACCAAGGGTGAATCAAGTAATTGCAGTTCAAGATTTAGGGTTTTTTATTATCTTCATGGACTTTGCATTAGCTTTAGTTTTGTGGAGAAATCAGCCAATTCTGGACGGAATAACCCCGGAATCAGATTCAAAAGTTGGATTTTGGGATGATTTTGTTATGCTTTCTTCGGTTCTGGTTAGGTTTTTCAGTGATCGTGATCGTGATCGTGGTCGTGGTCGTGGTCGTGGTCTGACAATAGTGAAAGACTGGCTTTTTAATTCATGTGTAGATTCTGTTTCGATCGGTATTGTTTATTTGTGTTCTGTTTCTATTCTATAGCATGGAGATTAAGACCTTGACTGTTCGTAATCACACACGAGTTGGAGGACGAGGTGGAGGATCTGCAAAAAATAATGCTGTTTGTTATTTTTGGAAAGAAGGGAAGTGTAACCGAAATCCATGTAGGTTTCTGCACACAGATTTCCCAGCCCCGAATATTTACCATAGAAATTTTAAGCAGTCTCAAGCTTCAAAGGACCAACTGAAGAAGAGCCTAAAGTATGCGTTGGGTGAAAATACTAGAGGTGGTTCGCTAGAAGATAAAAGCAATAAGAGCAGACTCAGTTTTAATTACGAGGACTTGCCAAGGAAGTGCCCCCTATATATTTCTAAGAATTGGTCCATTTTGAAAACTGGAAGCCATGGATTGGAAGGTGTAAACAATCAGGAGAGCTCCTGTCCTGGTGCTGAGGATCTACTGAGGAAGTGCCCCGACCATAAAAATGCGTTGGTTTTATCTGCCGGAGGTGGTGGTTCTGAAGATAGAATTGCTCGGAATTGCAATGTTTCTGTCACTGAGGCAGAAGGTCTAAAGAGGATAAGAGTACAGAAGTTCATTGAAGATAGCCCAAAGGATACAGTGATTTCGACTACTGAAGGTTCTGTGCCCAAAGTTGAAATTCCTCAGAAGGACCAACAAAAGGCTTGTGAGCAGTGGATGTCAGACAGTTGTGTTGAAGGCAAGGGGTGCCAGTACTTGCACTCGTGGTTTCATGGGGTAGGGTTTTCGATGCTGGCAAAGCTCAGCGGGCACAGTGAGGTATTGTTGTGATAACTTGTTTACTCTCGGGATGTTTTTCTGTTTTATGTTTCATACTCACTAGTACTTGAGTGTGAAAAAGTTGTACTTGATGCCTTAATGCAAAGATGTTTCCATTGAAGCAGAGTTATTTTACTATCACAAATCCATTTACCTGAGATTTTGACTAAAACAATGTGTTTGTTGCTGTTAAATGTGAAAAGGAAGTTATATTGTAGCTTTCGTTCGGGAATTTAGTTTGTTTCAGTCCTTTTGAATCTCATCGTTAAACTGATAGAGGCTATATTTTTTTGTTGGCTGATGTTTATATATGGCTTTATTTTGCATGTCAGGCTGTCTCGGGTATTGCGCTTCCTTCAGGATCTGATAAACTTTATTCAGGCAGCACTGATGGAACAGTACGTGTTTGGGATTGCTGTACTGGTCAATCTGTCAGGGTGATGAATCTCGGTGATGTTATTGGGTCTTTGATCAATGTGGGCTCATGGGTTTTTGTTGGCATGCCAAATGTTGTTAAGGTTAGCTTATACCTTAATTTGAGTACTTCATGCTAGTTGGTTATGGTTCTGAGCTGAAGGGGCCTTTGTATATGTTCTTGCAGGCATGGAACATTCAGACAGAAGCTGAATTTAGTCTTTATGAGCTGGTTGGGCAAATTTATGCAATGACAGCTGTTCGTGATATGCTCTTTGCTGGGGCACAGGTAATTAGCTAGGATTTTGTTAAAGTGATCTATGTTTTGTCACTCTCAGCACGCTGTTTCTCAAATTAATGTTTGATTGTCAGGGCATTGATTCATTTAAGCTGATTCTAGAGCAACCAGCTATCTGTTTGGTTGTTCTTGTTTTATGTTCTTCAATGTAAGCGGATAACACTCTATTATAGTCCAAGTTGTTTGGTCTGTGCTTTCATAATTAGTTACACACATGGGCTGTTAGTTTTTTTTTTTCTGTACAGCTTCCAGTGTAGAATCTTGTATGTAAAATAAATTCTATTTAATTTCTTGTTTTTCAGAACGGTGCTATTTTGGCTTGGAAAGGTAGTACTGAGAGCAAAAATCCTTTTCAATTGGCTACATCTTTGGAGGGCCATACAGGTGCTGTGACTTGTTTGGCTGTTGGAGCCAAGTGGCTATACTCTGGTTCTGCGGACAGCACGATAAGGGTAGGCATCATTATGATTTTTCTATCCTTTTATTTTACACCCAGTACTGATTTAGTGCAGAAGATAGCTTTTATTGCTATTCATTGACTATCCTTTACACACAAAAATGGTAATTGGATCATTTGAAAATTAAAATGACAGGGTGAATTATTCTGCTTTTTTGCAAGCAATCTCACCCTAAGTGGGTTAATGTTTGAGGGTCCATTATTTAGAGTAATCTTGATGCTAATAATTCTCTGGTTCCTTAGAAATTACACACATTTTAATTTCTGTTCATTTTTTCTCTTAATGTGCATGAAGATTATATGCTTGTTTGTTTGGTTTTTTTAGGTGTGGGACCTTGATACTTTACAGTGTATTTATACACTGAATGGGCATGCTGATGCGGTGATGTCCCTTATTTGCTGGAATCAGCATCTCTTGTCATGTTCATTGGATCAAACAGTAAAAGTCTGGTTTGCTACTGATGAGAGCCATTTCGAAGTGATCTATACACATGATGAGTATCATGTAAGTTAATCTTTCCAACAATTCTTTTAGTCTGTTGTCACTCTCTTGGTTTTTCTATTTACAAAAAAAAAACAAAATTCTCTGGTGGCTGCGTCCCAAAATTCAATTGGAAGCACTTGTGAAATATGTGAACATGTTTCTAATGTCACTGTTTTCATGCATGCTTGTGTGAGATGGTCCACCTTGTTCGTGTAACATCTTATTTTGAATACGTGTATTGAACTAAGTTGATTGAATAGATAATCTCAACGGTCCTTTCTACAAATCAATTTTAACTCATACGGACATGCAAATCGATTCAAACTAAGTGAACTTTATTTGAGGTGTGATTGGATTGTGACTCAATACCGGCATCCCCCTAAATCACCTACCCTGCAAAACATGATCCAAAGACACTATGATTAATCTGGCTCTGAAGGTAAGGTTAATGCGGCTTAAACAAACACATTTGTATGATTGATAACCTATGCTTATTTGCTGTGTTAGCTCGTAACATGTCCACATCTTTCTTGGTGGGGCTTGTTTCTATTTGTTTTTTTCATGTTAATAATTTTACTGAACTAGCATGGATTTTTTATGGCCTTATTACAGGGTGCTCTTGTCCTTTGCGGGGTAAATGATGCAGCAACCAAACCAGTTCTGTTATGCTCTTGCAATGACAAGTCTGTCCGCCTATATGAGCTACCATCGTAAGTGTGCTTCATTTGCCGCTTCCAGTCGATGAATATTCTATATCTTTGGCACCCTATATGATATCTGTATCTGTCCTTTCTTGATTCTAGGTTTAGTGAGAGGGGCAGGATATTTTCAAAACAAGTAGTCAGAACAATTCAAGTAGGTCCGGATGGCCTATTTTTCACCGGGGATGGAAGTGGTTTGCTGAGCGTGTGGAAATGGGCTGAACACAGAGTGGCTTCATAAGGAGCGTATATTTTTTCAATAGCTGCCTGACCTGTAAAATTTGGTCGCCCCAAATTTTGTTTTTGTATAGAGGTTGAAGGGATTGATTGATAGAAAAGCTTCTCTGTAGCTTTTCCAAAGCTACATAAGAATCCATCTCTGTATTCATATTGTGGGGTTCTGGAAGTAATTGTAGAACTCAAACAAAGTGTGGTTAATTATCTTGATTATCTCTCTATCAATGGAAATTCTCTTATTGCCACCCTTCTTTCTCTCTTTCTATATCATTGAACATTAAACCAGGTTAATATATCTTTTAATCGTATTAATTAAAACATTTTTGTCTTGTAGTTCAATTGTTTAACATGTGTTTCTAATTACCCGAAGGTTGTAGATTCGAGTTTTGGGGGATCAATATTTCTTTTTATGCGAGAGATAGTTTGTCGGTTTTTTTTTTCTCTTAAGGTCCATTTCTTATAAAAACATTTGTCCAAGCACGCGGATCTGCCTGCATTCCTGAGCTTTTTTTGCCCCTTTGATTTCTTTCAATTTTATTTTTTATGTCAGATTTTTATTGAATTTTATTACTTAATATTAATTTATTAATATTAAGTTTGTTGAAAATTAATTTTTATATTTTTTTTATTGTAAAATAAAATTAAAAAAATTAATTTAATCTAGTAGAGATGGATTGACTAGGGTGAATCTAGCTTTTTTTTTCTTTTGTTCCTTTAATTTTGTTTTCTTTGGATCTGCTTAATTTAATAGGTTATATTGATTAGATTATATTGGGGCAATTTTTATATAATTTAATTTAAAATTTGGGCTAAACAAAAATTTTGATTATGATTTTTAAAGTTTGAATTGTTATACTAAATTTAGTGACAATGCCAGAAAGTTTTTTACGATGTTAATATAACAATTTTACATTTCAAATTATTTTGTCTATGCCACAATGATAACATGAGAAATAACCTCGTACTATACTAAAAACATTGAGAGATTCTAGGTAAAATCGTCTGCTTGTAGTCAAATATATAGTTCACATCGAGACAATTTATATAATTTAATTTCAAACTCAGGCTAAATAAAAAGTTGAGTTAAAACTTTTCAAATTAAAACTGTTATACTGAATTTAATTATAGTAAAAAAAATTTCTATGCTTCAGATATTGTTTTTTTATGTTCCATTTTTTTTTGTCCAAGCCAATGTGATTGCGTGGAAAATAACCTAGCACTATACTAAAATCATAAAAAAAATAAAAAATTGAGGTGAAATCAACTGCTTGTATTGTTCATATGAACAATAAAATAAGTTTTTTTATTTTATTTTATCAGTTAATATTTGATTGATTTTGAATTGAAATTCATAATTTATTTTAGTTTGTTTTCTTTAAAATTATTGCAGTTTCAAATAAACATCTTGGTATTTGATTGATGCTCGATTTTATGATTCTCTAATTTTGTTATTATATAATTAAGTACAAAATAATAAAAATAAAGTTATTAAACCTAGTTAAGTTCATGATCCGGGTTACGAGTTTGTGGGTTAAGTTGTGAAGCCCTTATCTATCCAATATACCACCGTCTTAATATTAAAAAAAAAAAGATGCCATTTTGAAAAAAAACAAATTAAAGCCAAATTATGTTTTTTTTTATCACCCAGAGTTGTTTTTGGACTCGTCAAGTTGATTGGGTCATGTCAGAACAACTCTCACACGATTTAATCTAAAACTCAAATTAAGTAAAAGATCAAGTTGAGAAGTTTTAAGATTGACTTGTTAGGCCGAATTTAATAACAATGTTAAAATATTTCTTAATTATAATATAAATATTTTTTTTACATTCAACTTTTTATATATGTATAATCTACAGCGTAGAGCATGCCAATAGATTGGATTTGATTATAATTCTTGCTCTTTGTCCGAAGTTATCCTCGATTTTTTAACAGTTTGATTGGGAAAGAAGTGAATGGAGGGAATGGAAGGGAGAGAAATTGAGATTTATCTTGTTTAGGAAGTAAATTTCGAATGAAGGGAAAAGAGGAATATGCAGGTTGGTTTTTAACTTCAAATTCTCATCCTCATATCGAGGGGAAATTGCTTTATAGTTTTTTTTTATATATATTATTATATTAACTTAATAATTTATTATTTTTTTTTGAATTTTAAAAAAATCCAACTCTATATTTTTAATTCTTTTCAATTTTATTTGTCACTTAATCCCTTGGCTTTCTAATTAACTACAAGTGTATAAAGTTATTAACTTCCACTGATTTTTTTTTATCCAAATAAAGAATGTATTTCTCCTCCGTTAATCTCCTTATTTATCCAAACGAGAAAGAGGTAAAAAAAACATTTTTGAAGGCTGATGGGATATGCTTAAGGCCACCCTGATACGATATTTCAA
>Ga0307507_10010220_pt1 | contig 12209 bp, 8 predicted proteins | sample 7_EM_MG_FD_207223 | JGI IMG/M metagenome (GOLD analysis project Ga0307507, IMG submission 207223) | Populus trichocarpa ectomycorrhiza microbial communities from riparian zone in the Pacific Northwest, United States - 7_EM | ecosystem: Host-associated > Plants > Roots > Unclassified | place... | reverse complement strand
GGCCTCACCCTCTCCGGCGGCCAGCGTCAGCGCGTCGCCCTCGCCCGCGCGATCCTCACCGACCCACGCCTGCTGGTCCTCGACGACGCGACCTCGGCGGTGGACTCACGCGTCGAGCACGAGATCCACGAGGCCCTGAAACACGTCATGCAGGGCCGCACCACGCTCCTCATCGCGCACCGCCGCTCCACCCTCAACCTCGCCGACCGCATCGCCGTCCTCGACGCCGGCCGCCTCGCCGACATCGGCACCCACGACGAACTCCAGGCGCGCTCACCCCTCTACCGCCGCCTCCTCACCGACCCCGACGAACTCGGCGGCGTCTCACCGGGCCACGCCCTGCCCGCCGCGGAACCGGCCGAAGACACCTCCGTACGCGAGGAGTTGGACGCGGAGTTCGACGCCGAGCGCGGACTCACCCCCCACCTGTGGACCGGCGACCGCGAACCCAAGGACACCGCCCTGTCCGGGATGCCCGCGACCCCCGAACTCCTCGCCCAGGTCGACGCGTTGCCCCCGGCGACCGATGTCCCCGACATCGACGAGGCACGCGCGGTACGCGCCGAGGACTCCTACGGCCTGCGCCGACTGCTGCGCGGTTTCGGCACCCCGCTGCTGATCAGCCTCGGCCTGGTCGCGGTGGACGCGAGCATGAGCCTGCTGCTGCCGATCATGATCCGGCACGGCATCGACCAGGGCGTCACCAAGATGGCGATCGGCGCGATCTGGTCGGCGTCAATCCTGGCTCTGCTCGCGGTAGTTGTGCAGTGGGCGGTCCAGCGCAGCGAGACGCGCATGACCGGACGCACGGGGGAGCGGGTCCTCTACACCCTCCGCCTCAAGATCTTCGCCCAGCTGCAACGCCTCGGACTCGACTACTACGAGCGGGAGTTGACGGGCCGGATCATGACGAGGATGACGACGGACGTGGACGCGCTGTCCACGTTCTTGCAGACGGGGCTGGTCACGGCCTTCGTCTCGGTCGTCACCTTCTTCGGCATCATGGTCGCCCTGCTGGTGATCGACATCCAGCTCGCGCTGGTCGTGTTCGCGACGCTGCCCCCGCTGGTCATCGCCACGTTCTTCTTCCGCCGGGCGAGCGTGAAGGCGTACGAACTCGCCCGCGAGCGCGTGTCGTCGGTCAACGCCGACCTCCAGGAGTCGGTGTCCGGGCTGCGGATCGTGCAGGCGTTCCGACGCGAGCGCGACGGCGGCCGACGGTTCGCCGAACGCAGCAGCAGCTACCGCGAGGCCCGTACGCGGGGCCAGTGGCTGATCTCGATCTACTTCCCCTTCGTGCAGCTGCTGTCGTCGGTCGCGGCGGCGTCCGTACTGATCGCGGGCGCGGGCAGGGTGGACAACGCGACCCTGACAACAGGCGCGTTGGTCGCCTACCTCCTCTACATCGACCTGTTCTTCGCCCCGGTCCAGCAGCTCTCCCAGGTTTTCGACGGCTACCAGCAGGCGACCGTCTCCCTGGGCCGCATCCAGGAACTGCTCCAGGAACCGACGTCGACACGAGCGGCCGAAGAACCGCTGGAAGTCCTGTCTCTCCGCGGCGACATCGCCTTCGAGGACGTGCACTTCGCGTACGGCTCCGCCGAAGAGGCAGATACTGCAGAGGCCATCGGGGGCGTCGAGTTGAGCATCCCGGCCGGCCAGACGGTCGCCTTCGTCGGCGAGACGGGCGCGGGCAAGTCGACGCTCGTGAAGCTGGTGGCCCGCTTCTACGACCCGACGGGCGGCCGGGTCACGGTCGACGGCACCGACCTCCGCGCCCTCGACATCACGTCGTACCGCCACCACCTGGGCGTCGTCCCCCAGGAGGCGTACCTCTTCCAGGGCACGGTCCGTGACGCCATCGCCTACGGCCGCCCGGACGCCACCGACGCCGAGGTGGAGGCGGCGGCCCGCGCGGTGGGCGCCCACGAGATGATCGCCACGCTCGACGGCGGCTACCTCCACGAGGTCGCCGAGCGCGGGCGCAACCTCTCGGCGGGCCAACGCCAGCTGATCGCCCTGGCCCGCGCCGAACTGGTCGACCCCGACATCCTCCTCCTGGACGAGGCCACAGCGGCCCTGGACCTGGCCACAGAAGCCCAGGTCAACCAGGCCACCGACCGCCTCGCGGGCCGCCGCACCACCCTCGTCGTCGCCCACCGCCTGACGACGGCGGCCCGCGCGGACCGGGTCGTGGTGATGGACCACGGGCGGGTCGTCGAGGACGGCACACACGACGAGCTGCTCGCGCTCGACGGGTACTACGCCGAGCTGTGGCGCACGTTCGTTGGGGTTGACGCGTCAGTTGGGGCTTGACTGGGTGTCGGCGTCGCCGACATCGCGGGGCCTTGTGGTTACGCCGGAAGCCGGAGGAAGTGCGGCCGGGTTGCCTTCGAGCGGCGGTCGGCGAGCCGGCTCCCGATAGCCAGCGGAGAGGTCGTAACGGCCGGTACCGCGCACGCGGTGAGAGCGAGTACGACGGCCAGGCGGTGGCGCACCCCGCGTGGGTCACGCGGGTCCGGCACCTCGGCCAGCCGCTCCAGCAGTCCCGGGACCTCCTCGGGTCCGACCTGCGGATTCTCGCGCGGTTGCTCAGCTGAGCTGGCAGTCCGCCGCAGGCTGCGCGTCACGCGACTACGCCGAAGGTTGTCCAAACAGGCCCTGTACGTCCTCCACATCACGCGCCGCCCACCCCTGGTTCACTCACCCGCCGGGGTTCCCACCGTCTGCGTCGGCACGCCCGCGTCCCAAAGCTCGGCGAACCGCTGGGTCCTCAGCCTGACGTGCTCCCTCTGTGCTCGTACCCGCGTCGAGGTGTTGACATGGAGTTGATCCTGTTCGATCTCGTAGCAGGTCGCCTTGTCAAAGACGATGAATTCATCCACCAAGCCCCGCCTGACGTTCAGGGGCAACTGTGTCCGGACGACCACACGTGTCTCTATGCCCAACTCCTCCTGCTCTTGACTGAGGTGACGCAGATCGTCGTTGAGGTCCGCCGAACCGGCAACCAGGAACAGCCGTCGTATCGTCACCCCTCTGGCCATCGCCTCGCGCTGCGCCCGCAGGTAGCGGTCGGCAGGCCCGCTGTTCCAGAAGTCCCGGTCCACCAAGGAGAGCGTGCTTGTGGTGTCGATGGAATTCGTGGCGCAGTTGGTGAGGGTCAGCAGCCAGTCGTGGTTCTCGCCGGCGCAATCGACACCCCCGCTCTTGAGCGCCTCCATGTCCACGGCGAGGCGCCGCATCAGCTCCTCGGCGAAGCGCCTCATGATGTCGGGACCCCTGGAAACGACCTCCACCGCACTGGTGGCCAACGCGGTCACGCCGTCGGAAGACAGCCTCTCCATCTCGCTGTAGAACTTGGTCGCCTCGCTGATCTGGGCGAAGCTCCTCACGACCGTTTCCTGTGTCTGCGCGTTGTGCTGAGGCAGCACAGCCTTGAGGTCCCTCACCTGATTGATCAGGTCGCCCAGGAGCTGAAGGATCAGGATGCAGCCACCTACGAAGATGCCGACACCGATCTGCCACTTGGCCTCCGAGTCTGCGACCTTGGCGATGACGGACGCCAGGCCGCCCGCCGCAAGAGAGATGAGTACTTTCAGCCACATCCACCGTGCGCCGGATCCTCCTCGCCACCATGCGTCGTTCGGTTCCGGACTCGGTCCCATCGCCATCGTGTGTCCCCCCGTCAGTACCCGTGTCGATTTCTTCCCCAGGGCGCTGCGAAGTCCCGCGCCCCACGACAACCGGACCGTGTGGAGGCGCAGTTGGTCACAGATTCCCTTCATCAGGGTCTGCCGCTGCCGGGCGAAGCCTGGCGTCTCAAGTGTGCCCCGCGAGTTCCTGGATCACTCGGGCACGCGGCATCCACAGATGCGTCAAGTGGTCGACGGCGCCGGCAAGAGCAGCATCAAGACCGTCCACGCCGTTACCAGCCTCACCGCTGAACAGGCCCCCCGGCCGAGCTCGCCCGGCTGACCCGCGACCACTGGATGATCGAAGCCTTGCATCACATCTGAGACGTGACGTTCACCGAATTCGCCTCCCGACTGCGAACCGGCTCCGCCCTACTGGGAGGGCAGTTCGGTCGCGTGGAGACGTATCGAACTGCGCGGCACCATCGTGCGAAGAGAGTCTGAGCTGGCCATCGGGCGGACCCGGGCGTCCTCGTCGGCCCCATCGCCGGGAGGGGGACGTTCGAGACTGCGTGCCCAGGCGGAGCCCTTGTCTGCCATCGCTGAGGAGGGCGGACGTTCGTAGGAGAGCCGATCGCCGCACCCCGCTGAGGGGCGCGCAACCATGCGACATACGTCTTGCGTCCGTACATCAGTACGCTGTTCGGCTGCTGTGCTGTGTGGGAGGGGTGACTGTGGACATGGGTGCGCTACGACGGCGGGTGGCGCTCGGCACGGCCGTGCTCACCGTGTCCGGACTGCTCGCGCTCGCGGCCCCCGGCACCGCCCAGGCGGCCCTGGTCTGCCCGGGGCGGGAGGTGGTGACGCTGCCCTTCTCCACCGGCACCGTCCATGTCTTCCGCCGGGGCGAGTACATCTGCGCGTACACCGCCCCCAAGAGGTCCGGCGCCAAGCGCACCATGTCGGTCAGCGTCCAGGCCCGCGGCAACCGCCCGGTCGTCGACAGGGGCCGGTACACGCGCCGGGCCGGACCGGTCACCGTGCACGCCGGGCACCGGTGCGTACGGGTAAAGGGCGCGGTCGGCGGCGGCTCGGTCAGCTCGGGCTGGATCCTCTGCTGAACCGCAGGTCGGCACCGTAGCCGCACAATCTCCTCTGGTGTGACGGGAGTTGCTCCGATAGCTTCCCGTTCACAACTGCCTCACAGGGGAGACTGCATGCGCAAGGCGCTCAGATGGCTGCTGGCGCTCACCGTGCTCATAGGCACGCTGAGCACGGCCGGGGTGGCCACCGCCGCCCAGGCCGGCCAGGCCAGTCAAACGGCGGACATCAAGGACCAGTTGCTGGCGATACCCGGCATGAGCCTGATCCAGGAGAAGCCGTACACCGGCTACCGCTACTTCGTCCTGAACTACACCCAGCCGGTCGACCACCGGCACCCGTCCAAGGGCACGTTCCAGCAGCGGATCACCGTGCTGCACAAGGACGTCTCACGCCCGACGGTCTTCTACACCAGCGGCTACAACGTCTCGACGACCCCCAGCCGCAGCGAACCGACCCGGATCGCGGACGCCAACCAAGTCTCCCTGGAATACCGCTACTTCACGCCGTCGCGGCCCGCCCCGGCCGACTGGTCCAAGCTCGACATCTGGCAGGCGGCCAGCGACCAGCACCGCGTCTTCAAGGCCCTCAAGTCGATCTACACCAAGAACTGGATCGCCACCGGCGGCTCCAAGGGCGGTATGACGGCCACCTACTTCGAGCGGTTCTACCCGCACGACATGGACGGCGTCGTCGCCTACGTCGCCCCCAACGACGTGGTGAACAACGAGGATTCGGCCTACGACCGCTTCTTCACCAAGGTCGGCACCAAGGAGTGCCGCGACCGCCTGGACGCCGTACAGCGCGAGGCGCTGGTGCGCAGGGACGCGCTGGAGAAGAAGTACGCGGCGTACGCGGCCGAGAACGGCTTCACCTTCACCACCGTCGGCAGCCTCGACAAGGCCTACGAAGCCGTCGTCCTCGACTACGTCTGGGGCTTCTGGCAGTACAGCCTGGTCTCCGACTGCGACACCATCCCGGCGAACGCACAGGCCGCCACCGACGACGAGATCTGGACCTCGGTCGACACGATCTCCGGCTTCTCCTTCTACACCGACCAGGGCCTGGACCCGTACACCCCGTACTACTACCAGGCGGGCACCCAACTCGGCGCCCCCACCATCCAGTTCCCGTACATCGAGAAGAAGTACATCCACTACGGCTACCAGCCGCCCCGCAACTTCGTCCCCCGCTCCATCCCGATGAAGTTCCAGCCGGGCGCCATGCGGGACGTGGACAGCTGGGTCCGCCACCACGCCACCCGCATGCTCTTCGTCTACGGCCAGAACGACCCGTGGGGCGCGGAGCGCTTCGCCGTCGGCAAGGGCTCGAAGGACTCGTACGTCTTCACCGCGCCCGGCCTCAACCACGGCGCGAACGTCGCGGCCCTGACCGCCGACCAGAAGGCACTCGCCACCGCCCGCATCCTCGCGTGGGCCGGTGTCCCGGCCACCACCACGGCACAGGCGAAGCCGCTGGCGCCGTACGACGCGAAGCTGGACCGGCAGGACGTGCAGCGCGAGCCGACGCTGCGCCCGTAAGCAAGCTCCGTGCTGTGCCCGGCCGTTGAGAGTCACCTGACTACACCGGCCGGGCGCAGCCCACCGGTTGCTCGCCGCCGAGCTGGACGTACAGGGCGGTCGAGGCCGGGCAACTCGCGCGCCGGAGCACGGCCTTGACGACCTTGTACTGCGGCTTCCGCTGACCCGAGCCGTCGCACGCCGTCTCCCGCACCTGCCCGCTGCCCGAGCCGTAGACGCAGTCACCGACGATCGTGCGGGGCCCGCCCCCGCCACCCGGGTCGCCGGGGTGCGGCGGCTCCAGGTTGCGCATACAGGCGTAGCCCTTCGGTATGACCCCGTCGCCGACCCCGCCCGAGGATCCCTGAGCGCTGATGTGCAGCACGAAGTCCGTGATCGCCGGGCACGCGGGACCGTCGCTCACATCGCCGTCGTAGCGGGCGATGACGCGGGCCGCCGCCCGCTCGCTGGTGCACGGCACCTCGGTGAAACTCGTCGTACCGAAGGAACTGCACTCGTCGACGCCGAGGAACACCGTGCCGTAGCCGGAGGGTTGGGTGGTCGCCGAGGAGGTCGACGACGCGGGCACCTTCCCGCCGAGCCGGCCTTCCCCCGCGTCGGAACCGTTCGCCGACGAGCAGCCGGTCACCAGGGCGGCGAGCAGCGCGCACACCACCCCCACGCTCCATCGCTCACGCATCGATCCCCCCGACTGCCCCCGCCCAGCGTGACCCGCGGTGGCGGGCGCACGCCAGACGTGCGGGGGGCTTTGGGCCAGTTGGCGGGGGTGGGGCGGGTGCGGAACGTACCCCTAGTACGACAGTCCGTGCCCGACCGGATACAGCACCTGCGTCGGATCGTCCGCGCGCTGCACCGCAACCGGCAGCTTCCCGCGCGGCCGGACCCGGCCCGCGATCACCCGTGCCGCCGCCCGGAGTTCGACGTCGGTCCAGGAGTAGGACGCCAAGTAGGCGGAGACCGAGGGTAGTTGGGCAACATCGTAGGGGTTGCGGACGGCGACGGCCACGACCGGTTTCCCGGTGGCGACCAGTTGCTCGACGAGCGTCTTCTGTGCGTCGGCCGCCGTGACGTTGTAGGTCGCCGCCACCACCACATCCGCCGCACGCGCCGCCGCCACGGCCTTCGCGACGGTCGCGGCGGAAGGAGCCGTACCGGTGGAGAGGGCGGTCGCCGTGAACCCCAGCTCCCCGAGGGCTGCCGCGAGCACACCGGTGGGTGGCCCCGTAGTACCGGAGGGGGAGGCCGGATCGGCGCCGACCACCAGGACCTTCCCGTGCGTACGGCGGGACAGCGGCAGCAGCCCCGCCTTGTTGACCAGCAGGGTGGTCGTCCGCTCGGCGATACGGTCGGCGGCGGCGAGGTGAGCGCCGGTCCCGACCGTGTGGTCGACACCCGCCCGGTCGGCATACGCGTCCTCGAACAACCCCAGCCGGGCCTTCAGCCGCAGCACCCGCAGGATCGACTCGTCGAGCCGTGCCTCCGTCAACTCCCCGCCCCGCACGGCGTTGAGGACGGCGTTCCAGGCGACGTCCAGGGACGGCGGGTTGAGCAGCTGATCCACCCCGGCCTTCAGCGCGAGCACCGGCACCCTGTCGTCCCCGTACTTCTGGCGTACGCCCTCCATCTGCAGCGAGTCGGTGATCACGACCCCGTCGTAGCCGAGTTCGCCGCGCAGGATGCCGGTGAGGATGGGGTGGGAGAGGGTAGCCGGGTCGCCGGAGTCGTCGAGGGCCGGGACCATGATGTGGGCGGTCATGATCGAGTCGATGCCCGCGCCGATGGCCGCCCGGAAGGGGACGGCGTCCAGCTTCCCCCACACCTCGCGGCTGTGCGTGATGACCGGGAATCCGAAGTGGCTGTCCACTGCGGTGTCGCCGTGCCCCGGGAAGTGCTTGGCGGTGGCGGCCACCCGGCTGCTCTGATACCCCTTCACCTCGGCGGCGACGAGGCCGGCCACCGCGTCCGGGTCGGCGCCGAAGGACCGTACGCCGATGACCGGGTTGGCCGGGTTGACGTTCACGTCGGCGTCGGGGGAGTAGTCCTGGTTGACGCCCATCGCGCGCAGCTCGGCGCCGGAGATCCGGCCGAGGGTGCGGGCGTCGGCACGGGAACCGCCCGCGCCGATCGCCATCGCGCCCGGGAAGAGGGTGGCGGGGGCGCCGATACGGCACACGATGCCGTGCTCCTGGTCGGTGGCGACCAGTACGGGTAGCCCTCGGGGCTGACTGAGGGACGCCTTCTGGATGCCGTTGGAGAGGGCGGCGATCTGGTGCGGGTCGCGGGTGTTGTGCGCCCAGGTGAAGTAGATGATGCCGCCGACCCGGTACTTGGCGATCAGCTCGGCGGCGGTACGCACGCCGATCTCGCTCAGGTTGGCATCGATGTCGGCCTGGTCGGGGGCGGTGGCGGAGTGGCCGTAGACCCGCATCACGAACAGCTGGCCGACCTTCTCCGGCAGCGTCATACGGGAGATCAGCGAGCGGAGTGTCTTGTCGTCGGCGTCGTAGGCGTGGGCGGTGCCGCCGACCGCGAGGGACGCGGTGACGCCCATGGTCGCGGCGAGAACGGTACGTCTGGAGGGCACGTGCGCTCCTTCCGGAGGTGTTCCACTTCGGATCATCGGATCCGCTGAAGGAAACTTCCACGACTTCACGAATATCCGGGAAGTTTCTGCCAGTCAAGGGAACGCACAGTACCCAGCTGAGGGGCCGCCATCGGCGCAGTTGGAGGGGGGCGCGCCGATGACGGCGTGCCGCCGGCCGCGGTACGGAGGAGAGGGTTTGTCAGCTTTCGCAGCCAGCAGCGAGGCCGACGCCGTACCGCGGAGACTCTTCCGGCAGCATGCCGGTTGGACGGAGGGGAGGGGATGCGGGTTCCCTCCTGGTGGCCGATTCCCGGAAGTTGGTGAACCCGTGCACAGCGGGACGGATGCGGTCACACACAGGTACGCGCGGACGAACGGTGGTCGTCCATCCCGTGGACGTCCCGGCGGGGCGGGCGAGCGCCGTCCGATCATGAGGGCATGCCCGTAGTCGACATCCCCGGTTCCAAGTCCATCACCGCCCGCGCGCTGTTCCTGGCCGCGGCGGCCGACGGTGTCACCACCCTCCGGCGCCCCCTCCGCTCGGACGACACCGAGGGTTTCGCCGAGGGCCTGACCCGGCTCGGCTATCGCGTGGGCCGGAGTCCGGACGCCTGGCAGATCGACGGCCGCCCGGAGGGTCCCGCGGTCGCGGAGGCGGACGTGTACTGCCGGGACGGCGCGACGACCGCCCGCTTCCTCCCCACCCTCGCGGCGGCCGGCCACGGCAGCTTCCGCTTCGACGCGTCCCCGCAGATGCGCCGCCGCCCGCTCCTTCCGCTCACCCAGGCCCTGCGCGACCTGGGCGTGGACCTGCACCATGAGGAGGCGGAGGGCCACCACCCGCTGCGCATCGAGGCGTCGGGGGTGGAGGGCGGCGAGGTGGTCCTGGACGCGGGCCAGTCCTCCCAATACCTGACCGCGCTGCTTCTGCTGGGCCCCCTGACCAGGAAGGGCCTGCGGATCAGGGTCACCGACCTCGTCTCCGCGCCGTACGTCGAGATCACGATCGCGATGATGCGGGAGTTCGGGGTGGAGGTACTACGGGAAGGGGGCGGCCGGGTGTACGTCGTCCCACCGGGGGGCTACGGGGCCACCACCTACGGCATCGAACCGGACGCGTCCACCGCGAGCTACTTCTTCGCGGCGGCGGCCGTGACCGGCGGCGAGGTGACGGTCCCCGGACTCGGCACCGGCGCGCTCCAGGGCGACCTCGGCTTCGTCGACGTACTGCGCCGCATGGGTGCGGAGGTGGAGACCGACGCGCACGGCACACGGGTGCGGGGCACGGGCGAGCTGCGCGGCCTCACGGTCAACATGCGGGACATCTCGGACACCATGCCGACGCTGGCGGCGATCGCCCCGTTCGCCTCGGGCCCGGTCCGGATCGAGGACGTGGGCAACACGCGGGTGAAGGAGTGCGACCGGCTGGAGGCCTGTGCGGAGGGCCTCCGGCGGCTGGGCGTGGAGGTGGCGACGGGGGACGACTGGATCGAGATCCGGCCGAGTGACGTGCCGGGGGCAACTCCCGTCACGGGCACGGAGATCAAGTCCTACGGCGACCACCGCATCGTCATGTCCTTCGCGGTGACCGGGCTCAGGGTGCCCGGTATTTCGTTCGACGACCCGGGGTGCGTACGGAAGACTTTCCCGGGTTTCCACGAGGCGTTCGCGGCGCTGCGAGCGCAGTTGCCGGAATAGGCCGAGACGCAGGGACAAGGAGTCAACGGGTGGGTTTCGAACTGAAGGCTCCGGTCCTGGCAGGCGAGTTGGTGCGCCTGGAGCCCCTCGATCACCGGCACGCGGCCGAGCTGGCGGTGGCGGCGGAGGAGAACCGGGGTTCGTACGCGTTCACCTGGGTGCCGAGGGCGGATCAGGTGCAGGCCTACATCGACGCCCAGTTGGGCAGGGCGGCGACGGGCCAACTCGCGCCGTACGCCCAGGTGTCGACGGCCACGGGGAGGGCGGTCGGCGTCACGGCCTTCTGGGAACCCCGCTCCTGGCTGACGGACGATCAACTCGACGCCGTCGAGGTCGGGTTCACCTGGCTGGCGAGTTCGGCGCAGGGCACGGGCGTCAACGCCGAGGCCAAACTCCTGCTGTTCCGGCACGCGTTCGAGGTGTGGGGCGTATCCCGGGTCGACCTGAAGACGGACGCCCGCAACGACCGCTCCCGCGCGGCGATCCAGAGCGTCGGCGCCCGCTTCGAGGGCGTCCTGCGCAACTGGTCCCGCTCCTGGGCGCCGGGCGAGGACGGCCGGTTGCGGGACTCCGCGATCTACTCGATCACGGCCGAGGAGTGGCCGGAGTGCCGGGCGGGGTTGGAGGCACGGGTGCGGGCGCGGCCGGCGCGGGGCAACGCGCGGGCGGACAGCCTGAGTTGATCGTGGACCGAGTGGACCGAGTGGACCGAGTGGACCGAGTGGACCGAGTGGACCCAGCGGACCAACTGGGCCGACTGGACCGTTCGGCCGGTGATCGGAAACCATCGACCTCATGACCGCCTACCTCATCCTCCACGGCTGGCAGAACCACCGTCCGAAGGACCACTGGCAGCACTGGCTGGCCGACCGGCTCCGCGCACTCGGGCACCACGTCACCTACCCTCAGCTGCCCGACCCCGACGAACCCGACCTGGACGTATGGCTGGGTGAACTCGGCCGCCATCTCGGCGAGTTGCCGGGCGGTGCCGACTCCGAGCGGGTCGTGCTCGCGCACAGCGCCTCCGCGCTGCTCTGGCTGCACGCCGTCGCCCGCGGGCTGGTCGAGGGCGGTGCGGTCGACCGGGTGCTGCTGGTCGGACCGCCGTCCGCGTCCGTCGTAGCCGGGTATCCGGAGGTCGCCGGATTCGTCCCGCCCGCCGCGGACTTCACCGTCCCCGGGAACGTCCGTCTCGTCGCCGGTGACGACGACCCGTACTGCCCGGAAGGCGCCCGCACCGCCTACGGCGATCCGTTCGGCATCCCCACCGAACTCGTCCCGGGCGGGGGCCACTTGGACCTGGTCGCCGGTTACGGCTCCTGGCCCGCCGTACTGGACTGGTGCCTGGACGGGACGGCGCGGCTCACGGCTCGACCGGCGGGGTGACCCCTGCTCCGGCCCGCAGCTCGGGCGTGCTCGCGCCCACCCCCGCCACCGCCAGTACGCACAGCAGCCCCCCGGTGAACAGAGACGTCGCGCCCGAGGTCCAGCCGGCGACCAGTCCGCCGCGGAGGTTGCCCAGGTTGGGGCCCGCCTGGCCGACGATCTGTTCGGCGGCGGAGACGCGGCCCAGGAGGGCGTCCGGGGTGTGGGTCTGGATGATCGTGCTGCGGGAGACCACCGAGCAGGCGTCGGCGGCGCCGGCCAGGGCGA
>Ga0307507_10010219_pt1 | contig 12212 bp, 7 predicted proteins | sample 7_EM_MG_FD_207223 | JGI IMG/M metagenome (GOLD analysis project Ga0307507, IMG submission 207223) | Populus trichocarpa ectomycorrhiza microbial communities from riparian zone in the Pacific Northwest, United States - 7_EM | ecosystem: Host-associated > Plants > Roots > Unclassified | place... | reverse complement strand
AATTTTCTTTATTAAAAAAAAAGACTAAAAGAGGCAACAATAAAAGGGAATTAATATGTGTCATTGCCTTTCATGAATTGTAAGGGTTTCATGCTATATAAGGAAGTTAAAAGGCAATAAAATTAGGGATCTAATTTAGCAATTAAAACAAGATTTTTTCTTGCTAATTTTGAACATCAAGGGTTAGCTACAACTAACCTAATCCTTGCTAAATTTGACCATAAAGGATTCTAGGTAAAAAAAAAAAGACGATTGTTTTGGAGCATTTAAGCTTGTTTAATGAAAAACTATATTTATTATTTGGGTTTGGTGTTGTTTTTATTATTTCGGACTTGGTTTAGTTTGAGTTTGGACTTTTACTTTAATTTCGGTTCATGATAGCCTATTAGTCATTGTTTAAGGTTTATTAATTGTTTGAGCTTTAGTTTTAGTTGAGTTTTATTTTGGGCTTTTGGTTTATTATCCATTAAGATTATTAAGGTTCTTTATTGAGTCTATTTTAGATGTTTAATGTTGTCAAATTTCAGCACCCATGGAATATTGAATAAAACTAGTGTTTTGCATGGAGTAACATGTTTTTATCTTTTTTTAAACAAAGAGCAATTAAACTTATCAAAGTATAATTGACTTTGTGACGTTCTTCCTTATACTTCTCATTCGTGACTCGCTAATCATTGGGTGAGTATTCAAATTCCAATAATGTTGGTATCTCAATTTAAGGTAATTATTATGTCATACTCTTCTATTAAATCTTTTTTTTTTGCTTTTCAGGATTATATTAATTTTCTTGTAGGTTTCTATATCAATATATCAATGGGGTTCTCATCACCATGTATATAAATTAGTCTCATAAGAAATAAATTTTATGAATTTGCATGATTTTGTTCATATTCTAAGAATAAAATTTAAATAGAAAAATCAACATACGTGGCATTTACAAACAACACGATATCAGTTTTCAATCGCGTTTCTAGCAATAACTTCACAACAAATGAAAAGATCAAAATATGTTGATACATTGATAGATAGAGTAGGTTTGCTACATTACTTGAATGTTAAGAGCCCAACACAATAGAATTGAAGAGGAAGTTACTGTTGTTGCTGCTATTACTGTGAAAAAACATATTTGAATACCCACAACTTAATAATAACTTGGTGACATTATTGTTGTGTCTGGTGATGATGCTATTATTCTTAAAGACCATACCTTAATAACTTCCTTCTTTATAAAGAAAATGAAAGTGTTACTTAAAAAAAAGGTATGCTATTGTTATTGAATATCCAAACCTCAAGATAACTTAGACATGCTACTGATATTACTACAAAGAGGATGTTATTGTTTCTGTAGCAATTTCTAGTTGGATTTAAAGCATTGAAACGACAAAGTTTAGAGATGTTCCCTTGATAAAAGTTCAATTATCTCCTTCTAAGATTCTCAACTCATCTAAGCTTGATTTATTATGACTTCTATAACTTCATATGCATGTTAAAAACCAAAATAATATCTAAGTTATAGTGAACTTTTAGACAGATTCCATGTTCTCTATTTTTGCTATGTTTTAAACTTAAAAAGAGAAAAAAATAGATTTTGAACTATTCAAAAAAGTTTTTGGTCTATGTCTTATGTCCTAGCAAGACAAAAAAAAAAAAATAGAGCGCCGGAAACCGAGGTGTTTGGCTCCAATTATAATCCATAAACCAAAAAATAATTTTTGCTTAAGCACCTCTCTTTCCCCTCTTTTTATAATCAAAATCAAGCCTTTTTTTATTGGCCACGAGAAAGGACTTGGAACTTCTCTTTTATATATTAATCTTGAACCCTAACTTTAGTAAAGTTAATCTCCACCATTGAGCTCTTCCTTGTTATTTGTCTTTGTACTATGTTTGCAAATGAAAAATGATGTTTTTTTTAATGGTGATAATGCAGTTGATTTTGAAAGACAAATAAGGTGGGTTTTAGCCTTTTTTGTTTCAGTAATAACAAAGGGTATATGGGCTGTGTTTTTATGGTTGTTTACTATATTTGCAACATGAAAAATGACTTGAAAAGGTGGGTTTTGGCTAATTCTACAGCTGAAACTTGGATGACAATGTGTGTGGCTTTGGCTTGATTTTGCAACAAATAATAAAGGGATAAAAATGGTGTATTTTGGCTTGATTTGCAACAGGTCATGTGAGCTATAAGAGAGGGTTTACACCTGCAATTAATCGTATAGTAGTGGGGAGGGAGAGATCCTGAGCTTTGGCGTATTTTCATGAGAAAGAAAAAGTGTGACGGAGCAAACAAAAGGGTTGTGTTTTTTTTTTTTGTTTGACATGAGAAAGAAAAGGAAAAAAATGTCATTGTTTGTTCTTCATCTTCTTTTGAATGTTTTGATATTCCAACCTTTAAAAATTCACCAACACAAAAAATAATAAATAAAAAGGTTAAAAGACGTGAAATAACTAAGATTTTGTTGAATTTCCATGAAAACATATTTTCTTAGAAACTAAATCACCATGCACGCGCCACTCAAAAAGAAAAAAGATATCGAGACAAATCAAATGATAGGGCAAAAGCATGACTACGACCAATAGAGTCATCCACATGTGCTGCCTGAAGGCAACGGAGCGACTTTACACGTGTCAATAAATTTTTTTCATTTTCTATTTTAGAACGAAGAAAAAAAAATAAACAAAACAAGTAATTAGAAACAAAAACAAATGATGGGGGTCAAAATTGAATTACACTCTTTTTGTTATTACTCTCACTCCATAATATATGACTATTATAACGTTACTAGATGAACTCTCTTTAATTTTTATGTTTTGTGTTAAATTGAAGTGTAAAGATAACTATAGATAAAATTTCTAAATCAAATAAAACTTAAAAGTACATATTAAACTTAAAAATCTATGAAATTTGATATAGTTGATTAAGTGTTGATTTTTTATACAATTAAATTGGTATTTAATTAGAAAAAGGGTTATTAGATTTATCAAATTATCTAAACTAAAATTTAATAATGTTATCATAACATAAAGAAAGAAATAAAAATGCTTTGTTTGGTCCAATTCTTCTTACAAACACATTGAAACTAAAATGATGTACTTAAAATGGTTAAATTCACACGATGAACGCTTTTATAACATTGAATTTCTCTCTTTCTTTGTCTTGAGTCATGACTTGCCATGTAATGCCCATCTGGCATTTTCGCTTACGTTGCAAAATCTCATTGGAGAATGGTTATCCAAAGACAGTGGATATTTCAGATATGTACACGTGTAGTCACCATGATTCAATTGGGTGTACGTAGCAAACATGGGAATCAATATGGTAAGCATTACATGGTTTCTTTTGTCTCTACATTTTCCTCTCTCTCTCTAAAAACTGAGTTGCCTCATTCAGTACTAAAAGAGAAGAAATGGGTGGTAGAAAGAGAAGGAAAGTGAAATTGTAAGTTGGGTTTTGTTTCTATTAACTGAAAACACTATGAAGTTTGTTACTTTTCCATTTGTTTAGCATAATTTGTGATAGTATTAGGGTTTGTTATTACATCTTTTTAGGGCTTTAGATTTTTTTATATGAAGGGGTTGTGTGCTGATGCAAATTGGTTGTTTTAGATTGTGTTTAGTAGTGATGTGGGAAATTGGAATTAAAGTTGAGTGATTTCATTTCAGTGTGATGTGGGTGTGATTTAGATATGATGCTTTGGGTTTAGAGTGATTTCACTTTTGGGTGATGTGGTTTGGAAATTTGAATATTACTCTCAAATTTGAACATTGATCCTAGATGGGTTTCCTAGAATTGCCATATTGTGTGTCAGGATATTGTGATTTTTATCAGTGCTGATTCTTTTATTGGGGGGCTATGAGCTACTGATTTATGTGATTGATTTCTGGATAAAAAATGAATTATTGTTTGAATTCATTTTTGGAGCTTGTGTAATTTTTAATAATTTTTTAGCATAGAGTGATCTTCGCAATCATGATCATGATTTTCTGTAAACCAATTGCCATATTGATCTTATAGGTGATACGCAGTTACCATGATTATGTAATTTGTGCTCTTTTGCTGCAATCAATTCCTTTATAATGGCAGTGGTTTTTTGTGATTGCTTCTAATGCTGTCTCCATACTGTTCTTGATTTGAGAAATTCCACTTTTCATTTAAGGTCCAAATCAATCACTACTCTCCCTAAAACTGAAACTGCAAATTAGCTATTTTATTTTATAGTCTTTTACTTCGTCAGCCTTTTATTTATAAATTGCAAATTAGAAATCTATCTCATCCCAGTCAAAAAAAATAAAAAAAAATTGAACTTTTATTGGAGTTACAACTTCTTTTGAATAATTTATAGTTGATTTTGCATTTTATTCCCATTTATGTGCTTTCCATGACCTAGGTTATCTGCGAGGGTGGTGGATGATAAAAGAAGAACAACAATGAATAAGAAAGCAATGTTGGAAATGCAAACTTGGTCTGATCTTCCCATAGAACTTCTGGAACTGATATTCTGTCGCTTGTCGCTAGAGGATAATATCCGTTCCTCCATTGCTTGCAAGAGATGGAACACTGCTGCCATTTCTGTTAGAGTGGTAAACCATTCACCCTGGCTTATGTATTTTCCAAAATTTGGTAACATGTATGAGTTCTACGATCCAGCTCAGCGCAAGACCTATTCTCTTGAGTTGCCAGAGTTGTATGGGTCAAGAGTTTGCTACACCAAAGATGGTTGGCTGTTGCTATACAGACCCAGAACAAACCGTGTGTTTTTCTTTAATCCTTTCTCTCGGGAAGTTGTCAAACTGCCAAGATTTGAATTGACTTATCAGATAGTTGCCTTCTCTTGTGCCCCAACATCTAACACCTGTGTAGTTTTTACAGTTAGGCACATCAGTCCCACAATTGTTGCAATCAGTACTTGTCATCCTGGGTCAACTGAGTGGGTTACTGTTAATTATCAAAATCGCTTGCCTTTTGTGAGTAGTATTTGGAACAAGATCGTTTTCTGCAATGGATTCTTCTACTGTCTAAGTCTCACTGGTTGGCTTGGTGTGTTTGACCCACTGGAGCATACTTGGAATGTTCTTGGTGTGCCACCCCCTAAATGCCCTGAGAATTTTTTTGCAAAAAATTGGTGGAAGGGAAAGTTTATGTCTGAGCATAATGGAGACATTCTAGTTATTTATACATGCTGTAGTGAAAATCCCATAATATTTAAGTTGGATCAGTCAAAGATGTTCTGGCGAGAGATGAAAACCCTTGATGGTATGACACTATTTGCCAGTTTCTTGTCATCTCATTCAAGAAGTGACCTCCCTGGCATGATGAGAAACAGCGTCTACTTCTCTAAAGTTCGTTTCTTTGGGAAACGCTGCATATCTTATTCTCTTGATGATTGTAGATACTATCCTCGCAAGCAGTGTCATGACTGGGGAGAGCAAGATCCTTTTGAGAATATCTGGATTGAACCACCTGAGGACCTCTCATCCTTCATTTGAACAGAATACAAGCGATGCTTGTTATGTATATTCGAGTTATGCAGGTATGCTGCTTAAACTATAGTTAACCATTTCTTACATAAAATTATATTTTCTTTCTTGCACATAATTGAATGCCGCTGATGCTCCTTGTATCTGTTGTAGCTCATGGAAATGTGATTATCCTTGAAAGGACTTAAATAAATTCAATGCTTATGTTTAAAATACTTGTCTGATGTAAAGCTAAAAAGATGTACTGATTTTTGAAGATTGAAATACAAGAACAGTTTGAGCAACAATTATTTGCTAACAATATAACCAAGGGAAACTTACAAGTGAGATTCACCAATACAGGAAAGAGTGACTGCTGTTTATCAGTGACACTAAAAGCTTAGAAATGCCAAACTTTATGATTATATCCGAGCGTCTATATTTACTCTTACATTTGACACAAGGATCTGTCTGAAAATTTGTCTTTCAGCAATGAAGGCTTTGGATGGTTGTCGTCTTTGTATTTGCGTCCCTTAGTACTTGATCTACATGATTGTTTAATATTTAGTTAAATGTTGTTCTTTATCACTGTGTTTGCCACAGATCGTGGAGCATATTTAGAGTGTTTACTCACTCGCATTGAGATGAAGCTGTTCATTGAAGTCTTAAAAGCTTTATGATGCAGTAACACACACATGCAGCGCGTTAGCCTTGAGGAATACTGAAATCTACTCCACACCCCCTATTTTCTGCCCTTCTAGGATCTGAAATTTAAGATCCATTGGAAGGGCCACTGTGTATGATCATCTGTGCATTCTTAGGCATATAATGTGTTCCAAATATGTTTCAAATAAATATGTTAGCTATTTTTTGTATTGTTGTATTCCTAATATTATTTACTAGTTTAACGAAGTTGGAAAAGCTTGGTAACTTGAAAGATATTGATTGGAACCGGTAAAGGGCATCAATATGAGAATGTGGTGTTCGTCGGCCTTATCTCTGGAAATTCCTTTTTCTCGAATCTGAAGTGTTCCAATTTGAATAAACCCTGGAACAAGAATGTGATTTTATGATTGTAGTTTTAGTTATCAAACGATAACCAGTATATTAGAGTTATAGCACCCTAGCCTGTTAGATTAACGCAACAAGTTAGTAATATGCTAGCCATATGACCCTGTGACCTGTGATTTGCAGCTGGTCATTTTTTTTTTCCCAACAAGAAAAAAAAAATGCAGGCTCTTTCAACTTTTTTTTATATAGTAAATGCAAAAATAAAAAATAAAATAATAAAAGATGAAATTGAAAATAAATTTTCTTATAATTAATTTAAAAAAAGACATGAGTTAATCACAAATAACATATTAAACTCGTGATTTAGGTTATATCTTATTAGATTTAATAAAAAAAAATTAAAATTTGTTCTCTTTTAATTATACACCAACAGGGTATATGAGACTATTTTTATATATCAAACAATATTTTATTTCAAAATAAAAAAACAAAATTAGGGGTTGCTCGTGGACTGGGAAAAGAATAGCCCTAATTTTTAAAAAAAAATTGATAAGAAAAAAAGGGTTTTTATTCAATTCAAATAAAAAAAATCTTTTAAAACCAAACAAACAATGAAATGATGTATTCTTTTTAATTTTAAGGGTTAAAAATACATTAAATTAAAAAAAATAAACATGCTAGGTGTGTGGATCTACTCACATGCTTGACTCATAAAAAATTCGTACTCGCACATCAGATCCACGAAAGAGATCTAGCTTACGAGCCAAATTTTTTTTTGCCAATAACAGAGAGTGGATGATGTGTCATTTGTCATTTAATTATTTTAAAAAAAAATTACAGACAACACATTGTCTGCTAGCCTAGTTTCTAGTGATCAAGGGTTATCGAAAATTTAGACCATGTGTATTTTTATCCTAAAAATTCAATTTGCAATTTATTTTTTACCCAAAACATCTAGAAAAGACTCTAGATACATTGATAAACTTATTTATAACCTCATGAAACCATAAAAAAAACCTAGAATCAACTCAAAATAAAAAATATTTCCCTGTTCAAATATTTTTTTAGGTAATTTGAAGGTGAAAAAACATCTACGTGGAATTCCTCACATCAAAAGAACATTTTGACACCAAAATCAACCATATTTATGAACATAATCAGTCTGGTGATTTTCTCTCTACCGTCAAATCAGATAACTTTCTTTTCTCTCTCTCAAAGTATGGATTGAAAAATAAAGAAAATAAAGTTTTGGATAAAAATTGACTTTAAAATTTTAAAAATTGGAAGTACCTAATATTTATAATTCATAAAGTGTGAGGACTACAATGAACATTTCACCAAAAGTTTAAAGAAACCATACATTTCCTCCTCTTTTTTTACTTTGATCCCCTGTCTTGTAATCTTACCCTTTCCTAATAAGGGTGAAATAAAAAAAAAAGTTTAGGGATGAAAAACGAATTGCAATTTGGAAGTCTAAAAAAAATAAAACCGAAATAATCTAATAAAAAAAATCAAAATAAATTATGAAGCAGAATTCTATCGTATCACCCGGGTTTTGAGATTAAAATAACATCATAGAAAACAAACCAAGACAAATCATGAAACCTAATTTCTAATTAATAAATTGTTGACTAGTGAAATTTTTAAAAAAAGATCAATTAAAAGAAAGGAAAAAATCAAGTCAATTGGGTTAACTTGTCAAATCCATAACCCAGGTTTTTTAGCAGTGACAACCTCATAAAAATTAAATAAAAAAATTATGATGTCCAATGTCCAACAAATAAAATGTTGAAAAATGATATTAAAATTGAAAAAAAAACAGAAATAGAATTGTTTTTTTAAAAAACAAAGTACTATTGAAATAAATAGTGTTTTTGTGAGGAGGTGCACACTAAAAGCATCACCTCTTTTAGTGTTTTGTTATCTAGATTGGTGGTTCACGCTGTGTCATGGGCCAAATCAAGCTTTTTTCAATGCAAAAAAAAAAGGATGCTCAAGATTAAAAAAAAAATGGCAACAACAATAAATAAACCAAACAAAAAAATTAGCCCTAGTCAACCTGAGTCAATCTGCCAAACTCGTGACTTGGCACATGAAAACGAGATAACACTACAGAGAAGAAAAGAAAAAAAATAATGAAGCCTAAGCCCCAACAAATCCGATATTGAATAATAGAAATGAAAAACAAAATAAATTGTAAAAAAAAACCTAAGTCAACCTGTGCTAAATTTTCAATCTTGTGACCTGGGTTCCGAGGTTAGAATTGCACTATATACAAGGAAAACACAAAAAAAATAATGAAGCTAATCTCGATTAAAAAAATTCTAATTAACAAAATGTTGAATGATGAAATTGAAAAAAAAAGTTTCAATAAAAAAAAATTTAAAACAAAAAAAAAATTTAAAGAATAAGGATAAAAATTTACATAAAAAATAAATGAAATAAAATGTTGAAGGATGCATTTGAAAAATAAATATCAATTAAGAAAAAGATTAAAAACAAAACAAATAGTAATAAAAAGAATGAGTATCAAATCTAGCAAATGAAAAAATTTGAAGAGTAACGAAATTAAAAAAAATCTAATTTTATGAATTATTTCAAATAAAACAGATAATAATAAAAAAAATAGGGATCGAATCTAACGGAAAAATAAATTGAAGAGTTTTTTTGAAAATTTATAGAGTCAAGCACAAAAATTAAGGAGAGAGAAAAAAAAATCATTGGTGCCAAATCAGAGGTCCATTAGCCACAGGCATCGTGTAAGTATAAAGAGCCGAAACAATTCAAACACCACTGTGAAAGCTTACGTTTTGATGTCGGATGATGTTGTACGCGTCACTTGAAGAGCGTGACTGCATGATAAGAAAATGCAGACAACTTTTCAATTTTAAACAATATTTTATGTGTAAAATATTAAATTTACCCTAACCTAACCTTCTTATAACAAAAAGAAAAAGATAAAAAAAAAACTTTAGATGCTAGTTAAAGGAGATTTAAATTCAATGGTAATTTAGTTATCTATTATTCTGTCAAGAATAAGTCAAAACAGCGCCTTGGTTTTGGTTAATAATTTTTTTTCTTTAAAAAAGGTGGTTTGCAAATTTAAAAAAAAAATATTGTGTTAATCTCAATAGCAAGGCCAATTTTCCTATGTTGATACGGAAAAAATCATCATTTCAATGCTTCAATTTATAATTCCAATGAGTCTGTAACCATATTATTAAATTTGATACGGAAAACAGCTACCCTTTTAGTTTCTCTTAATTAATGTTTTGTTAATGTTTATTATTAGCTCCAGCATCTGATGATTTGACCGTGGGGAGATTGGTTTGATTGGCAGAAATGATTCAAAGCTCCAAAAACTAATGAACTGTGAGCTCGGGCTGCGCATTGTGGACAAGAAAACCGTAAGAATACATGGTTATCTGCCTAAAAGTACAGTTGGTTTAGTCTTCTCATGGAGCAGGCCGCAACATCAAAACTTGACAGTTGCTCATGCTACTTGTAATTAAACCAGATGAATAAATTTACTCGGCTAAATCCTTGCAATGGATATCATTAGTACAGATATACTGTCATAATTCAATTTTTTATAATCTTTTTCAAAAATATAAAATAATTTTGCGATTAGAAGGTCAATTTCAACCCTTAAACTAATTTTTTGAATAATTTTAGTATGTTTGAATTCTTTAGATATAGCTTTGATTACTGTGATGAGATTTGATGGATTTTTTTTTTAATTTTTAATATGCTATCACATATATTGTCAGATCCAGGTGTATAAAAATTTCACTAAGAATTAAGGATATTATTCAATCCAATATTTATCAACGATGAAGTCAAGAATACTCATCAAACTCTTCTATGTGAAATACTCGCAAATACCATAACTAGAAGTATTATTCATGATGCCAGTATTAGGAGTATTAAGTTTTTACCATGTAATATATACCATAGTTAAAACAAGTCACCGGAATATCAGGTGTGAAAAAAAGTCTCCCATAATTTTGGATGAGTTTTTGGGCCGAGCAACATGCTGCCTTGCCCAGGCAGAAGACGAGTTGCGAGGTTAAAATGACAATTGCTTCATCAAAAATACAAAAAAAAATAAAATAAAAAAATAAAATACAAGCTGTCTTCAGTCGCTTTTTACACATGTAATCTATTAGTTTTGAGAATTCATTAAACTACTTAGACTGCCCTGTGAGTTCAGTCTGAAAAAAACAAGGCAAAAGCCGTAGCGTGTTAGCACGTCAGTTTTTCTGTTCAAGGTACAAAGCTTTTCGAATCAGCCAATTAATCAAATGTCGAACAGCAACATTTAACTCTCCCCCTTTGCATTTTCACTACCAAATCAGTATGGGTTGTATCGGCTGCGTCCACGGTCATTACCACGTCTTCCACCACTCGAGCTGCCAGCACCACGACCCCTGCCACCCTGTGGCTGCGGAGAGCTGTGTGCTTGCATTCCAGGCTGTTGGCTGTGGAAAAATAATAAAAGCATCTTAAATTTTGGTTAACAGGTCATCATTCTGCAGCTAATCAAATTCAGGATTTTCATGGATTAAAATCACTGGTCTGGTAAGTCCAGCATATAGAACATCTTTTCACAACATAGTAAGCTCAATCATCATGTACATTGTGCTCCGGGTATGATATAGTCAGATGGTAGTGGTGCTCAATTTGCAGTTTGACACACATTTTAGAATAAATTTAAAGGTAATCACTAATGCAACATGAAAATACAGAGAGGTAATACCAAAAATTCCAGGTGCAGCAAGAATTTTGGAGCAATGAAAGGAGGTTGTTGGACAAACAAGTAAATGAAAGGATGATGACAAACAATCAGCCAACCACTAGAAAGAGCGTGCACAAGTCATGGTATGGAATAGCAAAACACAGAAGACTGACTTTTAATTTATATATCTGGTTGCTGTTGGGTGTGCAACTGATGGTAAATAAAATAAAACTGTACTTACAGGACATATCCAATCCTTCCGTCAGGCAAAAGCATAGGCATCATTGCCATGCCAGCAGGAGTCGGTCCCCTGCCATAGATGACAGGCTGCAGGATTTTGTCATGCCAATGAGCAAATATACTTGATCAGAAAGTTTGAGAAAATTTCAATACACGCACTAGACATCTCATAACAAAGATAACAAATCAATCCTTATCAATTACACAGCTTGAATGAAGATCTTAATTGCAAACTTTTAATTGAAAAAATACTTATTATGAGGATAACCCATTGCTTAATGCAAAGCCATTTATTGTTGTCATTTAATTATGTCTATTGTGGTAAATTCAAGTATGCCTTTGGCTCTAAGTTCCTCAAAAATATTGTCAATCATAATAATCATACTGAATTAAAATCAATAATAGTGTGCATAAAGTAGTTACCGACTGTTAAATCCTAGAAGCAATTTTGTGAATCTTAAATCATACAAATTGACATTAAGAGGACAAATTCCAACCAGTAGTAACTTACTAACTCGCTAGTAAGCATAACCATCATTATTTCTGTTTTGAAATGAATAAAAATGAAACAAACTCTTCAGCATCAAACCATAAAATGAAAAGTTGAAATAAATCAGACTTTCTATGTTGACAAACTTCTCAAATATTTTGTTCCTTGATAAATCCTAGCAGACCACCATACACATGCTTGTTCCATGTGTCAAAGTGGTGTTGTGCTGTGCTGTGCTGTGTGTGTGTGTGTGTGGTGCACAATAGAACATCAGCTTAC
>Ga0307507_10010218_pt1 | contig 12215 bp, 6 predicted proteins | sample 7_EM_MG_FD_207223 | JGI IMG/M metagenome (GOLD analysis project Ga0307507, IMG submission 207223) | Populus trichocarpa ectomycorrhiza microbial communities from riparian zone in the Pacific Northwest, United States - 7_EM | ecosystem: Host-associated > Plants > Roots > Unclassified | place... | reverse complement strand
GTTAAAATCCTCCAACTATTTGGTCAATACAAGATATAAGTTTACTGTGCATTACCACTCAAGCTTGACTTCGTCGAGTTCGACTAAATAGAACACTCGAATCTTAGACAAACAAAACATGTTTTATTATTTTCATGAACAATTCAACTAAAGTGAAAACGTTTGTGATTTATAAGCCCAAAGGCTAAAACAAAACCAAGCAACTATTGTTTTGTCAAGTTATTAAAAATTAAAAAAAAAAAATGAAAAAGGAACAACAGTTGATAGGCTATGGAAGAAAAATTGTTGTTCTAGCTTAAAGAGCAAAGAGAGAAAGAGAAGAGACCGACCAGAAACACAAGAGAAGATATAAAAGTAAAAGAAAAAAAAGATGAGAAAAAGACATGTTGTTGAAACGCCACCATGACTTTGTCATCTACACATACAACACCAAGAGAAAGAGCTCATTGAGATGAATCCAATAACAGAAAGGAAGACTACCATCAAAACCATAATGACGTTGCACACATTGCCACAAGGTGGCAATCTTGTTTCACATACCGACTCATGTAATTTTTCTTCCCTTCCCCCAATTAAATCCTTGATTCTTCAATAACTCTTTGATTTAGTTTCAATATTAGATTGATCAAACAACATGAAATGAAAAAAGAGAAAAAATATTGTCATACACATATCTTAGGTCATGCAACCACTAGCTAATATTATAAAGTTTGCACACGATTCTTCATTCTACAAGTTATCAATATGGTTGTATAAATTGTCAGTATGATGCCTCTTTGTCTCACTAATTGCTAGTATCATGGCTATCCTATCTCACCAATTATCATTATAGCACCTACTTTGTCTCATAAATTGATAGTACAACATTTACATGAACAATTTGTTTTACAAGTTAACCATGTGGTAAAATTAATTATTTTTCATGATTACTCTGTATTATATGTTTGAGAACTCCATCCTTCGCGAGGAAATTTCATATGATCTAAGATGTATAAATATCTTAGATCACCTGGTAACAACACATAGACCATAATACAAAACCACACATAATAATCACAACCTACCATTTCCTACGTTTTTGTTATCTTTACTAAATGTTTTTTTTTCTCCTACACATTTATTAATTTAGGTACTAGAAGATTTTATATCCTGATAGGAGATTTGTTTTGCAAGAATTTATGAGCCATTAGCCTTGACAAATTATTTTTTAAAAAAATCAAAGGTGGAAAGGTTAAGTTCAATTTAAAGTTTTAATAATTTTGTTTATTGGGTATAAATATATATTTACACAATTATTCTTAAAAAAAATGTTATTTGGGAAAAGATATATTACCATATATTATGCGCGACATAATTATAAAACACACATAAAATGAAAATCATGATAATCCTGATAAAAAGTGTGTATTCTCTATTTTATTTTATTTTTATTTTTTCACATGCATAACAAAATTTCTCATGAAAAGGTAAGCTTAAAGGCCCAAGTCAACAGGGCACATAAGTCCATAGAAGCAACTTAAATCTAAGCCCATGCTGAATATTAGTCAACCTATAAAAAACACAAATGAAAGTAGAAGCCAAAATGTCAAATTTCGAATTCGAAAAAACAAAGCAAACAGTTCTTTACACTTCTGGCCGGCAATCCATTTTGTCTCTTACTCTTTCACAGAATCTCCTTACTCCCTTCACTACAATGCCCATCTTCTCTATAATAAATCCCTTTGGGTTTATCACTCTCTTCATCTCCATTGTTCCCTATGGACTCCCCTCCAGTTGCCGCCGTTTCTCTCGTCCTCCTCGCATCCTTCCTTCTCTTCTTCTCTTTCGCTCAATCTTCCACGATCGGCGTCGGTTACATTTCCAAAATTCTCGAAATCCAGGACCGCGAACGAGCTCTTCCTTCTGTCCAAGTTGCCGCCGCTCGCGGTGTTCTGCAACGCCTCCTTCCTTCTCACTCTTCCAGCTTCGAGTTTCGAATTGTATCTAAGGTACTTCGATTTCTTTGTTCTTTTATCGAATTTATTTATTATTTGATGGATTTCACTAAAGTAACACCGAGAGATCATCATTGTTGTTGTTATAGTTAATTTTGAAGAAGTTCAATATTTTTTTAAGATTTTTGAGCAAGATATATAATTTATTTAATTGTATTAATGTTAGGAGCAATGTGGAGGGGAATCTTGCTTCATTATAAAAAATCATCCCTCGTTTACAAGGCGCGGAGCTCCACAGATTCTGTATGCTAAAGACTCTTTACCGCTTTTATTAATTCTTGCCAGAAAAAACTTGTCTGTTTTTGTTGTAGTCATTTTCATTGATGTGAAGGAAATAAAATTCATCAAGTTCGTTAAATTATTGAGAAATTATGACTTCCTTTGTGATAACGTGGAATTTTTGTTCTTTTTCTGGGTGCTCAATGCTAGAATTTCCGGGGTAACTGGAGTAGAAGTGTTGGCTGGTTTGCATTGGTATTTGAAGTATTGGTGTGGTTCGCATATATCTTGGGACAAAACAGGTGGTGTGCAGCTCAATTCGATACCTAAATTGGGTTCTCTTCCACGTCTTCAAGATGATGGTATCTTGGTTCAGAGACCTGTTCCTTGGAATTATTACCAAAACGCTGTCACATCTAGCTGTGAGTTTCTGCACTGATTGAATTTTCTACTAAATATCCAGAGTGATAGCTATGTCATTAATTCAGTTGGATTTAGCATTTTGCGTTGTGGTCTCATAAATGTTATATAAATTTAATATATGTTTCTTTGGAAGATTCTTTTGCTTGGTGGGATTGGAAAAGATGGGAAAAGGAAATTGATTGGATGGCTCTTCAAGGCATCAACTTGCCACTAGCATTTACAGGACAGGAAGCTATTTGGCAAAAAGTTTTCCAGGTGCCATTCCTCTTATTGATCTCCATATTCTTCCAATAGAGCTCTAGAGATTTTATTTTGTTTTATTTGCCCTTTTTTTTAATCTTGGAAGCTTCATTACTACTGATTTTTTTATGCCACTACATTCTATGATATTGAGATCATGAATGATCTGTACTGAAAACAATACTTACAATAAGGAACCAGGATCCTGATACATGTCTCATTATTCAACTACTAATTTAACCTTTGTGAACTTTTATTGCACTAATAATTGTTTTGCATATAGTTAGTATATTGGAAAAGATAAAAATTAAGTGTATTGATCTATATTGCAATCCCTTTTGTTGAACACACATTTATCAATAAAAACACATCACATGAATTATATTTTTCTTCAGTATATGTTGAGTTAATCTGTGAGAGCTGTGTCTTACATTGTTTCATATTGTTTCTTTTTACATTAGTTCTGGATTCCAATATTTTTCATTATATTCTTTTTGTTGGTTAATAACAAAATGACCATATTAGTTATTCACATAGTTGTGAATTGCGTTGGAGTTATTATATTTGATGTGGCACTTTGATTTCTGTTCTTCTAAATAGACTTTTCACTTTAGCAGAAATTTAATATTAGTAAAGAAGATTTGGATGATTTCTTTGGAGGCCCTGCATTTCTTGCATGGTCACGCATGGCAAATTTGCACAGGTGAGCTTATATTTCTTGATTGACTGTTTAAAAGAATTTACAGTAATTTGTGAAAATCTTCTTTCTACGCGTTTAATTATCTAACTTTATGTGTGATGTTCAAAATGTTGATATTTCTCTATTTTTTGCAAATTCCTAATTGTAGGATATTATTGCTTTTAAACCCTTAATTTCAGGAAGAAACTATTTTATATCATCAAAATCAGAATGCAGAATTCGCACTGGGGAACTTATTTTTATGATTATTATTGTTTTGGGCAAGAACATTCTCAATAATGTCTAGAAATGAAACTGGTTCCATAGTGACGAGCATAATTACAAATACTATTTTGTTTACAGGTGGGGAGGACCACTACCACAAAGTTGGTTTGATCAACAACTAGTTCTGCAGAAGAAAATTCTCGCCAGAATGTATGAACTTGGAATGACTCCAGGTATCAATAGTCATATACTTGTACTCTTAAGGTTTCTAGTTGTGGTATAAATTCAAATTAATCTTTCTGTAGCATTATTCAAAGTGGATGTTAAATTCCTCAATAAGAGGAAATATCTTGCTTTTCTTTCTTTTGCCCTAATTCTGCAAAGATAAAAATTAGTAGAACTATTTGCATTTCAAAATGCCACTTCAAAAAAATACCAAATTGAAAAATTAAAAACAAAAAAGTTGAGGAAATTCACATTTATTTATCAAATAATTGCTTTAATTTTTGAACTTCTATCGATATAACGTTTGCAATTATTGCTATTCTGCTGTCCAGTTCTTCCAGCCTTTTCTGGAAATGTTCCTGCAGCATTAAGGAATATATTTCCTTCAGCAAAAATAACACGCTTGGGGAATTGTTTAGTACATCTTTGTGCCAGTTTAACATATGCATGGACTTCACTTCTAAGTTCTGGTTATGAAATGCAAGAATTCTATAGTTTCTTAAACTCAGGGTTTGAATATCTTTATAATTAAAATACAAAAGAACTGGTTAGGATCATGTCCAAGAAGCTCACTAGAAATTCTCAAGCTTTCTATTCATTCTTTTGCTGATTTCATGCTCATTACATGCACATATATTGCAATTATCAGATACATTGTGCTTTCTCCAGTCCTAGCTTAAAATAGGAAATTGGGTAACTCAACCTTGTGTCCTGGAAAAGATTCATCAAGTGCCAAAATGTACATGGCATTTTTGCTGTGGGATGGCAGGAAGAGATTCACAAACCATACCCAGCATCATCTAGGATTTAGGACTGCAGAGTTGTGTTGATGCACTTCATGTATTTCTTTGATGGATCTATGAATCCATGACCCATATTCTACATCCTCCTTCAGGTTTTCAGTTAGGAGTGATGTTAGATGGTGCTGCACGTATCTCCTTGATGCAACAGATCCCTTGTTTATTGAGATTGGAAGAGCATTCATTGAGCAACAATTGACAGGTGAGCTTATCTGAATCACCAGAGTTATTCCAGAATTATATTCCTTATGTTCATAAAAAATGCAAGAATTCTAAATTTTTGTGATCTTTGCAATTATCTTACGGGTCAGAGTATGGAAGTACCAGCCACATATACAACTGGTAATATTTTCTTTGCTTTCCTATTCATACAACTGGTTTTCAGTTTGCAAGTTATATATTATAAGCTATCCATTTTGACAGTTTTCAAGGTCCTGCATTAAAATCATGACTCCATCCATCCTTTTGTTTTGTCATTGGCTCTTTCATGTTGGAATTGCAGTGCAGCAAATGCAATAACAGATAAGGTTTACAGAAAATTATTCTATCTTAAAGTATCCGTGTATTGATTGTTTGAATAACTGCAGTGACACTTTTGATGAGAATACTCCACCTGTTGATGACCCAGAGTACATATCTTCATTAGGTGGATCAATATTTGAGGGAATGCAAAGTGGTGACAGTAATGCTGTCTGGCTGATGCAGGTGAAGGAATATCGAATGTTTAGTTATCAATCATCACAAACTGTTTATCTAGCTTCAGTGATACTTATTTCAATGTTGATAGTGCATTTTGTCATTATATATTTGCTACAAGTATGACATCTCTATAATTTATGTTCCAAAATTGCTTCTTAATCAACGTTAGCTCCATTTGTTCTGGAAATCTGATTTATTTGCTTTAATTCTGCAGGGGTGGTTATTTTCATATGATCCTTTCTGGAGACCTCCACAAACGAAGGTTATATTGTAATTTGATTGCTTTGCTATTCTAGGCACTCTATGTTCTATAGTTAAGAGCACTACCATTCAATCTCTTGAGTATTTTATTTTTTAAATAAGCATTAAAGCCATGTTAAACCAAAGTGAACAAGGATATAATTCCTGTTAATGATGATGTTTGAGTGTGTACAGAAAACATTGAACTTTAAGCAATGTTTCTAATATCTGCAATTTTAAATTCTCAAGTATAGAAGGAAAGTTCAGAAAAACAAAGTAGAGAAAAATTTAATCAAAAAAAGAAAATGGCAAGATGTTAGTTGGGACTTAATCAGGGTTTCTCATTTGTGTGTTCTGACTATATATGAATCAATTTTGTAATGTGCATGATATCACAGCCTTAGATCATTGTGGCTATCTTGGGTTATCTCTTAAACAGACTGAAGTGTTCTTGATGCGATGTGAAATGTTCTCATTTCGTACATTTTGCTCAGGAAAAAAGAAGCTTAGATCTTCTCTTTGTTTTTAATTATCCCATCCAACTTAGGATATTGATTGTGCAAAGCTTCATTATGGAAAATGTTGAAGGGATACAGATGATTACTGATTAGTTTGCTATGCAACTATTACGATTTTTTTTTTAATTTGGAGCAATTAGAATCCACACATCACCCAGAGCTTATTACGCCATCGTCACCTACTTGTAGTAGTTGTTGGAACATTCAATGTGTCTATGTGTGTAGATACTCCAGTCAAAGCCTTTTTTATGCTTTCAACTATATATATATATATATTTTTTTTTTTTTTTTCTTTCATGGAATCTTATAGATATGATTTGGAAATGTTCAGTTGCTTTTTTTATTTTATTGATGAGTGCTTTTGGTTGATGGTATCCTTTGCTCTTTTTCAGGCACTTCTACATTCAGTTCCTATAGGGAGGCTGGTAGTCCTTGATCTGTTTGCCGAAGTGAAACCCATATGGAATACTTCAGAGCAATTTTATGGTGTCCCTTACATCTGGTAAGTAACTGTTCCTTTTCTAACTGATGATGATATCTGTGATTCTTAGCTGAAGATATTTGCTTACGAGATGTAGAAATATCCTGATTTCATCAATTGCAAAATCTGCTGTATTATCATTAGTCATCACTATTTTCATTTGGGCTTGAGTTTGGCCTGGAAGCATAAATTGAGACCTTTTTTTTGGTCTATGTTATAAATGCAGAGTATTGTGAAAGAACACATAATACATGCTATCTGAAACTGCAGTACAGAATTTATAAACCATGTTACTGACCGTCACATCCATGGCCATTGAGTCATTTATTGCTACTTTATGCAGGTAGTTAGGACTATGGTTTTTTCTCATGGTGGCATGTATATATAGCAATATCTAGTATCTTACACTTTGGTTGTGCACCTGTGAAACAACTCATATCCTCATTGAAGTAAAACTCTGTTGATCTCTAAAAATCAAGCTGCTTATAATTCTGTTATTTTATTTTCTGTTATGTACTAACCTGTGAATAAATCTGTTATATCTATGTTCAGTGATTATTTAATTCCTGATATATATCCTAAGAATGAATTTCTGATGTTTTCTTTTCCTTTTCCTCTTCTATATTTATATTGTTTTTAATTTGTTGTTTCTCCACTTGGCAGGTGTATGCTGCACAACTTTGCAGGAAACTTGGAGATGTATGGGTATTTAGATTCGGTAGCTTCTGGACCAGTTGAAGCTCGTACCAGTGAGAACTCCACAATGGTAAAGTTGATTCCTTCAAAGCTTGATTGCTAATAAGAATTGAGATGTTATGTGGCTTTGATCTTTCCATTTGAAACATAAGGAAAATTTAGGTTATATTATCTTAAAGTTTCACCCTTTAACAAAAAGCACTGTAATTTAAAAACACTTTGCAACTTTCATTTGTATTACAATTGTAAGCTACTATTAATAAACAATGTCCTGATGAAATCTGTTGATGGCCCACCCATTATCCATGATCCTTCAACTTAGCCATTCATAGCATTGAAAAAATTGAACCTCTTTCAAGCATCCTGTTTGGCTCTCTCCCTCCACAAGTAATTGTGCACATAGCATTTCTTTCTTTCTTTTTTTTTTTATTAACGTGGGTGTCCGGGCTAGCTTGCGCGCATCTCGACTAATTCCACAGGCCCTGAAGTTAACGATCATGTAAGCCTCTAGTAACCCTGAGATTTGTGGGACTCGAACTAGTGACCTCTAGGGAACAAACCTAGTGCCTGACTAGTTGAGATACACCCCTCAGGGTTACACATAGCATTTCTTGCTCTTACATAAGGTTGACAGTTGACAATATTCTTTATATTCATGATTAGTTCAACGTGTTAAATTTATTTTCCTTCTCTAACACTCCTAAGTTCTCTCTACAAGCTTTCCACGTACACAACTACACCTCCCTCAATCTAATAAGATTAGATTTTAAGATTCTTAAATTAAAGAAAGCGGAGAAAGTAAAAGAAAAAAGGACAAGATCTGGGAGAGAGAATAGCTTAACACATTTTCTAATTAGATGGGATTGTGGGTAAATGGGAAGCAATTTCATACTGTTTATGTGTTTGGCAAACTTGTTTGATTTGTTGTTTAATTACAACATGTGAGTCTTCTAATTTATTGAATTACAACGGATGGCAACAACACATGAAAATGCAGACAAAAGATTCCAATTATAAGAGCGAGAAAAGCAGGATTCTGTTTGTTTACATTGTGAAACCTAGATATACCATAATATAATACCCTTCATTATTAGATGCACAGAGCAAATGAAGCACTCTATTGATGGTTCAGAAAAATTAGAATTCATGCAACTGAAACTGATCAATTAGATTATTGTGTAACATAATGGGTTGTATTGTTGCATTGCTTGAACAATTTGATGGTGTTTAAGATAAAGGTCTGTATATGCAGAATTTGGTGAGTGATACAGTTGATTTACCTTGCAAATATTCTTCATTGTTTAATGTAAATTTTATCTGTCACTTTCTAGTGAATTACAATTTGTCATTTTAAAAACAAATTGAATAGGCATATGCACTAACTCCCCTTTTATAATACGAATGATGCATATGTATGACCTTGCATAGTTTTGCTGATGCCTGTTGGTCAAAGCTGTCAAACCAAAAGAAGCATATAACTATTGCTAGAGTTCATCTCTCTCTCTCTCTCTCTCTCTGACAAAACAATTCATCGTGTCATGTTACAATTTTAACTAATTATTGTACCATTTTATTACATCATTTATCTTATTCTATATAGTTGCTTCTGTGAAGGTTGGTGTTGGAATGTCAATGGAAGGTATAGAACAAAACCCAGTTGTTTATGACCTCATGTCTGAAATGGCATTTCAAAAGAACAAGGTTGATGTCAAGGTAATGGAAAGTTTTCCACTGTCGCCACCATTTCATATTTGTACATTTATGTCTCCGACTTGCAATATAAAAAGTTTGTATGTTTGCTAAACTCAACCTTAAGCCATGAACACTATCATCCTTGCTTTCTTGTTAAGTTTGGTGATTGCTTTTTATGTTGTTTGAATGCATCACTGAACACTATACTGTAGTTATTATTGTGTCAAATACTAGTCTTTTTAGAGTTCCTCTTATCTTATTACAATTGAATTAGTTCATCTTTGATATGTCAATTTACAAGCGCTTTCCTTTAAATGTTTCATAAAATTGTGGTACATTTCATGATCCTCTGAAAGCTTTGTTTCTAATTTTTAAAATTTGAAATTATGAAGGAATAGAAGACTTTTTTCTGAAATAAGAAAGTTTCTCTACCTCTTTTTTCTAGATATGTTGGCATATGGGAAAATAAATAAGAATGGATCAGGCGTAGGGAAATTCACACTTCCAATTAAAATCACAACTATCTTGTCTTTCTTTTAGGAATGGATTGATTTGTATTCAGCAAGACGATATGGTCGATCAGTTCCAACAATACAAAATGCCTGGAATATACTGTACCACACAGTTTACAATTGCACTGATGGTGCCTATGTAAGTACCCCAACTTGTCTACAGTCTATGGAGTACATTTGGATGTATTATTCATCATAATATGGTAATGGCTCTACCTATCTTTGGCTTTCACAAATGTGCATAATATGCAACTTATATTTAATCCTTTTATTTCTGTTCATTTATATGTCCTCCTATACATATGCTTTTGTAATTTCACTCATTTTCTTTGTGGATGTTTATACATTTTCATCATTTCCCTCGGTTCAAGAAAAGTTTATTGTATCCACAAATGTCGTGATTCTGATTTGAAATTACAAACGTGGTCTTTTTAACCTTGAGTCTGTGACTTAGAACCCGGTCCAATTAAAGTGTCAAATTGATATTTTGCATGTGAAAAACTCCTAGTGCACTCTGTTGTTTGAATTCTGACAGCCTTAAGCATTGTTGGACCAGGACAAAAACCGGGATGTAATTGTAGCATTCCCTGATGTTAATCCAAATCTTGTTTCGATGCTGCAAGGAAGGCATCACACCGATGTAAAACTAGTATCAAGAAGAGCGGCCCTAATAAAAAACACTGATTCATATGAACATCCTCACCTATGGTATTCAACCACTGAAGTTGTGCGTGCTTTGGAACTTTTCATTGCAGGAGGGGATGAATTATCTGGAAGCAGCACTTACAGGTTAGCATTTTGAGGTTTCAAAAACCTTTTGCTGGATGGTTTATCCATTTGTGTAATTCTTAAATTATTTTAGAGTTTTCACTATTTTCCCATCCTTTTCTAAATGTATATTTATTTCCATGTCAGTTATGACTTAGTTGACCTGACAAGACAAGTGTTGGCAAAATATGCAAATGAGCTGTTCTTGAAGGTCATTGAAGCCTACCGATTAAAAGACAGCCATGGAGTTGCTCACCAGAGTCAGATGTTTCTAGACCTTGTGGAAGACATAGACACACTCCTGGCATGCCATGAAGGATTTCTTCTGGGTCCATGGTTAGAAAGTGCAAAGCAACTTGCTCAAGATGAAGAACAGCAAATACAAGTTAGTAGCCTTTCAAATTATAGCCCTATTTGATCTCAAACAATTTCAAGAGTCGTGTGTGTTTTTTAGTAATTCAATGTGCTCTGAAACTGCAGTTTGAATGGAATGCAAGAACTCAGATAACTATGTGGTATGACAACACAGAGGTGGAAGCAAGTCTTCTTCGTGACTATGGTAAGGGGATCAACACTACCTTGGTGTATCTTTTTACCTTCGTTGCTTGAAAAATTAGCCTCAAATCAAATTTGGAGGCTCCATGCCCATCCTCTCCGGATGGACATGTCATTGGAAGTTGTCATCACTGGATGATTGAAAACTTGTAGGCTTTTTAACAGTATTTCAATGGAGTTTTAAGAAAACCTCTGTTCCCGTTCTTGCAGGGAACAAGTACTGGAGCGGTCTTCTAAAAGATTATTATGGTCCCCGAGCAGCTATATATTTCAATTTCTTAACCCAGAGTTTGGAAAATGGCCATGGTTTCCAGTTGAAGGCTTGGAGAAGAGAATGGATAAAGCTTACAAACAAATGGCAGAAAAGTCGGAAGATATTCCCGGTGGAGAGTAACGGAAATGCTCTGAACATATCACGGTGGCTCTATCACAAATACCTTGGCAATCCGGATACATATGATCATTAAGTGAAGCTGCCATAGCACAATGTTACAAACTATATGAACTTTTTGGACATCATCAGAGAATCTTGCGATTTGCACCAAACTAGCTGTACTCTGCTTGTTTACGAATTATAAATATAAATCAATGCAGGTCATGTAACATACGAGGCAATGATCCAACTATAGGAGTGAGTTACCTAATGTCAGTAGGCTAACATGACAACGTAGTTAAGCCAGATGGGAAATGTCTTACCATGATGGAAACTGCACCAAGATCCGCACAGCTTCTAGTTTGTAGCTAGTTTGGAGTCAGTGAACTAACCCTTTCGCCGCCCTGTAGATAAAAGGCGGGAAATAACCGTACTTTTAATGGCTGAGGGGCACTAGGATAAGCAGGGGATGAGATGGTCGAACATGAGCTAACTAAATTCTCTGACCAGAGGGAAATAGTCATTTATAGCATGAATATAAATCTAATTTGACTTGAATTGCAAGTTTGATGGGTTAATTAAGATAAATTCTAATGAATCTAGAATAGAATCATTTCAATTATTTTTTTTTAATTTTTTAATTTTTAAAGAGTTAAAATGATATCGTTTAAAAGTAAGTTATGAAAAAATCAAATCGAATCTTACTCTAATTTTAATCATGTCAACTCTTGATCAATTTAATATGAAACCTAACTTGAAATAAGTTCATGGTTGGTAAGATATTAGGTTGATTTACTAGATCATGTTAGGTTTAATAACAATAGTTCATAAATGACCATGTGCATGAGAATACTTGGAGGAAAGGCAAATTGTTTA
>Ga0307507_10010217_pt1 | contig 12216 bp, 10 predicted proteins | sample 7_EM_MG_FD_207223 | JGI IMG/M metagenome (GOLD analysis project Ga0307507, IMG submission 207223) | Populus trichocarpa ectomycorrhiza microbial communities from riparian zone in the Pacific Northwest, United States - 7_EM | ecosystem: Host-associated > Plants > Roots > Unclassified | place... | reverse complement strand
AATGTTGGTTGCAATAGAAGCTACCGCGACCCACATGCATTCAGTACAGAGGTAATAATCTCCGGTGGGCTATTTGCGAAGTTTCGGGTAAAGTCGGGAATCATAAATCCAGGAGTGAGCCACGAGCATTGAATATATAGACCTCAGTGGTTGACAGGAGTAGAGAAAGTATGATACAATTAGGGAGGTTGGGGGGGTGGGGGGTGGACAAGAATATGTCGAAAGTGATAGACCGGATAACCGATACGGTACACTAAGCCTTTAGGCGGCAAATTACGGGCATGAAGGGGGGTTGTCAAGCTACTACTGGACCACAAGGAATTCGGCTCTAATCACGCTGGTATGCATAACCGATCACTACTCGGATGGGTTGCTTTCGCGGGACATGAAGGGTTGTCAAGCTACTACTTTGGCTGGAAAGATGTCGACCCTAATTTTCCTAATGAGAATGATCGAATGCCACTCGGATGCGTTGCTGTGAGTGAACATGAAGGAGTGGTCAAGCTTTACAAGCCCGGATCTCTGACGGTTGCCAAGACGGGTGCAAGTGCGGTAGCTCCCTGCCTGCTAATTAGGCGAGGATTTGCACGGTCCAGACGTAAGGGGGAAGGAGGGGCGGAAGGGGGGTAAGGCTTTGAATTGGAATCCTGTAAGAGCTAGAATGATTGAACCTCGTGCTAGGACGTTGAAGTCGCTTTGCCTGGACACTTTTTTTATTTTTTTTCGTCTTGACTTGGGGCTTAGCTGGTTAGCTTTCGCTGTGGTTTCGCCCCCAACCTAAGGAAGAGAGGGAATATCGGGCGTCTTCGCGCGAGGTTCGATTTTTCTAGTTCTTGTGGTAGGAGCCGGCTTGCGCTAGAGATTTTTTCCCAGTTTACGAAGGGCGAGTACCTTGGTGGATGTATGATCGGGGGCGTGGTTCACGAGGTTTCCGATGTTTAGGGCGGGTAAGCTAACCTGAAATGAGGCTCCAAATATTTTTTGTGTAAACTAGGTTGACAAGGTTTTGTTCGGGGCTATCCGACTAAGCCCTGAACCCTAGCCGGAAGACGAGTTGTGATCCCCCCAACCCTCTCGAACATTCTGCAAGCTCTGAAGGTATCGTAGGCTGGGACAGCCAACCGCGCCGCCAGCAGAACTTGGAAATTGCCGTGGCACTGCTGCCTCGACATGAGACTCGTTTGGGCTACCGCTTGAACTTCACAGCGCTAGCGGAAGGGGAACAAGATGTGCGGCAGGAACAGAGAAGACCTCCCCTGCAAAAAGTGATCTCATCCAGAAATGCTATATGTTTATGAACTAACTTATACAGGCTACGACACCTAATAGGGTAAAGCATTTACTGTAAAGCATTTACTGGTTCGCCCTGCTGTTCAACCGCCCACCCGTCTCCATGGTACCGCAGTCTCTGCCTGAAACAAACTCTCGAAATTCACTGCCAGCGCGGCGGATAGAAAAAAAGTCACGTGAACCTGATAAGAAAAATTCGGTGAACATTCTTGCCTTATCAGATCCACGTGACTGTTTTATCTATCGGCCGCGCTCGTACTCGTACTATATCAGATCATCCGCTGTAATGGGCTAGACCTCGATAGGCTTAATTTGCGGGGCGATAGATCTGGGAATACTGGTTAATGAGATCCGACACATTCAGCGGGCTGATTTGGTGTTAGGAAAATGCTATTCCTCGGCGGTAGCTTTTTGTATTTGGATCCTGGGATTAGGGCGCTGGCGGAGATAGTAGATTTTAAAGATTTTTACGGTTATAGAAATTACTGGTGTGGTATTGCAAAAAGTCCTTTGAATAAGACATAGCAGATTTTTCTGGTCATAATCGGTGGTAGTGATGGGATTAGTTGTATTTTTGGTCAAGTACCGTACACGCCGGACGTTGTATGTGTTTGGTATCATTATGGGCTATCTGCAAGTATAACTTAGAAGAGAGGAACGTGAAAGCAAAGGGAAGAAGAGTCGTAAAATACTGGTAGGCTCATGATCGCACTGGCTCTTGCCGACTGAAAAGTCAATAGAGACAAAAGGAAAAAAGGCGCCAGTTCAAAACTCGTAGTGATAAATCGCTTCAGTTACCCGCCCGCTTAGAGTAAATCCCCTTCATAATCTATCCTATCAGTAACGTCTCCAACTTACTCTCTCTCATGCCTCTTAATACCTGCATTAGGCCATAGTGCAAATGGGCCCGAACCGGGTCCTCGAAACAGGCGAAAGGCCTTCTTGGACTGGCCAACTACATTTTAGTTAAGTGTTGCAAGCAAAAGCACTGTAGTTCGGGGGCAAAAAGTGAAAATTTTGGTGCAAAACAAGCGACAGAATCTACCGGTATTATACCTAGAACCTATGAGCACAAGACTTTCGCTTAAAGACATTTTTAAGCACCGTATGATACATAAAGTAGACTTCTATCATACTTCAGCCACTTTGCCACTTGCGGCCCGGAGGTGTACAGTACCGGTATCATCTCACCTCTCTCATGGTGTCTTGGAAATTATTGGCTCAACCCCGATAGGTTGCCACGGAATTTCTGTTCCACCGAAGGATCCACCTTGAGGCGCTTTGCACCGTCGGGTTTTTAGAGCCTCAGGAACGAGAATCACGTGTCAGTGGCCTGGGTTATGCCGGTACCCGCAAACTCTAGGTAGTAATGTGAAGCCATGAGTCATATGATACCATGAGTAGATCGCTTGTCTGTTTTCCTGAAGACCTTAAAAAGAAGCCGAGTACACTCCCTACCGCCGCGGTCGGTAACATCCTGCACCTCACCCAGCCGTCCAACCTACATGTTCTAGCATCGCTCAAGCTACGGCATCCCCCTAGGCAACGTCGTTAGCGTTAGTAAACCAGCCGAGCCCAAAAAGCTCAGCTGCCGCGGTCCATCCATCTGGTTCTCCACGAGTGAGATCTGGTCTAGCATCCACTTGAGCGTCCGCTCCTTCCTAATTTCCTCTCCTCATCTCGATTGAATAAGCCAGCTATATGTCGGGTCTCCTCCCAAAGGACCTTTGTAGTTTGCAGCTGCCCGAAGGTCTTATCGTCCGTACGCGTGAGCTTCGTCATGAGGATGAAACTCTCTAGCGAGTACTTTCACGCAAGGATTTCCTTGTCCTTCCGGGGGTGCAGGAGGGCCTCTGCTATCGAGGCGCATACAGTTCCTTTGTGCTGACCGCAGGCGACTTGACCCTTGTCAGAGAGATATCCACATGCAACTCCAGGGGTTGCGGCTCTCCTCGCTGCCGCCATGTGTGGGCCAGGATTTTTCAGGGCACTTTCCGGGTAGGGCTAGGAATTGGGCTAGGAAGAGCGGGGGAGCGGGGGCGGGTGTTTGGTGTGCTGAAGGCTGAGGACACAGCAGTGGCCAGAGCGCGGAATTGCGGGTCCAGGAGGCGAGCGGAAGCATTGCGATAATTGGTCTTCGCCCTGCGCGACCAAAAGGAACTGCATTCACTAGGGATAGTCCGGCAGTGTCTAGTGCCAGTCGAATCGGTTGGCGGGGAGGGAAAGAGACGCTAGAGGGAAGGAGGCCGAGGTTAATGTTGCTCTGCTAAAGCCATTGCAGGTGCTGCGGGTCCAATGTTCGAGAGCAGCTTCAATTGTGGCATCGCGAGCAAGTATTGAAATCGGTTTGGGCGGTGCTACCGGTATCAGTTCCTCGAATTTCTGCTGTTTTGGAACCGACCAAACAAAAGGCATGGAGTAGCAGTGTGGTTCAACGTAAAGCTCCTACAAGCGGATGCGAATCTGCCTATAGTTTCCGGCATAAGTGGCCTCTGAGTATCTGTGTAACGAATTTCAGATCTAATGGTTGGAATGGTCTCAGCAAGATGCAAGGCTTTCCCACCAACCCCGCTTTTCTTCAATTTCACGAAATTGCGTTAACCAACTCCAAGCGACCCAACACCTTTTGTCTCAACACTCACAGCGGTGAAGATTAAAAATGTCACAAGCTTTCAACAATAGCCATAACTCCTTCAACACCACAAATATCTTTAACTACGCTACCCCCGATGATGAGTGTAAGATATTGGCGTGGCTGTCACCTCTGGGGCCGCAGATGCGACATCGAGATATCGGAGCCCAGCGGGTGGACAGTATAGGAGCCTGGCTGCTGGAAACCCAGGAGTTCAAACGCTGGCATAATGGTGGCCGGGGGGATGAAGCAAATCACCCCACCTTATTCTGCCACGGAAATCCAGGGGCGGGAAAGAGTTATATCATGTAAGAAAGAGTGTATCACGACCGGAAATTAAATAATGGTATCGCTGACCGATTGAGATAATAGCTCACTAGTGATAGACAAGTTGTGCGACGAGGCTGCGGAGGAAAATACTGCCGTTGCCTGTTTTTGCTTCGACTTCGCTGCCCGGAATGAACAGTCACCGGTAAATGTGCTCGGCTCTCTATTGCGACAGCTTGTTAGCGGATTGGAGGGAATTCCGGAAGCCGTAGTCCGGTCCTTTCGAAACCAGAAAAAGGTTATTGGGGGTAGGGGGCTACAAGTTTCAGGAATTCTGAAGATGTTCCAGATCACCACGGCAACAAAGCGCACGTTTATATGTATTGACGCACTCGACGAATGTGTGCCAGAGCATCGAATGGTAATCCTTGAATCATTAAGGCAGCTAGTGCAGGAGTCACTGAGTACTCGCATATTTGTGACTGGAAGATCCCATATCCGAAGTGAGGTGGAAAGGAGATTGGATGGAGCGGCGGATTTTCTGTTGATAGAGCCTACGGGGGATGGTGTTGTTAGGTATCTGCGCGAGAAGCTTAGGAACGACACTACCCCGGAAATGATGAGCAGCGCATTGGAGGCAAATATTATGGAAAGCATTCCCGAAATTAGCTCAAAAACGTATGTAAAAAATAGTGCAAGGGCAAGGCTACGCAAAGGAATCGCAGGCTAATAGCTGACATTTTCAAATCCAGATTCCTACTAGCTTCTCTTCACATCGAGGCAATCCTACGAGAAACTAGTATCGCTCGCCGTGGAAAAAGGCTGGAGGCAGTGAAAGATGGGGCAGGGTTAGGGGATGCATATGGTGCAACTCTGGAGCGGATAAAGGCACAGGGCGGGGAAAAGACAAAGCTTGCGATAGCTACTCTCACATGGATCTGTCACGCGGAACGGCCGTTACAGGTGGATGAGCTGCGTCACGCGCTGGGAGTGGAGATAGGATCGACGGATTTCGACAGCGAAAATGCTCCTTCGATAAGTGCATTGCTCGGTTGCTGCCAAGGATTGATCACTATCGACAAGGAAGCTTCCACTGTCCGGTTAATCCACTTTACAGTCCAAGAATATCTCTGCGCCCATCCAGACCTCTTCAGTAAACCTCACTCGGTAATTGCGGAAACCTGCTTGACTTATTTGAATTCACAACAAGTCAAGGGCCTCTCATCCCACCCTCTCCCCGACTCCCAAATCGTGCCATTCCTCGAATATTCATCGAGGTATTGGGGAACACATGCGAACAAGCAACTCTCAACCCACGCGAAGATCCTTGCGCTCAAGCTCTTGAATCATTACGAAGACCACGTATCCGCCGTATCTCTTTTAAAGCAGGTACTGCATCCAAGATATGTCGGAGGCATAGGTGCTTCTCTGTGCTTCTCTGGATTACATTGTGCGTCTTTCTTCGGGGTTCCCGAACTTGTGACTGCCCTTATGAGTGCGAATGGTTGTGAGGCCAACGAGGTCGATTGCGCAGGCAATACACCCCTCTCATGGGCGGCGGAGAATGGGCATGATGGAGTGGTCAAGCTATTACTAGCACGGGAAGATCTCGACCCCAACAAACCAGATAACCAAGACGGTACACCACTCTCGTGGGCCGCTCATAACGGACATGGTGGGGTTGTGAAGTTACTATTAGACCGAAAAGATGTCGACCCCAACAGGCCAGATAACCAAGGCAGTACACCACTCTCGTGGGCTGCTAATAACGGACATGAAGGGGTTGTCAAGCTATTACTTGGCCGGAAAGATGTCGACCTCAATCGTCCCGATGAGGATGATCGAACACCACTCGGGTGTGCTGCTGTCGAGGGACACGAAGGGGTTGTAAAGCTACTGCTTAACCAGGAAGATGTCGACCCCAATCGCCCCGATAAGAAAAAGCTAACACCACTCCGGTCTGCTGCTATAAAGGGCTACGAAGGAGTGGTCAAGCTACTTTTAGATCGCGGAGATATCGACCCCAATTGCCCGGATGAGAATGATCGAACACCGCTTGGATGTGCTGCTGTCTGGGGCCACGAAGGGGTTGTCAAGCTTCTGCTGGAACGAGAGGATGTCGACCCGGATCGTCCAGGTAAGAAGAATCTGACACCGCTACGGTCTGCCGCTATAAAGGGGCATAAAGGAGTGGTCAAACTGCTGCTAGAACGCGGAGATATCGACCCCAATCGCCCAGATGACAATGATCGAACACCACTCGGGTGTGCTGCTGTCTGGGGCCACGAAGGGGTTGTCAAGCTTCTGCTAGAACGAGAAGATGTCGACCCGGATCGTCCGGGTAAGCACAAGCGAACACCACTCCGCTCTGCTGCTATAAAGGGGCACGAAGGAGTGGTCAAACTGCTGCTGGAACGCGGGGATGTCGACCCTAATCGTCCGGATGAGAATGATCGAACACCGCTCGGGTGTGCTGCTGTCTGGGGCCACGAAGGGCTTGTCAAGCTTCTGCTGGAACGAGAAGATGTCGACCCGGATCGTCCGGGTAAGTATAAGCGAACACCACTCCGGTCTGCTGCTATAAAGGGGCATGAAGGAGTGGTTAGGCTACTGCTGGAACGAAGCGATGTCGACCCCAATCGCCTGGATGAGAATGATCGAACACCACTCGTGTGTGCTGCTATCTGGGGTCACGAAGGGGTTGTCAAGCTTCTGCTGGGACGGGAAGATGTTGACTCGGATCGCCCGGGTAAGAACAATCTAACACCACTCCGGTCTGCTGCTATAAAGGGGCATGAAGGAGTGGTCAAACTGCTGCTAGAACGCGGAGATGTCGACCCCAATCGCCCGGATGAGAATGATCGAACACCACTCGGGTGTGCTGCTGTTGAGGGACATGAAGGGGTTGTAAGGCTACTGCTTGGCCGGGAAGATGTCGACCCCAATCGCCCTGATAAGATTGATCGAACGCCACTCGGGTGTGCTGCTGTCGAAGGAAATGAAGGAGTCGTCAAGCTACTACTCAGCCGGAAAGATGTCAACCCTGATAGGCCAGATGAGCAAAAAAGTACACCGCTTTCGTGGGCCGCTAATAACGGACACGAAGGGATTGTCAGGCTACTGCTTGGCCGGAAAGATGTCGACCCTAATCGCCGGGATAAAGATAAGCGAACGCCACTTGGGTGTGCTGCCGTCGAGGGCCATGAAGGGGTTGTCGAGCTACTACTGGAACGTGAAGATGTCGACCCCAATCTCCCGGATGAGGATGATCGAACTCCACTCGTATGTGCTGCTGTTGAGGGACATGAAGGAGTGGTCAAGCTACTGCTGGGGCGGGAAGACGTCGACCCTAACAAGCCAGATAACCAAGACAGTACACCACTCTCATTGGCCGCCAATAACGGACATGAAGGGGTTGTCGAGCTACTACTGGGACGTGAAGATGTCGACCCCAATCGCCCGGATGGAGATGATCGAACTCCACTCGTATGTGCTGCAGTTGAGGGACATGAAGGGGTGGTCGAGCTTTTGCGGGCTCGGATGTCTATTGGAAGTGCGGATACGCAGCCACCCCTCCAACTATAACACAACCAGTACCAAGTAGAAGCCCATAGCGCCCAATTGTTTACGCTCAAATCGCGTGGGACCCCTCCTGTTCATTCGCCCTCCTTGCTCAACAACCGAGAGCCTCGTCTACGCTGTTGCGACCATCGCCGTCTCTCCTATTTCCTTTGTGTCCTCCACTGCAGCCTTCAAACGCGACCCTAAATTTCTCTCCTGCTATCACTGGTCGAAATCAAACTCGTATAGTACGTGAAACTATTCCCCTCCAAAACCTCCGATATCTGTTAATATTTATCAGTGGAGGTGCACAGGTTTCTTTTTTTTTCTTCATCGTGCTCAGCATGCTCTAACTAGAGGACTATTACATTTGTTATCTCGCGCCATTTATCTCGATCGCCTAGTTCATAGATCTCGTGTGATAAAATCACCCTCTCTTTTATTTTTCCTTAGGCGCCGATATATATTTCCTCCTTGTTTTCCATTCTAGCGGTAGATAGATAGATAGATAGAGAGAGAGATAGATGGGCAGATAGATGAACTACATATAGGTTTCCCCCCCTCCCTGATAGCAGAGGGCATGGGCATGAAATTGGCGTTCCCGAAGCTAGCGTGAACAAGAGAACCAACTCTAAAGGCTGTGACTCCCGAGTGATATTCCTCCCGGCATATATAATACTCGTCTACACCTGAAAAGTACTTTCCATTCTATCGAACCCCTTCCAAATTCCTGCTTACCCCACTTTACCCACTAAGGAACCTATCCCCTAACTATTCAGCACCCGAGTGGAATTATTAAATTAACTCGAAGATAGTAGACGGGAATATAATTACATGCCAACCTCTCAAATCCACTACTACAGATACACCGGAGATGTTGGTTGTAGTAAAAGCTGTCGACACTCGCAAGCATTCAGTACAGGGGTGGTCTGTGATTCGCTATTTGAGAAATTTCGAGAGAGTTAGAAAACATAAATCTAAGAGTAATCCACAAACCCTGGATTTATGGACCTTGGTAGCTAGCAGAAGTAGAGAAAGTGAAAATTAGAGGGGGGTGGGGGGTAAGTTTTGGTATTAGCACTGTTGGGAAATAAGAATGTCGACTCCGATAGGCTAGATAAGGGAGGCAATACGCCGCTTGCGTGGGCTGTGAATAACAGACACGAAGGGGTTGCCAATCCACTACTTGGCCAGAAAGATGTCGACCCCAATGGGGATGAGAATGATTCAACGCAACTCGGATATGCTGCTTTGAATGCACATGAAGGATTGGTCAAGGTTTTGCAAGCCCGGATCCCTGACACTGGCTAAGGCGGGAACCGGTGTGGTTGTTCCCGTGCCCGGCCTGTAGGGTGAGGATTAGAGTTCGTTACGGGGCGGAGCGGGGCCGGGGGGGATATTTATAGGGTGATCCCCGCCCCCTCCCCCGTCTCTCGCCACCTATTTTTAATGGGGGCCCGTCTGCGGAATGGGCGGGGGGCAGGGGCAGGTAATCCCAAAAAAACACGCCCCCGCCCCGGGCCATTCAGCGGGGCGGGGCGGGGAACGGGGCTGGGGCCCGGGTTTTTCGGGGCCCCGGAGGCCACGTAACGAGCGCTAGTAAGAATTTCCACGGTCTAGATTTCGGGGGGAAGCAGGGATAGAGGACAGAGGGAAAGACTTTGGATTATAAAGCAGGCACGGTACCTCGCGCTAAGACGTTAGAGTTACAAGTACAAGTACCTTTGCTAGCAAGATCTAGCACTTTTTTCTTTTTCTTTTGTCTTGCTCGGGCACGAGTTAACGATTCGGAAGGAGTGAGTGGAATATCTATGTTGTAGCCATGAATTTTGTTTGTCACATCTTCCGAATCTTTAATTCGCGCCCGAGTAAGCTTGGGGCTTAGGTGGTTACAGTACCAGTTTTCGCTATTCCCTCCCCACCGGTATTGCACAGCTTAGTGCGATGTTCCATTAAGCTATCCCAGCCCCTATGGCGGGAGCCCGCTCGCGCTAGCGCACCCCCCCCCCCCGCTCGAGAAGGCTAGGTACCAGTACTCGGATGTGGAAGTGGATGACCGAATACCCTAGCTGTCTATGCTTAGCACTTGGGGAAGGATGCCGGGCGGTGTGATTTCCGAGGCTCATGGTGTGAGGGCGGGTAAGCTAACCTGAAATGAGGCTCTAAATGGTTTTTACATCAACTGGTTAAGTTAGGTCAAGCTTTTCTCAACAGGGGTTCGTTGGGCTAATTACCCGGTTAAGCCCCAAACCCTAAGGGGAACGTGAGTCGCAACTCCCGCATCCCAGAGACGAACCTTCTCAAATCTCCTGCAATCCCTAAATGTAGGCCCAGACAGCCAATTGCGCTGCCAGTCGATCCAAGAGAGGGGATACTGGTAGACTATTGCGCATCTTAGCGCGATGTTTGGTTGTTCTGGTTCTCACGGTGGGCACCGGGTGGCACTGGCGCATTTTTCCGTTTGAGAAGGACAGGTATTATATCGTACTCGGGGGTGAACGTGGGTGACCGGACAGCCAGAGATTGAGAGTCTCTACAGATTCTTGCCTTCCTAATCCCAGGCTGTCCGATCACACACATCCATGCCCCAGTACTTGGGGGCAGATGTGCCGGTATGATAGAGGGGGTGGTTTAGCGGCCTACGATGTACTCGAGTAAAGGCGGGTAAGCTAACTTGAAATGAGGCTTCTAATATTTTTTTGTGATAATCGGTTAAGTTCGGTGAAGTTTGTCCAAGCCATGTTTTGGGGTTACCTGCTAAACCCTGAACCCTAAGCGGAAAGTGAGCCGCAACCTCGGCACCCCCGGGATGAACCCTCACAAGCATTCCGCAAGCTCCAAGATATCCAAGCTAGCGGCTGGCTGACCGTGTAAATTATCCTGGCACTGCTGCCTCGGCATGGAGAATAACCTCAACTAAGTTACTGCTTAAGCTCCGCAACGCCTACGGAATAGGAACAAGATGCACGGCTAGAATGAAGCACAACACACCACTCACCTTTCCTACAAAAAGTGATGTCACAAATATCGTATGTGAGGTAAGCGATTGAACCTAAAGTCAAGACTTCACCGAATGTGCGAGGAGTAAGTTTGTGGAAGAGTGATCAGAACTGTCTGATTGTCTCTTATACATTGCTACTTGGGTACAAGTACTAGGCGATGGTACTTATACCTCTGAGAGGTATCTACTTGTATATGCAGCGTCAATGAAACGAGTTCCTCCTATGCCCTACCATGTATACTTCTGTCACATTGAAGCCAATTTCCAACAAGCGATGTAATTCACGAGCGCTAAATATCTTACGGACGAATTGATTCATATGCATATTAATTCGGTGGAAACAATAAATTAACTTGGTTAACCTATCGTTAGTAAGCCAAAAACAGGTGTCGCTGTGGTCCGGTGTAAGGAGTCCCCCGCTGGTCAAATGTAGGAGAGATGCAAAAAAGAATTTGCGAGTGGCAACCTGAGAACTGAGGCCTGGTAACCCGAGGGGTGGGCTCCCCGGCCAGAAAAGAGCGGAGTATGGTTCCGGAAGGCTAGACTCTACCCCAATTTTGACACAAAAATTGGGACAAAATTGTTGTAACGCCAAGCATAACACTGCCAAGACCTCAATACCCTTACGCTCAATATTCCAAACCTTAAACTGTAAATATACAAAATACACTAATTAGTAAAATATGAGACGAGTAACAATGGAGATAAATGATTGTAAAGACTAGATTTAATGTTAAATAAAAGGTATCTCTGTAAGAAAATTGAATTCTCCTTGATGCTTTCATGATTAGCATACAGTAAAAGAAGGAAAGAGATGATAAGCAATTGTTAAATCACTTTACATTAAGGCCCTGTTCGGCATGCCAAAAATACGATAGTATTTCCACTTTTACTATCGTATTTTCCTCGCTAATTTTATTTTTGTTTGGCCTAGTGTTCGGCAACCACAAATACTATAGTATTTGTATAAAAATACCACAGTATTTTTTACTATAGTATTTTTTATAGAAATAAAATAGATGGATAAATTCAAGCCTATATTATTGTAATAGTATGATATTGTCAATACTATTTCTATTCTTTATAATACAACTATTCTTACTTCTTTAAGCATTATGGATGACGACTCTGATCATATGGGCAGCAATTCCAACAATGTTACCTTAAGATTTAATGCTCGCTTTCTCTTCAATGGCACTACCGCAGTTACCGATGTAGTAGGCGCACGATACGAGGTGAAGGAATGTCGGACCTCTTCGCTTACGGGAAAACAATATATTGCGGAACTACTTGCTCCTTCAACAAATTCTAGACGAGTACTTGAGGTATTGAGAATGTCTCATGAGGTATTTCTTGAACTATGCCAATAGATTGAAGATAGAGGGCTTCTTACTTCGACAAGATTTGTGAATGTAGACGAACAGGTTGTTATGTTTGTTTGGACTATTGGACACAATGCTTCAAA
>Ga0307507_10010216_pt1 | contig 12216 bp, 10 predicted proteins | sample 7_EM_MG_FD_207223 | JGI IMG/M metagenome (GOLD analysis project Ga0307507, IMG submission 207223) | Populus trichocarpa ectomycorrhiza microbial communities from riparian zone in the Pacific Northwest, United States - 7_EM | ecosystem: Host-associated > Plants > Roots > Unclassified | place... | reverse complement strand
TCTCCAGTCCCTGAGTGCAAACATGACCCCCTGACCCCATTCGTTTTTCACTTTTACTTTTTGAGGATATGATAGAGTATAATAATTGACAAGCACTCCTTTTTTTATTGTTGAAATCGAATACTGAGATTCCTTAAAACTACATGCATCCATCAAAATCTTATATTTAAATATCACATTCTTTATTATTTTTTGTTGGGATGGGTCATAATAATTCACTTTAATTTTGAGATATTTTTATATAAAATTATAAATATCTTATTTATGAAATTATAAATGAAACTTTTTAAAAAATATCTTATTTATTTTGAGATATTTTTATTAAATAAAAATAATTTTATTTTATAAAGTATAATTAATTAATATATCTTATTTATTTTGTAACTTTTTTTAATCACAATTGAAATGGGATTCTTATAAATTAACAAATGGTGGGGATGGAGAGACTGGAAATGCCACGTGCCCTTCTAGAAGACACCTAATACCCTCACCAGTCACCGCCCATGTTCTTACAAAAACATGCACTGATTTACGTCCCCGCGACTTCCGATCCTCTCTCTTTCTCAGTTCCCAGGCAATGAAAAACATCCTACACAGCCACATGAACCTAGAAGAAGGAGCTAAAAACAATAAAGAGAAGTCGAAAAGATGATTAATGCAAATAAGTCATTGTTGGTCTTGATGAGTGTTTAAAACTGCAAGGATCACTAACTCCACCCGTGCCCTTCATTTGCCCCACCTAGCCCACCCCACTTGCTCTGCTCGTACTGGTACCACTTTTCTTCGGTGACCAAATTAATTAAGAAACAACCGGATATATAGACCTGATTCAATAATGGAAGAAGAGTTTGAGAAAGCTTGGGGACACGTGGTTGGTATAAGATCAACCTTCAATTTGAAGGTAGCTCACCGTTTTATAGAAGGTGATTGGTAATTAAGCCTACTATATATCTTTAAATGCGAAAGGAAATCTCGGCGTTGCCATTCAAACATTGCTTGCTTGCATCATCTCTCGCGTCAGGTCAATAAAGATGGAAGAGAGGAGAAGGAATAATATAACTGCAAGCACTCACCTCCGCGGTATCATCCTGCCATCGAATTGTATTAACTTCCATCATTTTTGGTTTCTGGCACACCATGTTGTTTTGATTTATGACCACCCTGGTTTCGTGTACCTACCAAAGTCTCTCTCTTACCAGTCATCTTTGGGATGATATTTAGTATATTCACTTGATACTTGGCTTAAGAAGTCGAAATCAAGTATCAAATCTTGTTAGCAGATTGAAAAGGATGCCAGAACCTGTGTCTATTAAAAATAGTTCCCAAAAACGTGTTCGAAGAATCATCCACGTAATTACTAATGGGGTCAATTCAGAAGAAAAAAAAAACCCTACCGAATTTATATCGTGGAATTGCCACTAGCTAGGTTTGAACACGACAACTTGCAAATAGTTCAAAATAGTTATAGATTTTGATTTAAACTTCGCGTGGTACGTATACGTGGGATGATTTCATGTTCGCTCCAAACCGGCTGAGCGAAAAGGACCGAGTAGCTTCAATACATCAAATAAAAGATATTAATTATCCATGCAATCATGTGAGTAAGTACCTTACAATTATTAAAAATTTCAAACCAGTTCGATTTGCTTGCACAGGCATGACTGGTGCTGGAAAGAATATTTCTCTAATTATTATGTAACCCAATAATGAGATAACTTCTCAAAAGCTCTGATAACTTCTAAAATGGACAATTAGATAACGTCACTCTAATTTCTTGGAGATGGTATCAATATATTGTTCTGTGTGTCAAAGTTGGATAGCGATTGGTTGGTAAAGGTCGACCGGAAATCAGTTGTATATTTGGGCCTAACCCATACACAGCCATGCCCAAAATGGCTGGGTTTTTTTTTTCCCGGCTTAGTCACCAATTAAACTATTTAAAATTAACTATTTATTAATTGATGTATACGAAAAATAAGTGCTTAAAATAGAAGAATTGTTTAATGGTGGGATCCATGATTTTCGACGTGGATAATCTCATAGTTTTCATCACTTGGAAATTCAAGTCGTTTTATGTTATTTTAATATTATTTTTCGTTAACTGTAGAATATTTTTGATTGACTAAATTTTTTAAGTCAGGCATAAAAAAAGTAAGAAATTCTATTAGTAACACAAACATAACTTAAAATTGTTTATATATCTATGTATCAAGTATTAATCCAATTTTTGGGTTCAAAGTTTTTTTTTTCCTGTTCATAAAATATGGAAGAAAGATTAGTGTATTGGTCTGTGCAGCATTCGTATGATTTTGGATAATGATATGTTTATATACCTCCTGTCTTGTCATGCACAATTTGTTTTAATGGAGATATCATGTGGTTGGGATGGTAGCTGCTAACCACGCATGTGTATTGTCTTGTTCTCTTTTGCTGGGCTCTATCCCTTTTCCCACAGGAAAAGAAGAAGAAGGTAATTGAGATACAGTAACGTTCTCAGAGGTTCAAATGGAAGGGAAATTGATAAGCTGTCGTGTGGAATCTTGTTTCTTTTTTGTTTTTTTTTTCAAATTCTTGATAGCAAGAAATAACCAAGGCCAGCTAGCAAAGCTGTTCACTCGGGGATACTAGTAAATTAACCTATACAAGCAACAAAGCTCTTAATATAGCAGTGCCTATACGTGGCATCAGCCAATTATCCATGGTGTAATTAAGAAATTAAGTTCTGCCTGCATTTTGCATACCTTAAAAATATCCAGGCCGGTTATGAAAACTTTGGGCCGGGGGGAGTTAAAAACAAAAACACGAAAGTACTCATGCATGGATTAGATCAATGGACGTGTGGTGATTTAATTACTACAAATTTCAGATGATTTCATAATTGCAATAAATCCATGGATTTTGATTAAAAAATATCAGGTAAATATAGGCGGAGTGATATCCTGATTGCATGGATTTGATAAATTATTCGAGAAGAAAAAACCTCAACGCGCTCATTGATCAAAACGATACATAAATAAATGATCATTCAAGATTTCAAACAAATTTAATTAGCATGTCAGCTGTTTGCTTTATTTTTTTTTCTGAAAAAATAATCTAGATGATTTCATATAATGAAAGTAGCTAGCTAGTTGCACGCGCCGGGGGGAAATCCCTCTAGTCTGGCTTAATCTGTAGAGAAATAGAAGCAAAAGGATGAGTTTTGATTAAGCTAATTAAAAAGGGACTGTTTTGGATTTTTGAGCATTTTAGAACCGCTTCGCTAAAAGGACAAGAATATATTCTCTTATTTTCATCAATCATTGATTTATATCAGATATGGTCAGCGTAGCAGTTTTTCAAAATTCTGACGCGTGATTTTGGATAGGAATGGTGAATACCTTTTCACTTGGCCTAATTTTTACCTTTAATCCTGAGCCTAATTTGTATTTATTCTATATGTAATAATGGCTGTCATTTAAAATGTTTTTTATTTAAAAATAAAATAAAATAATATTATTTTTTATTTTTTTCAAATTATTTTTGAAATCAACACATTAAAATAATCTAAAAATAAAAAATAATTTTTAATAAAAAAATTAAAAATTAAAAAAAACATAATCGGTTATCACTCACTTTTTTGGAGAACAGTAATACAGGCCTGAACGCAACTTTTTTGGTCCCCCATTTTAAATTAATATCCAAACTATGAAAAATAATAATTATTATGTATAATCCTGAATTCATTAAACAAAATAAGAGAAAGGAGTCGGGACAAATTAGGGCGAAACTATCATGCTAGTCGTGATCCTCCACCTATTGAGATTTAACGCAATCAACCTCAACTGTTATCTACACTTGATGGATCTACTATTAAATTTCACATGACTCGCATGCTTCTTCATTTTTAACCTGATTTTAGTGCAGAACTCACTAAGAAGAGCTAAATCTTATTTTCATAATATCATGCACAGAATTTACACTGCATCCACGAGGAGAATTTACAAAAATCCGCTCTCAATTCTTTATTTATTTATGTATTTTGTTACCTTAAGCCCTTGAATAGAATACTACTTTTAGAACAGCACCCTTTCTGGTGCAGCGGTGGTGCTAGACACCTTACAACCCTACCAGTTCATGACGCATTTATGTTGTAATTATATTACATTACTCCTTACACAGTAATGAAGAGAGGTCCGGTACTCCTGTTATTATCTCATCCAGCGGGATCCCATATGAATGAGCACTGCGATATTTATTTATTTTTGGCACTGAATCAATAACGCGACAAACCATGAAAAACTAATGATATATATTACCAGATTTCATTGTCATACCTGTCACATATCACTTTATTGATTTTTTTATTTTTATTTTTCACTGCTAAGAAGCCTTCCACGTTAATTAAATTAACTAATTCTATCAAAGTCAGTGATGTCATCATTTGATGCCTATCACAGGTTTAGGAGTGGATCGATCGCAGAGAAGTAAAATGGCAGGGATTGGTTACAGTGAAAAAACTTGTGACTTGTGATAGCCTATAAATAGGGCTCCGGGGTGCCACTTAAAGCATCAAACACACTGAGAAAGATGGAAAGGATGGAGAGCAAAGGTTGCCGCAGGAAAAGGCAGAATGGTGGATTGGTTACAATGCCCTTTATATTTGGTAAGGCTGATTTCTATTCTCCTTTGTGTACATGATAGCAAGATTATAGTTTGGTTTTAATTTGTTCTGGTTCAGCAAATGAGGCTTGTGAGAAGTTGGCGGTGGTGGGGTTCAGTACCAATATGATCAGCTACCTGACAACACAGCTCCATATGCCATTGACCAAAGCAGCCAACACCCTCACCAACTTCGGAGGAACTTCAAGCTTAACACCGTTGCTCGGTGCCTTCATGGCCGACGCGTATGCTGGCCGGTTCTGGACTATAACAGTTGCTTCCATAATATACCAAATAGTAAACGCCACCCCTCTTAATTTCATGCGTATATATCATGAATTGCTTATGTTTTGGTTATCATGTAAAAGAAAGTCATGAGAACCTAATAAATTTGAACAGTACCTAAACTACACGAATCCCCTTTATTGATCCTCTAAAAAATGCTAATTATGGATGAGCACCCTATCCTCTAGCAATTAATTTAGATGCAAAATATGCTGGCTGCAGCATTAATTCACACTTCAAAAGTTTGTTGTATCTGTTGAATTCGAGATTCCGGTCCAGGTTTATGTCAAATAAAGCTCAAAAGGTGTAGACCTTTTGAAATTCATATCTTACTAAAAATTGACTAGCATATTCTTCTCCTCCTCCTTTTTTTTCTTCTTCCTCCTCAGGGCATGATAAGCTTAACATTATCAGCAATTCTTCCACATCTAAGGCCACCGCCATGTAAATTAGGAGAGCAAGTGTGCCAAGAAGCTGATACAGGGCAACTAGCAATCCTATATGCATCTCTCCTGCTAGGAGCCTTAGGATCAGGCGGGATCCGACCGTGTGTCGTCGCATTCGGAGCAGACCAATTCGATGAGTCGGACCCTAAGCAGACAACAAAGACATGGAGATACTTCAATTGGTACTATTTTGTCATGGGAGTATCTATCCTTGTGGCTGTGACAGTGCTTGTCTACATTCAGGACAACATTGGTTGGGGTTGGGGTCTTGGAATTCCAACCATAGCAATGTTTTTCTCAATTATTGCTTTTATTGGTGGATACCCACTTTACCGGAACCTGGATCCAGCCGGGAGTCCATTTACCAGATTGTTACAAGTGTCTGTGGCTGCATTTAGGAAGAGGAAGCTGGCCATGGTTTCGGATCCTGAGTTATTATACCAGAACGATGAGCTTGATGCACCCATTTCTATTGGTGGAAAGCTTCTACACACTATACATATGAAGTAAGTGTCTTAACTTTTACTTTTCATTTACAATGTGAGGGGAAAGAACAAAATTTGAGCACACCACAAACACCGTCACCTCTTTGAGATTATGGTGGTGATTGACTGCGAAAAGCATACAGATGACTTGGTCATGTCTTTGTGTGCAATAATATGGTAGGACCACAACTTTAAATCTTGACCACACGGACTCTACAGTAATCACTTTCAACTCCAGCTAAACAACAAATGCTGGTACGTTCTCCAGTGTCTTATCAGTGTCATCACAGCCTCACCTATGGCCCAACAAGTTCATGAGAAGTTTTTGAACAAATCTGCGTTTTGCTCAATGCAGGCTTTATCTGCGGTTCCAGCTTCTTCTGTTCGGAAATAAAAGTAAAAAAAAAAAACGAAGAAGCTGCTTTGTTTCTAAAATGAAAGAGCATATGAATTTTCACATTTAACTTGCTTCCAAGTGACGACTCTCCTTTGATTTTACAGTAACATGATGCTATAGTAAATGCTCTAGTATTCAACCGCAAAGATTTTCCTCAATATTGTACATTTGCTATAAATAATTAACAATCTAAGTTAATGTTATTTTTTATTGAAAAGCAGGGAGAATTTATTTTTTCTCCTCCCAAGTTCAGACTTGCTAATAATATGTACCAAATCGCAGATTTCTTGATAAGGCTGCAATTGTGGTTGAAGAAGATAATTTCAAACAAGGCCAAGCACCCAACCTTTGGAGACTAAATACAGTTCACAGAGTTGAAGAACTCAAATCTATCATCAGAATGGGACCAATATGGGCAGCAGGAATTCTCCTGATCACAGCCTATGCCCAGCAAAACACATTTTCCCTACAACAAGCCAAGTCCATGGACAGGCATCTCACAAAATCCTTTCAAATTCCAGCAGGTTCAATGTCTGTCTTCACCATGACCTCCATGCTCACCACAATAGCCTTTTATGATCGCATTTTGGTTCCTGTTGCAAGTAAATTCACAGGGCTTGAACGTGGTATAAGCTTTCTGCATCGGATGGGAATTGGTTTTGTCATATCAATATTTGCCACTCTAGTTGCTGGCTTCGTTGAAATCAAGCGAAAACATGTTGCTTCAGCTCATGGTCTTATCAATTCTCAACAGCCTATTCCTATCCCGGTCTTTTGGCTTGTGCCACAATATTGTCTTCACGGAATAGCTGAAGCTTTTATGTCAATTGGGCATTTAGAGTTCTTCTATGATCAAGCACCAGAAAGTATGAGAAGCAGTGCTATGGCACTATTTTGGACTGCGATTTCAGTTGGGAATTATGCAAGCACACTTTTGGTCACCTTAGTGCATAAGTTTAGTGCTGGTTCTGATGGATCAAATTGGCTTCCAGATGATAATCTGAACAAAGGAAAATTGGAGTACTTTTACTGGTTGATCACGTTATTGCAGGTTGCTAATCTTATTTACTACCTATTTTGTGCAAAGATGTATACTTTTAAGCCAATTCAAGTCCACAACAAAGAAATCAGTGACTCTAAAGAAAGTGGAGTAGAGCTCGCAAACAAGGTTTAGTTGCATTTCCTCGATATTTGTAATAATTAGGTTACACAATTTAGCTGGTAAAGAATCGGTGTTCCTTAGAATAAGAAGCATGTCATATAGTATAGAAGAATTACCAAGGCCCTTTTTGTATGATCTTTTTAGAGAAAGGAAAAGGGATTCCCGTTGGCTTTTACATTAATTTAGTATCCTTGAATTCCATATATTAGTATCTCAAGTGGGGGGCATGTTTCTTCTCCTAATCTTAATTTTTTTAAGTTCAAATCTTAAAGTCATCCTTCAATGAAATTTATTGTGTCTCCACACAATCATACACCACCCTTCATTATTCTTTATAGCCAACCTCGTCCAGTAACTCCACTTGAATGTAGATCTAGCAAAACAAGAATGATACATCGTATGCGCTCTTCCTCCAACACCATTTCACCATCGAGCAAGGTCATGGATGCACAAACCCCACCTTTCTACAATTCTACTTATACCCAACAGTACCGTAAAACTCATATTCAACACCCGAACTCAAAAATCAAAGCAATTCCCACCTCAAAAAATCATCGTCATCTGCCTATCCATTTTATATATGTAATGCTAATACTTTATGTCGTATAAAGGAATCGTCGGTTAAACCCTGATCTGATGGTTTGATCGGAGAACCGGCGACCTGTCACCTCTGCTGGGTTAAGGTCCGTTCCAGTTATGACAATTTTGCTCCTAATAGTAGCAGGACGGATCCGACCTTGTTTCGTCACATTTGGGGCAGACCAATCCGAGGAATCAGATCTTAAGCAATCGGCAAAGAAATAGAAATACTTCCACGGGTACTATTTCTCCGTGGGAACATCTACGCCAATGGCTGTGACGCTGATTTCTATATTCAGGACGACATTGGATGGGCTTGGGGGCTTGGAATTCCAACCATAGCAATGTTTCTCTCTCTCAGTCAATGCGTTTGTTGGTGGATACCCACTTTACCGGAACCTGGGTCCAGCTGGGAGTCCATTTACTAGATGGTTACAAGTATGTGTGGCTGGCTGCATTTAGGAAGAGGAAGCTATGGTTTTGTATTATTTGTCCTTTTCTTGCTTATAGTCCAGTGATATTTGTTTTAGTTGCGATAAGATATCACAAACTACAACTCATGATCGAACCAAATTAGAATGGATTGAGTCATGGCATATATACACTTACCTAACCTTTTCGATCCCTTTTCCTTACAGTGAAAATCGATAGATTTAGATCACCTTGTTGGGCACACCACAGTCCCATCATCTCTTTTAAATTATAGTGGTGAATGACTTCAAAACGTATACAGATGAGTATCATCACAGCATCACCTCAATTGAACCATCCAAACCATGAAGAAAGAAACTATTACAGTGATATGAGTTTAGAATCAAAAGTTTATTTTCCCCGTAATATCAGATGTGATTATTAATATTAATGATTATTAAAGATTTATTTGATCATTAACTTTAAAATTTATAAGAATTAGTTAAGATATACGCAAACTGACCCAAACACCTTATATAAATAAAAAAAATAAACCATCAAGTTAGTGACATCATGTTTTTGTATCACAATATGCGTATGGCTCAATATAAGATTTACACGCGTGGTTCCAACTTCATCCTGCTTCTTCTGTCTGGAAAATAGAAGACAAAACAAGGAAGAAGCGTTGATTATGACATGAAAGTATCAAGTTGCAATCAACAACTAACAGCTTTAATACTGTGCAGATAAATTTTTTTATCCTCTTAACAAGTTCGTACTTGCTGATAATATGTACCAATTCCCAGATTTCTTGATAAGGCTGCAATCGTGACTGAAGATGACAACCTCCAACCACGCCAAGCATCTAAACTATGGAAACTAAATACAGTGCACACAGTCAAAGACCTTAAATCTGTCTTCGGAGTGCGACCGTTATGGACAGCAGGAATTTTCCTGCCACAGCACAGAACTTGCAAAGCTCATTTTCCTTCCAACAAGCCCAGTTCATGGACAAGCATCTCACAAAGTCTTTTCAGATTCCTTCAAGTCCGATGCGAGTCTTCGCCACCACGTCCAGGTTCACCACGAACGCATTATACTATCGAATTTTAGTTCTTGTTGCCCGTAAATTCTCATGGCTCCAACATGGCATCAATTTCCTAAAGAAGACGGGAATCGGTTTTGTGATGTCAGTATTATTTATTTTAGTTTTTGTTAGAGAAAAATATATATTATAATTTGAATTTTACCAAACAATTTAAATTTTTGAATTAAATTAGTTTTTTAATATGATATTAAAGTTTTGATAACCAACCGATTACAAGTTTGAATCTCATAATTCTTATTTATTTGATAAAAAATAAAATACAAAGTAATATGGGTTTGTGCAAGTTTCAAACCTAAATTTTTTTTATTAATAGAATATGTTAGAGAATAATATAAATTATATCTTGAATCTCACCTATCACTTAAAATTTTGGGTTGAATTGGTTTTTTTTTACAGCTTTCACCACTTTTCTGTCTGATGGGAATTGCTGATGCCTTTATGTCCATTGGCCAGTTGGAGTTTTTCTATGATCAAGCACCAGAAAGCATAAGAAGCATTTCAATGGCGTGATATTATTCTTTAATTTCGGTTGGGAGCTATTTGAGCTACATTTTGGTCACCGTAGGGATCAAATTGGCTTCCCGATGATCATCTGAACACAGTGGAGCTGGGGTTTTTTTAATGGTTGATCACATCTCTGCAGATTGTAAATCTATTTCACTACTTTTTTCAGTACACAGATGCATAATTAGAAGCAAATTCAAGCCCCCAGGGAAGAAATCAATGACCCTGGGGAACTTGTAGAATAGGATACCTGTGTATGATTTGACAAATAGGTTGTCTACATGATGTACTCTTACGTTATTTGCTGCTCAATTGACACCTTTTTACTAACGATAGCAAGCTATCTGAGATTTTAGGAAGTAGCAGTAGGGATTCATTCTTTGAATGAAATACATGCCATTTCTTAAAGAATCAAATTCGAAACCAAAACACAAAATGATAAAGAAAAACATTGAAATTGAAAAGGAATTAACGAAGGAAATTGAAAACGAAAAGAACTTGAATAAAATCCTAGACGTTCGTAGATAGTCTCACGCAAAGGGAAAGAGAGTTTTTGAGTCATTACTCAATTGCTGAATTAGTCCATAACTCGGGCCCAAATAGCTAGGGTCCGTAAGATTATCAAAAGTAATAAATTTTTATTATTCAATAAAATTAAAATACAATCTAAAATAAGTCAGTCAGGAAAATAAAGCAAAAATAAAAATCATCACAAAATTAAGCCTCCAAAAATTACCGAAATGGCGAAAAAAAAAACACGAACATAGAGAAACGGAGACCTAAACGATGGAATTTTAGGCTCAAAACAACCCCAACAAGCATAGCTAGTAGTTCACCATGTGCACCCTGAAACGAGTTTCATGAATCGGGATAATTTGCATCGTTCCGATACCAATAGCCAAAAGTTCAGGCCGAAATTCCAAAATTAGAACAAAATATCCCGAAACCGGACTTGGACTACTGTCAAAATAAGCACAACTCGGAGTCCGAGCGTTCAGCTCTTCTAGAATCTTCTATATCGAATCCTCACCATTTTCGTAAAAAAAAACTTCTCCATTTAACTCAAGCAAGCGTGTCAAGAGAGGGATGAATACAAACTTGATATGACATAGCGATTTTTGAATGGATATAGCCAGAAAAAACATATCCTGAGGCAAAAAAATGTCATTATGAGCTCCTGTATTATTGAATTTCAGTTCTATCAACACATTTACTCAGTTTTGGCTCATATCTACCCTTTTACTTCAACTTTAATGCACTTACCCTTCTGAGAAACTCCATTGGTTTGATGCATTCTATTGGTTAACTTATTATTGACCAACAAGACGAAGACAAGTGTGGCATGCAAATAATTGAAAGTTTGAAAAAAAAATCAATTAGAAAAAATTTTAGAAAAAAAATGGTCTTGATCGCATAAATTCAAGCACAATAAGAACACCAGGCATTCATCGAGCCAGGCAGGGTCTTGATCGCATCAGGGCTTTGATTGAGCAGTTTCTGTCTATTGAGTGTTCCTGCCCTTTCAAATCTTGTTCTTTTCCTCTCTCTCTTTTTTCTTCCATATCCATGGGCATATTTTTGTTAGTCGAATTGATTAGTTAATTTGCGTTTATGCAATGGATTGAATCATAGTAGTTTAACTAGTTACCTGACCCGCGCGATGCTGCGGGTCAATTTGTTTTGCATAAAAAATATAAAAAAAAAATAAGATTTAAAAGTGTTAGGTCTTTCTGCAAAATTATACCCAAGAGTCTTGGGTTTGACTGCAACGTCTGAACTAAGAGTAATATTTATAATATTAATAATAACATTAAACTTGCATGACCCAAGTTTAAGTGGGTTTGGCTGCAATACCAGACCCAATAGCATTAGATGTAGGTCTAGCTGCAAGGTCGTGTCATAAAAGTGTGATAATTAAATAGATTAATTAAAAAAAAACAAAGAAAAAAAACCAACAGAAAGAAAAAAAACTAATGGGAAAAAAGAAAAAAAAATCTGAATCAATTGGGTTAACTCGTCAAATCAGGTTAACCCGTCAAACCTGAGATTCGTGTCATGAAAGTGTGATAACTAAATAGAAAAAAGATTTAATATTAATGAACTAATTTTTTTAAAAAAAAAATTAATTAGAAAGGAAAAAGCAAAGAGAAAAATACCTACAGGAAGGAAAAAACTAATGAAGAAAAAGAAAAAAATCTGAA
>Ga0307507_10010215_pt1 | contig 12217 bp, 9 predicted proteins | sample 7_EM_MG_FD_207223 | JGI IMG/M metagenome (GOLD analysis project Ga0307507, IMG submission 207223) | Populus trichocarpa ectomycorrhiza microbial communities from riparian zone in the Pacific Northwest, United States - 7_EM | ecosystem: Host-associated > Plants > Roots > Unclassified | place... | reverse complement strand
ATGTGGAAAATAATTGAATCATATACAAAGGTGTATAATAATAAACAATGCTGACTACAATTTGTAATTGATGTAACCTTTTACTGTACAAGTTTAAATAATTCATAATGAAAAAAAAAAAAAAAACAATTAGAGTGATGCTGAGCATTACAACATTGTTTTTAAAGATGGCATGAATAGACACGCGGATATGAATGTAATGAAATACAACTTTTGAGTCATAGAATTCACGTCTGTTTGTGTCATCAAGAATCATGAAAAGTGGCTTTTAATTTCACCAAATTATTCAGACCTGAATTATAAGATAGTATTTCCACTATGCTGTAAATGCAAGCACGTGCATATATAATTGAAAATACCTGTTCTGATATACCATTCATGACTCTGGAATGACAAAAAATTGGTTGATAGGCAATCTAGTACACTGGGCAATAGCAAAGCAAAGTGCTGCCCTGCAATATGCAACTTCGGTCATGGCTTTTAAATTATATGGTTACTCATCAAATAAACAAAGTAAATGAACTATGTGAACATAAAACTAACAAAAGGATGGGGAAAAAACAAAAAGAACACCCTCCAATTACCGCTCGACTGAATTGCCAGTGAAAGAGCTCGGCAAGCTGCGGTAGATAAATTACTATTCTCCATGTGTTCAGACCTAAGTAGTTTCTCTAACATGGGCCAAAAGGTGCTTAGCAGACCAAATATAGGATCATCAGCAGCAGGTCCACTAGGATGAGGCATTACAAGATGACTAAATACAGTTCCCATCCTGTAAATTAAACAATTAAACATCAAAGCCGTAGCCAAATAATAAACAACATATAAGGTGGGCATGCATACCAATGGTGAGGTTCCAATCAATCAAAAAATGAAAAAAGAGTTGATACTTAAAAGAAGGCATTGGACTTTCAGTTTATAGTCTTTCCAGAGTACATGTGTGATGCTCTTGGAAAGGAGTCCAATTACACAAATTCGGACAGGAAGAACACTTTTAAGTTTCATTCTTCTAGCACAAACAAATAAGATAAAACCCGAAGCACTGCCACCTGTTCAGAAGGGAAACAGAAAATATAAAAGAACTAGGATTACTCAACTAGGTTTGGGGCAGGACTTTCATAGTACAGCAAGCTTGTGATGCTCAGAGAAAGGAGCTCAACTATTTTTCTTGTATTTCTACAAGGAATTTTTTTTAGATAAAATCAAAGGAATCCATTCCCTTTCCACAAAAAGCTGAGATGAAAAGTATCAAGTCTTGTCCTCAATGAACACATGATTGCACAAGTTAAAAATTGCACATATACACGATGACAAATCTCATCTGTCTCAATAGTATACCTGTATAACCCTCTTGCTGCTGAGTTCAAAATTTGCGTATAAGCAGCTGGATTTTGTCTGAATGAATCGCTGCTGCCTTCATTAACCTGAAAGAACAGTAAGCTATTAAATATTGTTTGAGATTAACACACGCCATGGAATATGAAACATGCATTGGTAAAAAGGCATGGAAAGCAGGTCTTTTTGTAATGGTCTCAACTCAACTATAAGCAAACTGAAACAAACAAGATCCTATTATTCTCTAAACTACATGGAAGCCTACCATCCTTCTATGACCTGCTGACACATTTGACAATGCTCCCTCTATTAGACATTAAATATTATCCAGAAAAAAAAAATCAACCACAGCAACTGAACAGCCTCATAGAGGATTATCAAGTGTGTACACTGTCCTGCTTGCAAAGGTAGGAAATCATAAGCAACTATTTTATCTTTCGTCTACTCCCACTACAGGTGCAATGAGAATCTATCAAAAAGAGGCTACTGAAATGTCATCTGGAAAGCAAATGTAACCAAGGTTCAAATATAAAGCTTGTGAAATCGTGTCTCACTTACAATCTGCCTTGCCATGCTATGTAAATTCCTTCCTTTACCAAATGATAATGCCGGCACACTTCAAATGCTTCTAAAGAAAAATTATACTAGAAGACTAACATAGCTATGCCCTATATTGAAGAAAGGATGCCAAAATCTAAACTCCAACTTGCTCCCTAGACTTCATGTCACTTACTGAAGGGGAAAAGGAGCTCTTTTAGAATCAGTTGTATTTTAAAAGCAAAAGGTATAGGACTAAAACAGGAAAATGCTTCGCTTTAGATCATTTGGCAAAGAAAATGACTAGGAGCTAGAAGCACAACCATATGAACACAAGATAATACAAAGAAAGCTGATAGCTAGAAGTTAAAAGACAAGGATAACATGGCTGTTGCAAGAGGTAAAATAAATATGACAAGTAGACATGCAAGAGAATCTTGAGAGCTTACCAGTTTCCCTATAGCTTCATAGCAAGAAGAAAGCAGCCTAGCCAACAGGCTGTTCTTTTGCTCTTTGTTTGTTACAGAACCAAGGATCATACTTATCGCGCTAACTACCTCCTCCTCATCTTCCAAAGGTAATTGCCTCTTCTCCAAAGCCTGACAAATAAAATAATGACATTACCAGATCACCATGTATGAGAGGTAGAGATATGCAGTGGTCAAATAGAAATGCTGTGTGTTTGAGTCCATTTAACGCCATAACCACAAGCTACAAAATGATCAATAGCATTTCTAGTATCAATAGCAATGCTGGTGTTTAAAGATTTACTGACCACAAGGATGAAACTTTATTTGTGTTTTTTCTAGGGAGGGGATGTACAATGTTTCCCTTTTCTTTTAGGAGAGGGGGACATTTAATGTTTGTTTTTCAAGTGGTACCATGAACTGCAAGGCCAAGGAAAACACTGAGATGCTACCATCCTACTATTTCACATTGGCTCTCTGTTTTAGTTGTTCTGGAAATTGCAGATCAAGGAAACATGCAGTTTACGGGACTTGCAGAAAGAGGAATGCCATAACAAAATAAGAGAGTTTTGATAGCAGCATTGTAAGACATTCAGAAAGAAAATTCATACAATGTATCAATCAGGAATATCTTGAGTACTATGATTCAAACATGTTTACACATGCATAGGCAACTAAAGCACTTTTCCAATTGTTAGACTTAAATTTCACTTTAATAGAAACCGTGGTTGAAGACTTGCATCTCAGCCAAGACGTGGAAACACTAAATCCGTCAAGACATATTAGTTTAACATACAAAAAAATCCACAAGTGCAAAAACAAGAGCAGTACCTCTCCTATCCACATCAAAACTTCCAGATTTGCAGGTTCATAAATAACTGTAGAAGCATCTTCACAAAATTTGCGCAGGGCGGAGGCACAAGCATTTGAGGACTGGGGCTCTGAAATGCCCGCAGCAAGAAATAATCTGAAAGTAGCAAATCAGCACAAAAAGAAAACTTGAAAGCAAGGAACAATGCTGCCAGATAATGCAAACAAAGCCTTATTTTCTAAGGAGTTCAATGTAATAAATGATGTCAAAGTAACACCAAGGAAATGTTGATGAGGCAGGCAATTCTAACATGCATATAACAGAGCAAAATACACCTAGATTCGCACTTAAATCATATATGAACATAAGCCATAGCTCTCAAATGTACAAGTATGCTTACAGTAAAGGCCTAGCGATAGTTTGAAATGTAGAAATCCACTTGGAATAGGAACCAACAACATCTGCGAGTGACCTGTATACCTAAAATGAAAATAATTATCTAGTAAAAAATAAGAATAAACAAAACCTATTCATCCCAGAGTTAAACGGTGGGATGTACAAATTTTCTTCCAATAAAGTGTTATTATTGAGAAGCTGATATTTTGCTCAAGATTTTCAAAAATACATAAATTAGCAAAGGACATATCGCACATACAATGCACATAAATCCCTTAAGCTTGTTGGGAGGGATACTGGAAAAGATTGTCACCAACTGCATAATCACGGAGAAGTCGAAGACCTGGCTCTCTTGTAGAATCAATTCAGAGACCTGGAAAAGGAAATACAATAAGACTAATATTGTATTACTATAATGCAGTGACCACTATGCAAGTTTTATAGAAGCTCCTTTAGGGGAAAAAATGAATGGCTGTAAGAACTCCCTACAGGCTTGGTAAGAGATCATGTGCAGGGTGACCTCATAGTGGTGACAGCAGAGAAACATCTTAAACATTTCCAAGATTCAGCTGTTAAGAAATAAGTAATACCGAAACAGCCTTTAATCATATAACGTACTTGTACATAATATAAAAATTTTGTTGGTACATTTACAGGGATCAATTGCTGTATGGCCAAAAAATAAATTTCTGCTTGATACAGACTTACAGAAGATAGAAATAACACAGAAATACAAGAAAACAATGCAAGAAAGATAACAGCAAAATCACAGTAGCAAGTTGCACTTACCACATTAAGAGCAAACAGTTTGGTTTCAACTTCCTTCCAAGGTATTGATACATTTGGTGATGCCCAACCACCAAAGAAAAGCTATAACAAAAATTAAAGAAGCAAAAAAGGACATCATCATCTACCATAAAGGCAACTAAGATCTGAAATCTTAGTTTCAGAAGAAGGATGGAAGACAACATTAAGGAAAAAAGGAAAGGAATTGATAAACAAAAGGAGTGTTGAGACTTCCACTCCTGTACAATAAGAAAACAACCACTTTGAGATCTTATGTTCTGCTTCTGGTTCAGTAGCAGTGGATGGACAAAACACTTTTAATAGCAAAGAATCTAATGTGAAGATTGTACAGTGTAACATCTCATGTTCCAGTGACATTGCAAATAACCAGCAATGGTTAGATTTACATTCCACTAATCTAAGCGAAACAGTAGAACTAAACACTTAATTAAACTCCATCGAGAACACCTCACATCCTCTTGGCTTTCCCAACCCTCAACTTCAATACTTCCCCTTCATCAGCCTGCATTACCACCATACAGTCTTTATCTGCTCAGGAAATTAACGTGGTATTGAGTGAAAATGACACTGACAAAAACAGATCATATTTCACATGGCTTGGCTCTGAGATGGTTAGTTTTTTTGTCAAAAATGACATTTATTTCTGTGGAAAAGGGATATTATTAACAGGAAAGATGAAAAAGAAAACACATGGAAGCTAGAAAATTAGGCTGCTGGAAAAGTGGAAAGATAAATAAGAGTAATGTATCCGGAACAAGAAGCTCCCTCTGGCCTCACAAGTCCTTCCCAAAAAAATGAAGGACAAAGTACCTGCTTCCAACATTAAAAGAGGAAAGAAATGAGGAGAAACCTTGAATATGAATTTTCATGGATTCACATGAGTGCAATCCAAAACCAATTTTCTAGTTCAATTTTAAGCACACATCCAACTAACCAAGTGGTCTCTCTCCCCTGAAAACACGAAATCCTACATAACCTTCTTAATCCACAGAGAAGCCTCCACAAAGTTAATACGGTTTGTGTTATTTAATGGAATTCAGGCATCCCTAATCCTTTACTGTCATATAGGCACTGAACAGGAATCAGATCACGATAACCATTAGGGAGCATTCCAGCAACATGATAGCATTTGAGGATGTTGTTTGAAGATAACAGTCATAACCCCTCTACATTTTTTATTTTTTATTTTTTATTTTTTATGTAAAAGACACTCTCAAAGTAAGATTCCACTGTTTTCTTTTATCCTCCATGAAAGCAGCTGCTTCCTTAACTTCTTCAATCTCCTGTTTCATTTCCTCCCAAATAATGAGACAAAAATAGATGTACATGCACTTATTCATGGTGTGCGAGTATGTAAGGAGCACCTTTTGTACAAATCTTGTAGGTTTTAGAAGCTGACAAATATCCACCAAAAGTTCAACAAGATTCATCCTGAAATGCGCAAGACCATCAGGCAAATCAACTGTTTCACTCTCATCAATGAATGTAGATTCGTCAACCTATAAAACCAGATTTTCAATACAGTTATAGTATTAGTATGAAGAAACATAAATTACTCTTAATAGCATACAAAACAGATCATATCTTACACTATATTTAATTCAAAGAAGAAAATACTTCCACCTTCACTACTTATAGCAAAAACCTATGCTGGATGTTCAATCATCAGAATCAATGGAAAATCACAACACTAGTGCTCTTCTTTCTAAATTTTTTCATGGCCCCAAATTGAAATTCATAGCCTTTTATATAAGAAAGTGAGATGTAATCAAATAACTGGCAACATCAACAGTGTGATAAATGCATGTCAACAACGACAGATGTAGTATTTATGTAATAGCTCTGACACAGCACATAAGGTATCTCTCTACCTCAACACACACAAAACCAGAATTTGACTAAACATCTAAAAGCAATGCCATCATCTTTGCATGTTCAAAACTTATAAATCTGCTCCTATTCATCTACCATGACAAATTCCACTCCACCTCCAAAGGTTGGTGCCGAAAACTATTAAAATGTGGTTTCAACTGAAAAGGCAATGGAAAAGGGAGTTTCCCCTAACAACAAATCTTCCCAAACCAAAATGCAGATTCCATTTCCCACTTTAAAATTCAATTGAGAAAGAAAATGTGAATAAGCCAGTGAAATAAACTTCCACAGACTCAAGTGTGAGACAACTGATCCAAGCTTGGCATCCCAACCATTAGCATGTGCACCATAAGCATTACAGACAACTTTGTGCCACAAAGAATCGCGCCACAGCCATTTTCCTACGTGAACTATAATCTTCTGCGCCAAATGATCCAGTCTGAAACCCTTTTCACTCTTGGATTTACAAGACCTCCCAGCTCACCAAATAATCTCTCATTTTCTCCTCCATACCTGACCAAAGGAAATTTCTCATAAGCTCCACTATCTGATTAGCCATTGAAACATAAAGCCTCTATTTCTCATCTTTATCGCCTCTCTAGTTTGCATAGAGCTCCTATTCTAATTTTTGTTCATTTCAGGGGATTAATATAAACTTGAACTTTCATTTTTTAAGGAATCTAATGATAGAAAATAAGAGGATCTCCTAAATTTGCTTTCTGTTCTTAATTCTTTTGTTTTAACTGGGAGAACCGATTGAAGAGTTTGGCCATTTGAAAGGTCTGAAGTCCTTTTTTTTGTCATATTTCCCAAGCCCCTGTGGAAATCTCCCTCAAAATCAGTTAGGGGAATCTGGTATTAGCTAAACCAGATCTCATAGATTATTCCTTTCTAGTTTAGTGTAGGATCCTTTCCTGTCTAGTAAATATTTCCTATTTTGATAGACTGTAGGTTAGCACTCTTCTCCTATATATATTGTATTATACTCTTCAGTTATAATAAGAACATAGAGAAACTTCTCTCAAACTTCTTCAGCCCCCAACTCTTTACCTGAACAGTAGTGCTCAACAAAATTAATAATGATTTGTTGTAAATAAGAAGGCCTCATGAGGCTTTATTTCCCAATATCCGTGTTATCTGTCAACAAAGCAATGAGTCTCATTGTCACTTACTTTTACATTGTCCGCTTGTGTAATGGATATGTGGTGAAGATTGTTTATTTATGGTGGAGATTCTAGGGTATTACCACATTGAGTGTCAGATTTTAATCTCTTTTGTGGATTTTGGTGAGAGGGAAGATCGTAAGACTTTGTGGTTTAGTGCTGTTTGTGCAGTTATAAGGTGTACCTGCTTGGAGAGGAATGTTAAGAGTTTTTAAGAACCAGTAAAATTCAAGACAAATGTTGTGGGATAGGATAGCTTTCCTTTCTTCATTGGGATGTCATGCTTCAGGTGCATTTAGGGGAGTTTCTTGAGCTGATATACAGCAGGATTGGGCTGTTCTTACATGATTTTCCTTCTGCTTTCTTATTTGTGAGGATGACTTATCCTACATCAAGCTTTTGTAATGCTTTTAATACAATTTTCTCTTATCATAAGAAAAAGAAATCTTGGTTTGAACTATGATCACAAACCCACAAGATCAGAAGGTTAATGGGAACAGATGCAAATGTAGTGCATTTAACATCACATGAAATAGATATACCCAGATTCAAGAGAAGGAGAAGAAAAATTAAGGGTGAATAGTAAGGTAAAACCTGAGCGCGCAATAAAAGAGCATCCAACAATGCTGAAAATACAGAAAACAACATGTCTTCAGAATGTTTCCTATTTTTTGCACCTTCTGCGTCAAGACCAAGTATATAGCTTGCAAGACTAGACCTGGGGAAAGAAAAAAAAAAAACATGGTCACAGTTATCATGCTTCATCATTTAACAAAGGACCCATTGGTAATCAACAGAAAAAATCACATATAGTAACTAAATGTGAATGCCATCTTCTCAATCTTTATAATGGATCAACTTCATTAAGCAACCTTCATAAGTATTGACTGATTTACTAGATAAAGGAATTATGAGTGTGCTGAATTTGCAAGTATGCTTAACATGATATCTTTCTGTTCTCTTGGGTGCACACTTCCTGTTGCTCCTCTTCCTCCCTCTTTCCTCCAATTTGGACTGTTCACAGCAGCAAGGCAGCCTCTGATTTTCTTACTTTCTTGTTGTAATCACTCCCAAACACTCCCCAACTTACTACAAAGCAAACCCTGATTACACGTCCAATGTTTCTCCTCCAACTAAACCAGCCCACCAAACCCCAGACCCAACTCTGAGTTGTTGTATCAAAAATTCAGAAATCACATCTTGGAAATTTGGCCACTGTTCAGCCTTTAAATCTCATCCTATCCATAGCAAAAATCAGATCCTTGCTTCTTTAGTCCAAATGCTAAAACCAACCAATTGGTAGTTTTCACTAGTGGCAACATTGTTCAACCTGCTATTCACCAACCACCTCACCCATTAAGTAAATACTCTACAATTGAATGGTACAGCATTTTCCTTGTCCCAGACATTACAACATCTCTTTGGCCTATAAACCAATTAGAAGTTGAGACGTTGTCCAATTCTTCCTCGTTTGTTTATAATGTTTTACTTACACCTCCAATATATTCTAAAGTTACAATGCAACCACAATTTTTACACCTAAGCTAAATGTATATATAGTTCATTGAAAAAAACAGTGCACGAGAACAAAAGCATGTATCCGACCTGTATATTTATGTATCCATCTAAAACCATAGATGATTTAATAAATAGCATTACCAAAATTGCAATGTTGAGTCTGCAATCTCCCAGTCTTCACTTGGAAATGCCACACAGCTGGTAACAAAGTAAACAAATTAGGCATAAAACAAATGTGACATGAATGAACAGAACACGTAAAGAGAAACCATCAACAAGCTGCAGGAAGCTTTAACAACATACTTAGACAGGCTTCCCAGGTCAGAAACGTTTGGTACTATCCTTGTGCTGAGACTTTAGATTAACTACTTAAGCACTACAATTTTACATGAAATACCAAATAAAACCCTCCTCAAGAAGCATGGTGCTAAGTTTTAGAGGCATGTGAGCACATAAAATAGAGCATTCTGGAAAGACATCTCTCAAACATGTCACTTATCTCCAATAAATCTTCAAAACTAATAAGAAATTTCCTTATTAAATTAGTAACACAAGTATCAGAAATAAATAACACGATAGAGAAATCACCTCAATAAAGCATCTGCAAGTGCAAGGCCCTCAACACTTGCCTCTACGATCAGAGAAGGTGTCTGGTGGTACATTAAAAATAATACAAAAAAAGTAGAAAGCTAATAAGAAGGTTGGATACAGAAGTATTGGGCAACATGAAGTCATGCAAAAACACGTACTGCCTGCCCAATTTCTGACATCAAGCATGAAAGCCCACTAATCACTTTCTCATCTCTGCTGCTAAGAGCTGAAATAAGAAGCACCTCTTTGAGAAAATGTACTCTGGATAACAAAACCTGAGGTAGCCCCTACAAAAAGCAATCACAACTAAAAGTGAATTTTTCATTTCTTGGTAATGAGGAGAAGGCATCCTCCTAGAAGGAAAAAAAGGAAAACTAAAGTCAATAAAAAAGGGCAAAACATGAGTATACTATGCCACAACAACCGCCTTGATGAAGGAAGATCCTTGCAAAAGTTACACCTTCCCCGTGCAATTGGGAGCAAAGACAACACACCTCTATAGGATCTTGCAACCTTTCCTCCTTCAACCATACTCATGTGGATATCTTTGTATTGAATTTCTTTTGTTTATCAGTGATAGATATGAGACAGTGAAATGACGATTCTTGGTTATTTTTTTCATTATCAAAATTCAATACTATCACTTACTACACCCCTAACTTTTATGAAATTGTTGCAAGAGAACTACTGTTTTTCCTACTTAACCCAGGATCCCTGGACTCTAGAACTATCATAGTTGCAATTTGATTAATATGGTGAGTGCATTAACAGCAAATATAACTTTCTTCTGTATAGAAAAATAAGAACAAGGTATATGTGTCTATTCTTGTATATCATAAGTGGCCAATAAATCTACAATATGGCATGATCCTACCTCATGTCTACTTGCAAGTTCAACAAGGACTTCAATAGCCAGATCAAATGAAGATGGAACCTACATCCACCAGAATAAGAGAATGTCATTAATCTCAAACACGAAGTTAACCAATAAGACAATTATCTTTACCTGCAAAGAGTTGAACACAAAATTAAGAAGTGGATGCGTTGGCAATGAGTCTCGAGGAATTTCTGAGAAGCAGCCAGCTCGTACCTGAGTGCAAGAAGCAAAAATAAGGGCGATGATAGAACTACTCAGATATAATATCAAAACATGTAGAAAATCTGAACTTACCCAGCTCAATAAGCAACGGAGAACTTTCCTGTTTCTTTCATGCAGTTGAACACCACCATCGGAAATTTTCTGAGATTGCTCCAGTAGAAACTCAAGAACCATAGGAGTATGTGAGAGAAGCTGCTTTAAAGGCAATTGTGTGAGGAAGTCGACAGACAAGTTGAGAGACAAAAGGGTAAAAATACAAAAACTAGAATAGTAAAAAATAAGTTTGAAGAAAGAGCCTAAACCTCTCGGCCATACTGACTTCTATGGGCTGGACTTACTCTACAATCAGTATTTTGAGTGTCAACAACTTCTTCAGGAAGAACAGTGAGCATCTCCAGCACAGCAACATTACCATCATCCTGGCTCTGCAGAGTCCGAAGACTGTAGAAAAGCTGCTCGATAGGTTTTCCATGCTCAACGGCACAAAGCATAAGGGCAGCAAGTGCAAGGCAGATTTGTGTTAAAAGCTGTCATTAAGATAGCACAATAATTCATCAAAAACACATTTCATTTCCAATTACTCAATGTTATAGCTCAATGACAGCAGCTGTCCAAGCTGTGGAGCACCCATTAGTCCAAAGAAATTTGAAGCACCTGGGGAGGACCTGAACTGAATCTTTTGGCAGCCACGAGAAGAGCATTTAACAAAGCATCTTTAACTCCTAACTGCAAAGAATGGCCTTCACTTTGGATCTGCATGAGAATGGTGAAGGTCAGCTTGAAGTAAATAAACAGTCAAATTGAATAACCAGAGAACAAAAATGGTATTTTTGTTCGAAATTCCATAATCCAGGAGCACTCAGATTCAAGCCGAGAAACAGTCCGTCATTTTGCCTTAGGAAGAAGCCAAGAGCTTTTACCTTAGCGAAGCACAGCATTGAAGTATTCAAGGTAACGAAATAGAACAAACCTTTCGTTTGAGAATCTGTGCCGCGAAGAACTCGACTTCTAAATCGGAGACAAAAGGCGGCGGCGGCGTCTGCTGCTGAAGGTGGAGATGATCGGAGGTGAGAATGGAAGTGGCGACCTCCCAAACGGCGTCGGTCTGCTGGAACTGAACGAGCCATTGATTGGCAGCGACGCGGTTGCAGGATTGGGTATCGTGATTCAAGACATGAACCGCCTGGGCTACTTTCATTTGCAGGTCCATTTCTTTTTCTTTATTTAAATTATAATAAAGATAAAAGAAGAGACGGTCGGTAGCCAATCATAGAGAGCAGAGAAGGACGCCTGTCGAGTGTCGAAGCCCCGCCTTGAGTTGATTGATTCTTGATTTGATCTTGTTATTTTTTCTTGTTTTCCGCTTTCATCAGACGCTCCTCATCTCGTTACAACGAACCTTTTCCACTTTTTTTTTTTCTTTCCTTTTCAAGACACCACCAGGAGACGGGTGGCCTTCCCCCCACTATGGGTCACTGGGGAATTCATTGGACAAGTAGTGAGAGTGGATTATAAAATTGGTTTTTCTAGTTTTAAAAATTATTCAATTAGTTCTTGAATTAATATTAATCATGCTTAATCTATATTATTTTATTTTCAAAATATATATATTATTTTTTCA
>Ga0307507_10010214_pt1 | contig 12217 bp, 5 predicted proteins | sample 7_EM_MG_FD_207223 | JGI IMG/M metagenome (GOLD analysis project Ga0307507, IMG submission 207223) | Populus trichocarpa ectomycorrhiza microbial communities from riparian zone in the Pacific Northwest, United States - 7_EM | ecosystem: Host-associated > Plants > Roots > Unclassified | place... | reverse complement strand
GATATTGCGGATATTGCGAATATTGCGGATATTGCGAATATTGCGGATATTGCGGATATTGCGGATATTGCGGATATTACAGTAGGAACAGGTCCCTATATACCTCTCCCCCTAGCTATATAATAGCTAAATACTTAAAGAAAAATCCCCTATCCCTCTTATAGTTCTTCTCTAATGCTAATTCTTTAAATATTCTGTTTTTTTAAGAGTTTTAGGATCTATCTGCATTCTCTCCTATAATACTATACAACATCCTTCTAAAAAGACTCTTTCTGGATTATTACTCATTGCTAGAATTAAGAGAATTTTAATTGCTATAAGCGAGAGCTATAGCCAGCGCTTTTGTTACTGTTTTTAAGACTACTATTAAAGCGCAGTTATTAAAATCTTATACGGCGTCTTAGAGATAAAGTCCTTATACTTGTCCTAACTTTTTAGTTGAAATATTATTATTATTCATTGCTTAACGTCCAATTCGGATCCCTATTGGGCCCACGCGGACTACTCCTTATATACATATAGGGAGAAAACTCTTTTGAGAAAACCCCGTAATCCATCTCCCCGCCTTTTGGGACTCGCCTATAAGGCGCCTATAAGTCACCTGTAGTGCTCTACTACCTTACTTTTTAACCTCCTTAGGAACCACTGCTGCCGTAACAAGCCTACGGACGCGCTAGTATTGTAAACTTTGCTCTACTACTATAGAGTTATTAGGAGGCGCCTATTGCTCGCCCCTTTGCCTTCTATTACCATTTCCTTTACAACCCAAAACTGGTCTAGTATATTTTGGCTAATAAGCCACTGGGTAACCGCCTTAAGACCTTTTTATATTAAGAGTAGTGTGTTATAGTTCTCTATGCCAGCTACTAAGAGCATAGCTTCTCGGTTAATACGTAGGGGGCATAACAGTATTATGTGTTTTAGTATCTGTCTTGGCCAGCCATATTCGCATCTTAGGCTGCCTACTAGGATACCTACCCAGTAGAGCCAATCTTTTAGTCCTATTATCCCTGTTCTTAAGAGTGTTGCTATTATATTTTCTGCCTTTATTAGGCCTTCTTGGAGCTCTTAAGTGTTTACCCCTTATAGCATTAACTATGCTATGGCTTGGGTTTCTCTTACCTAAGTTAGCCTCTGTACCTTTAACTCCTATATGCCTCTCCAGCGTTGGTCTAACCAGTATTATATTGCGGAAGATGGTTTCCTAGCGTTCTTTTATACTCTACTTTAGCTCCTTTCTCTTTCTTACTATTGTCTTTACTGGCCTCTTACGCGTCTCCCTTTCTCCTTTATATAGGCCTAGGCCTTAACGCAGCACCATTTTTCTTCTACTTTCTTTACCTGTTTCTCCAATATCTCTTCCCTACTTTGGGGTTGTTGGTTTATTCTCCTATAAGGCGCCTTAGGGTCCCTCTATAGTTTATTTAGGCGTGTCTTAATATACTTTGTAATATTAGAGTTGCGTTTACTTTGCGCCCTTTATATTACAGCGGCTTTAATATATAGTTATAGGGGGGGAATATTGGCTTCCTTCTTAAGCAGTGCTATAGCCGTTCGCTTATACCCGCCTGTTATACTCTAAAGGCAGGCTATTTAGACCTTTTAGAGTGGTTTAAGGAGTAATTTAGGGGGGCCCTTCTCGGTTTCTCTAATGGCCTAAACACTAGATCTATATATTATAGTTAGCCAGACAACTGCTGTGTATAGTAGGCGTAACCTCTAGAAGCATAGACCCTATATAGAATTAACGATCCTAGATAATACAATGTACTATACTTAGCCCTTATAGGCCGCTTGTATTGTATATACACTCTACTAGAGCTTGCTGTCTACCTATACTCCTAATACCCTTAGGCCCTAAACTAGTTGACCTCTAAAGCCTTAGATATAGATTATATGCTAGAAATCTACAGATTAGTTACGTTTTCTTATAAAATAGATTAGCTGGTATTTCTCTAGTAAGAATTGGACTCTATATTATCTTACCTATTCTATATAGGTGTTATAGGCTTTCTCTAGTGTTCTGCAGTTCTCTACGGCTATTGGCCTATATATAATTAGGTTTATATTATCAACAAAGCCTATCCCCTAGGTCGCCCCTTCCTTAAAGGTATTAAGTAAGTTACTTATAAAGAAAAGAAATAGTATAGGCGAAAGAGGTAATCCTTATAGTATACCTGTTACAACTGTAATAGGGGGGCTCTGGTATCCGCTAAAGACCAGTAATGTCTCTTTCTGGCCTATAAATCCTTAAACAAATTGTATAATCCATTCTGGGAAGCCCTTTGCCCTAAGGATATATAGAAGGCGCTTATAGGGTACATTATTATAGGCGCCACTAATGTCTAGGCTAAGCATTAATACTACGAAGTCCTTGCGTATAGCCCATGCAGTTTTAATAGTAGTAGCGAGTAGTGTAAGTGCTAATAGTGTTGAGCGATTCTTTCTTGCCCCTATTTAGCTTTATAGTAGTAGGGCGTGTTCTTCTGCCGTATCTGCTATATGGTCCGCTATAACCTTTTCTAAGATCTTGCTTAGGGTGTTTTCTAAGGCAATAGGGCGGTAGCTTTCTGGGATTAAGTAGTCTGCTTTACCTTCTTTTTGTAAGATAACCGTCGTTATAGATCTTCCAAGTCGCGGGTAGTAGCCTATTGCAAAGCATGCTCTGGCTATATCTGCAAGCCAAGGTGCTATAAGTAGACCACAGGTCTTTAAGGCTTCGTTTAGGATCCCATCTGGTCCTAGTGCTGTATTGTTTAAGAGGCGACTAATGGTTCTAGCTATTTCTTCGGTTATTATATTGCTGTCGACCCTTAGGCGAGTCACCAGTGTTTCGCCAGTGATGTCACTAAGGTCTGCTGGAGCCGGTTAGGGGAAAAATCTTTTTGTAAGGATCTTCGCCTTCTCATCATTATTGCTTGTGGCCTGTGGTTCGCCTGCTTAGTTGAAATATTATACTATTAAGATCCTTAGCAATCTTATTAAACTCATTAAGGTCTTAAGCTGGAGCTAGCTTTTTATATAATAATATACTTCTAGGCGTAGAACTTCTATTCTAATATTTTTCCCAAAGCTCTTTAACGCTATTAAGTATAGGCTTATGCCACTCCTTCTTCTAAACCTGCTTAATATATCTTATATAACGGGCTAGATAAAGAATAAGCGTAGTAGTATAAAGGGGCGAGTTATCTGTTTTATGGTAATACCTATTAAAGGTATTCTAAGCATTTTTAATACGTTTGGAGAACTCCTTATTAGATATATACTCTCTCTAATTATATAACATTAGCTAGATTAGAAAATAGAGAGAGGAAATAAACTAACCTAGGATTTATTAAGGTGCTTAATTATAACGTCTATTATAAAAAGTACATTCTTAAGCATTGCTTTGTGTCCCTAGCATTTTAGGGTTGCTTAGTAAAATATCTAAAGAAAACTTTTTATTATATAAAGCACCTGCCAGTCCTTTGGACTAAGATAGTCCTTTTTAAGTGTATTAAGGTTACGCTTAGTATATATATTAACTGCAGACTCTTTCTAGATTGCTATGCTGAGTATAAAATACTAGCTATTCCATCTTATACAATTATTAAGCGGAATTTTTCTCCCTATAAGACTTTTAAACTCCCTTATACAACTAGCTAAGCTACGGGTATATACAGTAATGTTATAAAGCTTTCTAAGTACGCCAAGTTTCTAAAACATATCGCCCTTCTCTTTTTCCTTATTTAAATCTAAATCTTTTCCTTTTTCTTTATATAACTTAATATTATTAAGACTAATTAAGCTTTTAAAGAGGAAAGCCTATATAGCAAGGTTTAGAATATAACCCTAATAGCGGATCCGTTAGTAGGCGGGATTCTATTTAATTCCCTCTTCTTAAAGAAGCTAGTCGCCTATTATACAACAGAGCTTATTATTTGTAGTATGGTTATTAGATATAACGGCACCAAGCTTTTATATAATCCTATAGTCTTTAAGTACTAGAAGGAGAGTATTCTATTGCTTATCCTTACTATAAGAGGCTACCGTACAAAGGCCAAGGAGAGCGTTTATAAGCTTTTCCTGGCTATTAATAAAATGGCCACAAATTATAAGGAGAAGGTGATTATTTAAAGAGGTCTAGATATTAACGGAGAGATAAATACTTATTAGTATAGACTGTAGCCTCTTTTATACAATATCCTTTTATAATAGCCATAAGTTATAGATCTTTTTACTAACTGCTAAATAGGTAGTAGTTATATAGCCGTCTACTTTAGGATTAATTAACTGTAGAAGAATGTAGAACTCCGGCCACTTAACTATCCAAAATAGTAGGTTTTGTACAACAATTAATATAACAAGGGCCTTATTAATAACTTCTTTATTTAGGACCGCTTAAAGTACTTCTAAATCTAGCTCTTCTGTCTTATTTTAAGATGACGCTTTAAGGTAAAGATCTTTTAATTAATCCCATATTGCTTCTTTTATATAACTAGTTTTAGGCTTAACCGTAATGCTATACTTTAACGCCAAGTAGTTTCGGAAGTTAGAGGTTAACTATATAGCATATAACTTTATGCAGTGTTTACAATAGAATAAAAGATGGGCGTTTTTATTTTATACGGGCTCATTACTGCCTGGTGGACGGGTATGCTCCTATGTTAAAAGAGCTGAGCGACCTCTTATATTTTTTAATTTAGAGGTGTTAATAGAGTTAAGAGCTTCTGATTCCACTTCTAAAGCTATATTTGTATGATAATAAGGAAGAAGAAGGCAACTGAAAATTTATTTAGGGTATGCCAAGACTTATTGCGATAAGGTTTATCCAAAACCACCCTGGTTAGCACTAAGTCCATAGGCCGTACTTAATAGTAGTCCTTCTAGTTTGTACATTTCCTATTACTATTCTTTAGCACTATTCCGTTATAGAAGGCCCATTATTGCGTCTGCTCTTTCCTTAGTCTATCTAGGTCTGTTTCCTAATACATATAAAGCCAGTCCTTAATATCCTTTAGCTGTCCTTTATTGCCAAGCCATAGAAGTACAGGTCTAGATCAATTATATATCCCAGCTACTAGTCTTCCTTAATTAGATATATAAATCCTTACTAAATAAGATCCTTTAAGCCTTAACACTTATATTTAGTAAAATGGTAACTTCCTCCGCATCCAGAATAGGCCTACTAGCCTTATCTTTATATACCTTACTAACCCTATGCGTCCCATTACGGCCGTCCAAAGGTAGTAAAATCTCGCGGATATTAGGGACCTTATAAATATTTAAAGTCTTATAGAGATCGCAAATCCTATAGAGGTTAATAGTCTTACAAAGGTTAACAGTCTTATAGAGATTAACAGCCTTATGGAACAAAGGGAGCTTAGGTACTATTCTGCCAGTCTTTATATCCTAGTACTAAGCTATACCCTTATACTAGGCTTTAAACTATAGCCTAATTTAATAGCGTTACGTGCTTCCTTAGGTCCAGAAGTCTTCCTTCCCTTTAGTGGTCAAGCTTATTCCTTTACCGCTATAGCTCTTATATAAGCTGGACATTTAGAACATCTTCTTCCAGAAGAACAGCTATTTACTTAACGTTCTCTACAGCCATTATTCTTAACTCTACGGCCTCCTTCAGTCTTTTAAACATATGGGTACTAGGCTTGTCTGCTACAGCTCCTATCTTTTCTATTATATGCCTATAGTATTTAATAGGGAGTCCTTGCATAAACCACCACCCCTTTTCTTACTTAGTAAGGTTTCCTACAGCTACCACTCTTGCTAAAATACTAGTGAAATCTTATATATAGTAACGCAGATTTCCTAGCTGCTCCGCCAACTTCCTAATAAATGCCTTAATAAAGTCCCTTAACTCTATGCGTTAGTAGTAGTCCTTAGTTTAATACTTCGTCCTAAGCCTTCTAATAAGCTCCGTCTAATCGCCAGCTATAAATTTAGGTAGACTTTGGATCCATATCCCTATCCAGTATTCGCAGTACTTAGGAAGGCCTTAGTGCTTCTCCTTACTTATTACATAATATCGGGTGCATAGCCGCTTATACTATTTGATAAACTATAACACATTCTATCCCGTAAAATAAGGAGTTCCTATAGTTCCTAGGGCTAATATAGGCTAGACTATAACATAGACCTTATCTTAAGCCGTTAACTACTAGTTATAAGGTATATCTAGAGCTTCCTTAGAAGCTTATAGATAATCCTTACGGCTTATATCCTTTATCTGCTAAGGGCTATTACGTTAGGAAAACGGGAAGTGGCGCAGAAAATTTGGTTTCGCTAAAAGTATTTTTAGGGCCCGGGGCTAGCTTTCCGCCATATTAGCTAACCCCCCCTGGCCCAGGGCTAGCTTTTAGCTATATTAGCTAACCCCCCCTAGCCTAGGGCTAGCTTTTAGCCATATTAGCTAAGCCCTAGAGCTATACGCTAGCACTATACTAGCTTATAGCTATAAAATAAATATTATTACTATTATTGTATTTATTGCTATTAGGGTATTAAAATCCTAAAGGCCTCTGGGTAGGCTCCTAGCAGGCTTACTAGCAGGCTCCTAGCAGGACTTTAATTTTCCTTGTCATCTAAATCGTCCTAAGTACTATCGGGTCCCCGCTATATTCCCGACAGCCTCTACACGTGCCTTCGCATGCCCCTTATACACCTAAATGCCACCTTTGCCCTTCCTTCCTTACACCCTCTCTACTTAGGGAGGTACCAGAACGGTAGCCAGCAGAGGACTGTGACCAGAACCAGACAACCGTCGCCAGAACCAGACGACCGTCCAACCAGACGACAACCACTCGAACGACCAGCCAGTGAACACCACGAACAATTCAATCAATCAATTAATCGAATCGAACTAGAGCCTCGATATAGCCTGTTACCGAATTAAATCGGATCAAGGCCTCCTAGGGAGGCACCCTAGATAACCACTGTTTGAACCAACCCCTTCCCTAAATTGAATCAGACACTGACATAGGCAGGCAGGCAGGCAGGCAGGCAGGCACTAGGCCTAGTTAGGAAATCGGTATACGACCGGCAGATTATCGGGAACACCGCCAATCGACGATTTGGAGCCTCTGCGTGAGGTTCCCCTCTTCACCTCAATTGATCGCTCGAAGCCTGAGCGGTAGTCTCCCTAAAAAGACGTAGAGCTCCTATAACAGACACAGGCAGGCAGGTAGGTAGGTAGGTAGGTAGGTAGGTAGGTAAGTAGGTAGGTAGGTAGGTAGGCAGGCAGGCAGGAGAGGACCATCACCAGAACTAGAGACCGTCGCCAAAGCTAGACGATAATCGTTTGAACGACCAGCTAGCGAACACCACAATCAATTCAATCAATCGGTCGAATTGAACTAGAGCCTTAATATTACCCTATTACCAAATCAAATTGAATTAAGGCCTCTTAAGGAGGCACCCCAGACAACCACCGTTTAAATATATAGCTAGCGAACGCCCATAGAGGACGATTCAAATTAATATAATTAATCGCAATCGAATTAAGCAGAGCCTTTAATTAGGCCGACCTCTCCCCCAAACTATAGATATAGATAGGTAGGCATAAACAGGTAGCACAACAGGGAGGTACGACAGGCAGGCACAGACAGGTAGGTAGGTAGGTAGGCAGGCAGCAGATTATTAGGAACACCGCCAATTAAAGAAGCAGTATCACGATATAGATTAAGCCTTTATACGGCTTCTATAATATATACCTCTTATAGCTACTATTAATTTTAAATTTTAAATTTTAAATTTTATTATTTAGTTTATAATTATAAATATTGCAGCTATAGGAAATATTATATAAAATATACAAAATATATAAAATGTATAAAACGTATAAAACGTATAAAATGTGCTAATGTTGTAAATGTTGCTAATGTGGCCCCAGGCTAGCGTAAATAAGTATACATAAGCAGATCAGCGGATCCAGCTAAAATGACCCCAGGCTAGCCCCTACCACTCTCCCGTTTTCCTGACGTAGTCCTAGGTGTTACGGGTAAACGCTACAGTAGGTCTACTTATACGGCTATATCTATAACGGAAGGCACCTACTTATTAGCAACTAAGGGGGGGTATTTCTAGGAGAGCACGGAATCTTTATCTTCTACTACTATTGGGTCTTAATATGTCCGTCTATTTTGGCCCGTCGTTACTCTATATAGTAGGGTACTTTCTATATCTTTATAGAACGCTTCTAGAGCCGCCACTAATATAATCCAGATAACTTAAAAGAAGATAAAGCTAAGCTAGAATAGGAAGCTTTTAAGGATATATCTAATCTCATATACTTACGACCTTGCTCGGTATTGTCTCCTCTAGGCAGCGCTAACTTCCTTTACCGCTAGATGCCTTAAATCTTGTTTCTATCTAATTAATTAGCCCTTGGCTTATCGTCTTTATATCTTTAACAATGTTCTGGCCATGCTTATACGCGCGCAGGTAGCGAGACTTCAACCAGTAGTTATCTAATTGGCTCACTAGTTCGCTTAATGCCAAATTTCTAAGTATAGGCACCGCACCCAACTCCTAAGACCTTACCCTTTTGCTTCTTGTTGCCACTCTTTGGCCTATACATTAAGTCTAGCTGTCCTGTCTTTTTCCGGGACTACCTAGTTCCCCTTACTATCTAATACTACCTAGTTCTCTTCTACGTCTCTTCTATCTAGCTGGCCGTTCTTTTACAGCTAGCCGTTCTTTTATAGCTAGTAGTTCTTTTACAGCTAGCCGTTCTTCTATAGCTATAGTATATTCCTACATGTCTCCTATATATATAGTTATGTATAGAGTACCAGACTTCTAATCTAAAGAGCTTGCCGTTATCCCCATATAGAATGCCAAATAATATATAGAAGGGTACGGTGTCTCTCAAATAGGAAAGTCAAGGTACTATCTATCTGTCTATCTATTAGTCAGTCAGAATCAGTCAGAATCAATCAGTAGAAAGCAGTTAGTAAGAAAGAAAGAAAAGAATGTATTCCATAAATTAGTAGGTTGGTAATAATCAAGGAGGGAAGCCGAAGGCTCCATAAATACAGGAAAATGCTAAGACAGTAGGCAATGTCCAATCTACACCACTATAGTATTCCTAATTACTAATCTACTAAAGGGATCTAAGAATAGCAAAAAGCCTAAACCCTTTATATTTAAGGAAGCTGCTAAGCAGGCTATAGACTAGTTAAAAAAATTTATATTAATCCTAATCCTAATATACTTTTACTAGGAGCTATATATATACCTTAAAACAAATACATTTGGCTTTACCCTAGGGGCAATTTTATTTTAATTAAAGGATAGAGAATAGTATCCTATAGCATTTTAGTTAAGAAAAATAACCCCTATAGAATAGCGTTATATAACGCATAACTAAAAGCTGCTTATAATAGTTACAGTAATAAAGTACTGGCGATATTATTATATAGGAAGCAATTATCCTGTTAAAGTCCTTATAGACCATAATAACTTATAATACTTTATAACTATAAAGGTGTTAAGTAGTTAATAAGCTATATAGGCAGAGGCACTATTATAGTATAACTTTAAAATTATATACTGCCTAGGAAAGATAAATCCCACTAATAGGTTGTTAAAATATCTAGATTATAAGACTAGGAGAATCTAGGACAGTATAGGGGAAATAATTCCTATATTGCAAAATTTACTTAGAAAGAAAGAAGAATCTTTCCCTATAACTATAGAATTTCGTAATAGAGTAGAGGCCCTAACAATATAGCTGCAAAGCACTATAATAATAAAGCTATAGGATATAGTTACGGACTATAGACTAAGTAGATATTATAAAGTTGGCGTACCCTAGAATTAGTGAAAATTCTATAGGATGTGCTAGAGGTGTTATAGCACCTTTAACTTAATAGCGCATTAGCTACAAGTTTCTAGATCTAGAGGGGATAGGCAAGACGCCTATCTATAGTATATCACACTACACAACAGCAAGAGAATCTGTTAGTACTAATAGTTTAAACCATTTTATACTATACCTAGGGTTTATAATAGTGGCGGGCGAAATAAAAGTAAGTAATCTATATAAAACCTTTCTAGATCTTCTTCTTTAAGCACAATAAAGGGACGCCTTTGTTGCTAGAGAGAGGTGGAAAGATATAGTAGAGACCAACTTAGCTAGAGTTATTAAGAAGCTATAGTAGCAAGACCAAAAGGGTCTATTGCGCTTTAAGGGTACTGTATATATTCTAAAGGACCAAATGGTTTAAGATAAAATTTTAAAGGTCTTTTATAGTAACCCTCTTAGGGGTTACTATAGTACTAATAGGACCCTTAAGGCCATTTAAAGGAAATACTTTTAGAATAAAATATCTAAAGGAGTTAAAGACTATATATTAAAATATAATACGTGCTAAAGGGTATAAATATCTAGGTATTACCTATATAGTAAATTATTAGTGCTTCCTATTCTATAGGGACCTATATTAGAATTAATAATAGATTTTATAATAGGCTTACCCCCTACTAAAATAAGAACTAGAGAGGTTGCTAATACTATCTTAGTAATTATTAACAGATATATAAAGTTTTTAGGGTACTTTACTATTATAATAACGATTATAGTAGTAGAACTAGTAGACCTATTTTTAAAATAATAGCTCTTATTTAGCACGCTAAGGGGAATTATATCCAATAAAGGTACCATATTTAATAGCGCATTTTAGTCTTTATTCTATCTCTTATTAAAAATATAGTAAAAGATAAGCACTACCTTTTACCTATAAATAGACGGGCTAATAAAGCGTCTAAACGCGTTATTAGAACACTACCTCCGCTACTATATTAATTATCAATAGGATAATTGGCCATTATAGTTAGCTTTAGCGTAATATATATATAATATAAGCATCTATAGTAGTATAAAAATGACCCCTTATAAAGCACTGTTTAGGGTAAAAGTAAATAACCCCTAGAATATTAAGGATATTATTCCTAAAAGAGAGGCACTAGCGGTGTCTAAAAGAATTAAGCAAATAAGAATTCGTAGAGAAGAACTTAAAAAGCACTTACTAAACGCCTAAGCTATATAAAAAAGGTACTATAATAAAAAATATATACCTAAAGAATTTAAAGTAGAAGATAAAGTTTTGCTATCTATAAAAAATATCTAGATAAAACGTATTAAAAAGAAGCTGGACTACTAGTGGCTTAGACCCTTTAAAATAGTTAGGAAAACTAAAGGAAATTAAGCCTATAAATTAGAATTGCCGAAATTATATCTAATATATTATACATTTTATGTTTTTTTATTAAAGTTATACTAGAAAAAAGACGGTGTGGAACTACCCCTACCTAGTAAAATTAATAGGGAACTAGAATAGAATATTATTATTATTATTTATTGCTTAACGTCCGATTCGGATCCCTGTTGGGCCCACGCGGACTACTCCTTATATATATATGGGGAGAAAACTCTATTTGAGAAAACCCTATAATCCGTCTCCCCGCCTTTTAGGGCTCGCTTATAAGTCGCCTATAAGTTACTAGTGGTGCTCTACTACCTTACTTTTTAACCTCCTTGGGAACCACTACTGCTGTAACAAACCTACAGACGCGCTAGTATTATACACTATACTCTACTCCTGTAGAGTTATTAGGGGGCGCCTATTACTCACCCCTTTGCTTTCTATTGCTATTTCCTTTATAACCCGGAACTGGTCTAGCATATTTTGGCCAATAAGCCACCAGGTAGCCGCCTTGAGGCCTTTCTATGTTAAGAGCAGTGTATTATAGTTTTCTGTGCTAGCTGCTAAGAGCATTGCTTCTTGGCCAGTGCGTAAGGGGCATAACAGTATTACGTGTTTTGGTGTCTGTTTTGGCCAGCCACATTCGCACCTTGGGCTACCCACTAGGACACCTACCCAGTGAAGCTAATCTTTTAGTCCTATTATTCCTGTCCTTAAGAGTGTTGCCATTGTATTTTCTGCCTTTGTTAGGCCCTCTCGGAGCCCTTGGGTATTTACCCCCCATGGCGTTGCCCATGCTACGGCTTGGGTTCCCCTTGCCTGAGTCTGCCTCTGTACCTTCGACAGGTAGTTATATATTCTAGTAGTACTAGTAATACAGTAGAGTTCGACGTGCCTGCTTATCCAGGCCTCCACCTCAGTTTTCTGGTGCATTCTCCTAAGCCACAAGCAGTTGGCTGCCACCACCAATAATACGGGGGATCACACCAGTTCTTTCGGATATCTTATAACGGGTT
>Ga0307507_10010212_pt1 | contig 12219 bp, 8 predicted proteins | sample 7_EM_MG_FD_207223 | JGI IMG/M metagenome (GOLD analysis project Ga0307507, IMG submission 207223) | Populus trichocarpa ectomycorrhiza microbial communities from riparian zone in the Pacific Northwest, United States - 7_EM | ecosystem: Host-associated > Plants > Roots > Unclassified | place... | reverse complement strand
TTAAAATATAATCACAGTATAATTAAAATATAAACCCAAAATTTATTTGAAAAAATAGACACAAATAATGCATTATTTTTTAAAAACTAAAAATTTTAAAAAGAATAAAAAAAAGAATCAGACCAGACGCTGCTGGGTTTAGTAAGCCAGACTCGACCCTTGGCCTAATAAAGCAACGGCCCATGCATGAGCCTTTACTCCTTTTTTTCAAGTTTAATAGGGCGGACGACGTGTCATGTGCTCTAGTTATTTTAAAAAACTGATGCGTCGCCTGAGAAACCCAAAATCTGGTCATTACAGTGGCCGGAAAAACGAGTTCCTTTGCTGTTCACACAAAATCCTATTTTCAACCCATTTTGATTAAAAAAACACTTTTAAAACACCATAAAGACCTCGTTAAATCAATCCATACCCACCAAAAAGCCAACAAACCACCCCAAATCCACCCGAAATAAAAAAATTTTCCCGAGTCCATATATGTTATTTTATGTGTTTTTAAGGTAAAAAAAACACCTAAACGTAACCTCCCTCGTCATATAGAATATTTTAACACAAAAATCAATTGTTTTATGGCTGAAATCTTCCCCAACATCTATTTTCTCTTTCTAAACCAGAATACAACGACTCTTTCTCCCTCCTAATAACAAAAAAAAAGGACTGAAAAAAAGAAAAAGAAGTTAGGTATCAAAATGTATTGTTTTTTAATTCAAGAGACTGGTCATCTAATATCTAAAAAATACGAGGGATTAAAATGAATGTTGTAACGAAATTTTCATCCCGCTCTCTATGTTACCCATGATTTTTACTTCAGTTTCTTAGCTTTTAATTCAACCCTTTCTCAAAAAGAAAAAATGTAATAAAAGGCTAATTTGGGTTAAAAGATAAAATTGTGCAAAATAAATATTCAAAAATAAAAATAAAAATTATAAAAAAAACACTACTTCAATCCATCCAAGATATATTATGATAAAGCACACAATAATTCCAACATAGTAAAACACAGATGGTTAAACAAGTATAAGAATAGGTTGGAATTGTAAATATAGCAAGTTATTGGCGGCCGGGGTTCTCACATGGTCGCTATAGTTGTGTTTTGGGAGTTCAGCGAACCGTGTTTCTTAAATTCTTTTTTATTTTAAATTATTTTTTAAAATCAATTTAATATAAAAAAACATTAGATGACATCCTCGGTATAGCGAGGATGTGACATCCACGGAGGCAGTAGTGACGTAGCCAACTATTGTACACATGACAACTCCTCGGGATAGCGAGGGAAAGAAAGGAAAAGCCCGCCCTCTTCAATGCTCTCGTCCATACATATAAAGCGAACAAAAGGAAGAGAAGGTGATCAATTGTGGTGGGCCAGCCATTTATCGTGGGCCCTAATTATGACGTGGCCACCAAAAATAATTCTTTTTTCATGGTTTTGGTAAATGACACAACATTGTTAGAAAAAAACTTTTATAGCAGACAACTGGCATCAATATCTTATCAGCCTCAATCAATAATATCTAACCTTCTCGTCACTCTATCCTTTCCCATTTAAAGAAAAGATATTTATTTCGAGGAAATGAAGTGAGAGATGGTGAGTAATAATAACATCATCCAAGAGTTTTTTGGGATTTCTAACAAAGTATTTTTTTTATAAAACAATACACTATAAAAAATGCTTTAAAAATAGAACAATTTAAGAGGCATGCATAATATTTGTCTTTCACGGGTTATAAGTGTTATATAATTTTTTTAAATTGCAAAATTATTATATATAAAATTTAATAAAAAGAGAGATAAAAAGATTTCAAAGGTATATCGAAGCTCCGATGATGACAAAACCTGTAAAGTTTAAAAGATTTCGACGAAATAAATCTAATAATATAAAAAAATATCACCAATAATAATCAAAATGGATCATATAAGCCGCCTAAAGGCAAGTGACCTCGACACCTTTGGATGATTTATGTAGCCCACTTCGTTTACTGTTTGTGATATTCTTTGGTGTTGTTGAATTTATTTTGTTGAGATATTTCCAACGATACTGGTATTGTCTTCAACAGAGTTTTAGTGTATCTCCAGAATTATTATCTTTTTATTTTTTTTCTCTTCTATCTCTTTATAAATTACGAGGAGCGAGGAGAGATAAAACAAAGAAAAAAAAAATGATTCCGAAGACACACTGATAATAACATTACTAGTACTGTTAAAAATATCTCAATAAGACGAATAAAAAGATATCATAAAAGGTCAATAACAATAATCAGAGCTGGTTATATGAGTGGATTGAATCTTGTTTTCAATAATTTTTTTTTTAATTGATTTGTGTGTTTGATAATTTTATAATTTGAATAATTATAAATAATAATTATAATTCGTTAAATTATAATATTTCTCTAAATATTTTTTTATACCATATTAATTTATCTTTTTTTTTTAACGAAAAAAACTCCTAGATTCAATGCGCAAACAAGTGAAGAGAGTGACAGAGAATAATCTATGATATTTTTTAAAATAGTTTTTACATTATATTGTTTTATCTATTTTTTTTAACGAGAAAAAAACTCCAAGATCTAAGGCGCGAACAAGTGAAGAGAGTGAAAGGGAACTACACGTGGTAGATAAAAACACTGACACGTAACGAAAATGACTCTGCCATGCTGGACGGCTACTTTTTTAATTTAGTGCACGCAGAATGTGAACGAACTCTCTCCGCTATAAGTGCGTGGAGTAGAAAGCGGGAAATCAGAGGGAACTTGTTTTTTTCCCTTTCATTTTTTATCCTATTATTATTTTATGCTGCTTTTTTAATACCTTTTAACTGCGCGGTGAAATTTGACCAAGCGAGTATATTCCGCTTCTGGTTCTAAAAGTGGGGCCCAGTACACGTCACCTAACGAGCTGCCACCATCTCGCGAACGTGACAATAAGGCCAACACCTAAGGGAGGAAATAATTTCTCTCTCTTTCTAGTATCTAGATCGGCAGCTAACTGTGTTTGTTTCTGTGTCCCACCCTTTCTCTTGACCGTGACTCGAGTTTCCTCCCCTGCTGCTCAACTGATATCAGCCGTCAGATTGAAAGAATGAACAGTCATGATATGGCGCACGGATCAAAATGAGAAAGCTGACAAATGTTTTTTTGGTGCGGTGCTGCCAGCTCGGACTAGCTTTTTCGTTGGTATCTCGGATTTTGTTTTAAATGAAGCCATATCCACGTCAGATGTGATCCAACGGTTGAAAAGGGTGTTTCCCTGGCTAATGACAATCCTACGCGTTGGATTACAGTTTTTTGATTGCTTTCACATGGAGCCCACATGTTCTTGTCTGAGTTACTCTCATACCATAATAATAATAATTTATTGAAATATTGGAAATAAGAAAACGTGGAACCGAAATACAATGAATTTCACCGGTTGGAACGATATTTTCTGCGGTCACCTAGATTCCTTGTGATCGTAATGTTGCTTTTACCAAGGTCAGTGTAACCGGTTATAGCCAGTTTCGAGATCTCTTTGTGAAATGCAAGGGCAGTGGGCCCTCTCAATTTTGATAGTGATTCGTGGGCAACAGTATTTTCTCACTCTTCAAACATTGAATTAATTAATTAAACTATTAATCAATTTTATATTAATATTTTTTTTTGTTGTAATTGCCATTGCAATAAAATAATAGCAAAATCGGGGCAGTGAGTGAGGTCGTTTTCCGTGGCCATCGTGTATTTTTTTTTTAAAGTTTGATGATGCGAGAAATAAATTAAAATAATAATAATATTTTGATATATTTTTAAATAAAAAATATTTTAAAAAATAATTCTAACTGAACATGGAAAGCTTGAGCATAAAGAAATAAACAAGGCGGCCACGTGGAAATACTATGCAATAAAAAAGTTAAGTGGTCGCTGAGAGGCAGGGTATTAAGGGTTGCGATTTTGCCATGTTGGTGACAGCCTATCAGAACCGTATGATGTGTCGTGCAATAATGGTTTAGATCTAACCGTGGAATACACCTAAAAATCGTGGCCGTCAACTAGGCCTTGGCAGTAAGTTTCAGAGTGATATGAGATGAAATATAGCTAGAAAAGAGGGTTGAGAAGACGAGAACACAAAAGGGAAGAGAGGGAGAGAGAGTGAAGGGGGGCTGGGCAAGTAGAGAAGAAGATAAGTGAAAGCTAGGATGTTTCAACACCGAAATTTTTTCTTGGTCGAAAATCCTTGATTACCCCCAAAAAAAAAGATCACTTGTTCTATAAGATCAAATACATCGGTATTTCTGAAAAACCCAGTGAGCCAGACTCAATTATGCGTGGTTTTTGGTGATATGAGAGATGAGATAAACTTTCTGATTACAAGTGATTTGTTATTAGAAAGGCAAAGAAAGAGATGGATAGAAATAGAGAAGCAAGAAGAGTGGGTATGGCAGCTAGTAATGGTTTGTCTAGAAGAAGACACAGAAGTAGCAGCCTAAGAGACTCTCCAGGTTTGATTTCTCATCAGATCTAACTCTCTTTGGCTCCTGTTAAATCAAGACCGTTCGTATTAATTCTGATGTGTTTTGGTGTTCGTTATTGCAGAAGATGATGGACCAGTGGAGTTGCAAGAAACAACGAAGCTGCGAGATCGAAGAAAGGATCGAGATCGAGATCGGGATCGGGATCGGGATAGAGACAGGGACCGGGACCGGGACCGTGAGAAAGACCGAGATAGAGATCGTATTAGCGGCAGGAGTAAGAGGAGGAGAGGGGAGAGACTGATGCACGGGAGCAATAAGGAAGATGGAGAGCGAGACGAGACCTCAGACGAAGAGAGCGTTAATGATGACGAAGATGAAGATGACGATGATGCGGTTGGTGTTGCAGGAAGTTCCATGAGGATGCTCCCACCGAACCCTTCTTCTTTATCTTCTTCTTCTATGTCTAATCATCATCATAGGAAGAGCTTTCCGCCGCAGGCAAAAGTTTTTAGAGCCGCGCCGACGATGACGAATACCACTGCTGCAGTTACACCGTGGAAGGCTACTGATGAGATGATTGGTGTGTCGGTTCCTAGAAAAGCTCGGTCAGGTATAGAGTTGGAAGAGATTTAATATACAAAGGCAAATTTTTCAATTTTAGCTGATTGCTGATTTTTGGTTTTCTTTTGCAGCATCTACAAAGAGGTCACATGAATGTTGGACTTCAAGTGGTGGAGTTGGTAGTGAGCAAATTCACCGTCAAGCTTCAATATCTCCGGTAAGATCGAGTGGACCAGCTATGTTAGCTTCAGCTTCAGCTTCTCCGGCGGCTCCTGTCTCTCCTCCATCATCTTCCAATGCTTCAGTGAAAAAGAAGATGGTCCGTTGCTTCATTTCTACAGGATTTTGCCTTTTCTTTTAATAATTTTTGGGTCAATAAACTGACGATTGCTTTTACTTTTGCTGTTGTAGAAACCTAATGGACCGAAACAGAGACCTCCTAAATCTTCTTCAAAATCTACTTCTGCACAAGATGAGATTGAGTTTGAGATCGCTGAGGTGTTATATGGGTTGCTGAGGCAACCTCAAGGAGCTACAAAGCAAGAAATCATGGGAAATGATTCGATCAAGTTTGATTTCAGAGAAGCGAACCACAATAAAACTACCAGTGATGCTAAATCCAGAGTTTCCTCACCGATCTCCAACTCACAGTCCACTGTTCCTCAGCCATCTTCTATCCCACCATCTAATTCTAGTTCTTCTGCTGCTCCCATGTCTGCAATTGGTGAGTTTTCATGAGCAGAAGCGGTTTCATTTTCTTCCTCAATGCTCTGGCGATTTTAAGGGAAAAGGATGTGATTATAGCAAAGGTTCCTCATTTTGATTTCATTCCTTATGTTGATGTAATTTTTTTTTTGGGTTTTGGTTTCGATTTGCAGCACCTAAGAGGAAAAGACCGCGCCCAGTCAAGTATGATGACGAGCATCCCACAAACTTTCCTGCTCGTAATAGTTCCATTTTGTCAATAGCCAAGGTTGACGTTGATCAGCCTGCAAGAATTGATTCTTCTAATTTAGAGAACTCGGGATCTGCAGCGGAAAATGGTGGAGTTTCACATGATTTATTGGCTAATCAAGCTGCTCCCGCAATGACAGAGGCGCAGCTGCAGGAGGCGGTTAAGCTGGAGAATCATCCGATATCGGATTCTAAGCCCACGACTGAAGAATCAGAATGTAGAGATTTGGGTGGACTGATAGAAGAAACACGGTCTCCGAAGAAGGAATCTACTCCTAGTCTTAGATTGGGTGATGATTGCGAGAGTTTGACAGCAAATAAAGCGTGAGCATCGATTAAATGGACGCTTGTTTGATTTTGATCTTCTTCGTTGTTCTGAACCCTGGGATCTGATTTTGGTTATCCCGGATGTTTTTTCTTACAGGAATTTGATGGTCTCTGAGATTGATAGTCAGCGAGAAGAGAAGTTCCAGATAGATCTGATGGTGAAGATTTATTCACAATTTTACAATAATAATACTTTTCCTCTAGGAAAATTCATTTCTGGGATTGTAATCTATATATATATATATTTATTTTTTATTTTCATCGAGTCACAGGCTCCTCCTCCATCAAGGTCATCTCCAGAAAGGGACAGTGAGATTGATTTTGTGGCCGTAGATCCTAAATCTATGGTCACATATGGGGAAACGGTGAGTGGGACCACCTTGTACTTTCTGCTTTTTATGACTTATCTGCTTATCTGTTTGTTATGATGCGGTTTGTGAAAAATTAATGATGTTGGTTCTTATGCTTTTGCTTGTTCAATATGGCAGGAAAAGAAGCCTGTGATGGTCAAAGAAGATGAGAAAGCATTGAAAGTTGTAAAGGAAGATATAAATGTGGAACCTGTAGAGAAAAAGACAAAAGTTATTGGCGAACAAGTTGAATCCCAGAAGCCAATTGTTAATAAAGAGAGGAATATTGATCTCCAGCTTGATCCAGGGAAGGGTGATAGAGATAGCGCCACTGTTACTATAAGTAGAAATAAGCTGCTTCAGCATGTGCAGCAGCAGCAGCAACCCAACACAGAGAAAATTGGTAAAAAAAAAATAGCGGATTTCTCCTCTTCTTTTTTTAAATTGAGAATTGTTGTTCTCGTCAAATTTTTCCAATTGGGTTGCTGATTCAATTTTTTTTCGTTCCTCTTTTTTCTGTCCCATTCTCAGCGCAATCCAGTTCTTTACCTTTGCCAATGTCCATGACTGGCTGGCCCGGTGGGCTTCCTCACATGGGGTATTGTCTTTTGGGTGTTGTTTGATTCTTTCATTCTTTGGCCGTACAATGCTTTAGATTCTCTTCTCTGGGGAAATGACATTTTCGTATCGGCAGATATATGGCACCTCTACAAGGAGTTGTATCCATGGATGGAAGCACTGTGTCTTCTGCAGCCATACAGGTATGTAACGCTTGTTTGAGCATCTGGAAAAGAATGTAATCCCTCCTCCATTCTGATGGGTATTTTGTGAACTTGTTGCAGCCTCCTCATTTAATTTTTAGCCAACCACGGCCAAAAAGGTGTGCAACACATTGCTACATTGCAAGGAATATTCATTGTTACCAGCAATTTACAAGGATGAATCCTTTCTGGCCACCAGCTGCTGGTTCTGCTTTACAATATGGGGCTAAAGCGTGCAATATGAATGTGGTGCCATCCGCTGACTTGCATGCAGGTAGAGGTGTGAATTCTGCGCAAGAAAAGGGACAGAGTCTTGCCATTTTTCCTGGTCCCTGTGGGAAGGAGAAGAATTCTCAAGGTGCCAACATTGCAGAAGCTGCACAGAGAAAGCAGATTTTGCTCCAGCAAGCCCTGCCGCCAGGTGCTCCTAGTAATATCATGGTATGGTCGTCTCTTGAGTTGTAATGTTCTTAACTCTGTGATCTGTCCATGGGTTTTGGTTTTTTGAGTGTTAGTTTTCCTTTTGTTAAATTCCAGCATGGACCCACTTTCATCTTCCCATTGAATCAACAACAAGCTGCTGTTGCTGCTGCTGCAGCAGCAGCAGCAGCTTCTGTCCGACCTGGAAGTGTGAAGTCTCCTCCTGCTGCAGGCAGTGTGGCCTCTTCAAGTGTCTCAAGTTCTGCTTCAATGAGTTCCACAGCATCAGCTATAGCTGGTCCTACACCAATGAGCTTCAACTACCCGAATCTCCCAGGCAATGAAACCCAATACTTGGCAATTATGCAGAATGGAGCGTTCCCGATTCCCATACCTGCTCATGTTGGGGCCGCAGCAGCTTATAGAGGAACCCATCCTCAGGCAATGCCTTTGTTTAATGGATCGTTTTATTCTTCTCAAATGCTCCATCCTTCACAGCTTCAGCAGCAGCAGCCATCCACTAAGACACAACAAAGCCAACAAGGCCATCAAAATCCGAGCATTACCAGTGGTTCCTCATCATCCCAGAAGCATTTGCAGAATCAGCAGCAGAGATTGTATGGCAGTGGAGTTGGTGGAGATGGCGGAAATCTGCAAGGTTTTCCTGGCCCTAAAAACCAGCTGCCCCATTCCCTGCCAAACCAGCAACGGCAGCAGATGCAAAATCAGAATGTTTCTCACCAAGCTCGTCAACTCGAGAGTGAATTTGGTGGTGAAGACAGCCCTTCAACTGCTGACAGTCAAGTCTCCCGTCCAAATATGAGTCATTATGGCCAGAATTTAATGCCAATACATCCAGCAAACTTTGCTTTGATGAATCCCACACCGATGAGTGGTGCCCATAGTGCAAGTGGCAATACTAGTGAAAAGAAACCCCAGCAACCACAAACACAGATCTCTAAGGCTGGGGCTGAACCTTCAACCTCTCAGGCTTTTGCCATGTCATTTACTTCCATCAATGGAACCACTGCTTCCCCGGGACTTGATTTTTCATCAATTGCACATGATCATGCTCTTCTACAAAGCCTCCCAGAGGCAGCAAGGCATGGATATCACTTAATTGCTGCTGCCCAAGCAGCACAGCAGAAGAAGAATTACCGTGTTTCTGAAGAAGGGAAAACTGGAGGAAATGACACTTCTAACGTGGAAGAAGAGAGGAAGGCCATTGCAGGAGTAAAGGCTCCATTAACTGCTGGGCAGTCAATTGTGTTCTCTCGGGCAGATTTAACGGACTCCCCCATTTCAACAATGCCAGTCAACAATGTCATTGATAGCTCAGCCCGAACTCTTAACCTTGGGACTACTCCTGCTCGGACCTCTGGCTCTGTTATGTCAGCTACTATCAGTGGTGCAAATGCACCAAGTATACAGCAGCAGATGCAGCGGAATCAGCAGCAGCAGCAGCAGCAAATTCTTCAGCTTCAGAAGCAGCAGCACCAATTTGTGGCTGCAGCTTCCTCTCGTAGTAAAACCCCAGCAACTAGCAATGGAAGTGCTTATCCCGATCATATTTCATCATCATCAGCCATGGCCACCAAGTTCCCTAATCCACTTTCTGCTTTTCCTCAAAATTTTGTTCAAAACAGCAGTAGCCCTGCTCAATCACCCCAGTGGAAAAATTCCGTGAGGACCACCACCTCTCAAGTTCCTTCTCCATCTCTAACCCCAGCTTCACCAACCCTCAAAAATCTTCCCCAACAACAAGGCCGAACACAAGGAGGTCACACACAGATATCTTTTGCGGCTAACCAAAAACCATCTGCTTCGCCACAAGGGCAACCAAATCCCAGCAGTAACCAATCCCCATCTCCTCCGATGATGGTTGGTTCTCCCACAACATCAATTTCTAAGAGTGCAGGTGGAAGTCCGAGGACATCCGCTTCCACGGGTAACAAAGGTGGTCAATCTTCTACGTTATCATCTCAACAATCCAACTCTGCATCAGTACCTGTGCAAAAATCGTCTCCAGTTGGGGGAAGAAATGTTCCATCAATCCTTGGTCATCCTCACAACACCTCTTCATCTAACTCTGGTACAAAGCCTCAAATGTCACATCAACAGCCGCTATCAAAGCATGCACTCCAACAGGCTCAGGCTCAGCTAATGTACACTAATGGTTATATGCAAGCTCATGCGGCAAGTTCAACAAATACTACACCAGCGGGTGGTGGGTTTTATCTCCAAAGACACCGTAGTGATCAGCAGCAGCAGCAGCAGCAATCACAAGGCACTTCAGCTACCTCCTCTACAGGGATGTTGTCATTATGTCCTCCAGTCACACTTGCCTTTACCAGTAGTACTGATCCTGCAAAGGCAGCTGCTAACAATATGAAAGGAGGTGGCTTACCTTCACAGGGTCTTATCCATGCCCAATTTGCTGCTGCACATCCCGCTGGAAAGCCGCATCAGATTTTACCTGCTGGCTTCTCTTATGTTCATCCTGTTCCCACTGTGGTTCAGGTGAAACCGGCAGAGAAGAAACAACCTGCTGGCGAATAGAATCATGTGCCTGGTGCTTTAGATGGCAACCTGCGGATCGGAGAAGATTGAAAAAGACTAGTAGATTGGTTTGATTGGGGATTTTTCAATTTATGAAGGGAAAGCAATTAACAAGCCAAGGAAATGACATTTTGAATGCCTTCTGGCAGAATGAAGGGGTGAGAAATGTTCAAGGAAGCACGCCATGTGGATCCGAACCCAAATTTTGGTAAAATGAAGTTGAACCAATGGGGGCAGTAATGTTGTCTGCTGACTGGACTTGCTCGCCGTGCGTATTATCTCTCTCTGTACACTTGTGTCTATAGGCTGACAGGGTTGATGGTCAGGTCTAGTTAAATTTGATTGGTTTGATGACGAGAGGCTGGGAATGAAAAGACATGGGAAAAGATTGGTTCAAGTGTTTTTGTAGAGAAAAAGAGGAAAGATGGACGTGGAAAGGTGAAGAAAAAGAACTACCTTTCCCTCTCATGGGTCAGTTATTTTCTCCACTGTGCTAGATTTTCCATCCCTTTTTTATGGGGTCTAATTCTATTTTCCTGAAAGCGCATTAGGCAGTATCTTCTAAAACAACATATATATCGTGCAGTGGATGGTGTATATGAATTATGTCTTGCACATATAAAAGTAAACCCACCCAATTTTTTTATTTAATATCTGTCTCCATCCTTGTTTTTCTTGTGTGATGGTGTCATATTTTAATTTCTGGGACAATTTAGTCGTGCTAGGTTTATAGAACATCGTGGGATTTGCTGTATTGAATTGAGGGGGTGATGGTTTGTCATATTTGTTGAGAGAGGTTGTTTTGCAGATACACCGGCGCACCTTGCCTGAGGAAGGTTCAAACTTGAAAACAAGAGCTCCGATTTTGGCTTGCAATTATTTGGTTTTTCACTTATTAGTGTAGTGTCCATGTTGCATAAAACCCTACTTTGCCTTTGCGAAATCGTGAAGTACTACCACGTCATCTCTTGACCCTTGAAAAGGGGTTTGTCACTTTATGGTCTTTGTCTTGCACGTTGCCGTTGCCGTTGCCGATTCTTGTGGATTGAATGTGATGACGTTATCTCTCACAATGTATTGCTCTGTAATTGTCTTTATTTGTTTGTTCTTTCTTTGTTGTTTTTTCAGAGGGGTGCTCTGTGGCATGTAGTTATCTTTGCGGTAAAATTAAGAGGAGGAAGCATGTACGAGATTTAGTTATGTCTGCAGGTGCTTAAGATTGTAGGAGGATCGATTTTTAAAAGTATTTTTTATTTAAAAATACATTAAAATAATATTTTTTTAATATTTATGTCTTATATCAATATATTAAAATAAAAAATAATAATCTGAAGTTAAGATAAATTCAAGATTTTTTATAAACATCACACCTTAAGGTTGCAATTGTGTCTAGAATAGATGATTTTGTTGAGACCCCCAAAGCCAAAACCCAGGATAGCAAAGGGAAGGTTCGCGGGAGAAATTAAAATACTGTAAACGAAAGATATGATTTGCTACCAAAGTGGCCCTCGCTTGTGGTCCCCATTAGAAGACAGCTTTGGGGCCCACGTTCTAGATTAGCGACGTATGTGCTGATGTGTATATCCTGCCTGGAAGTGTGACTTGCGGGCTCCTCTCTTCTACTCGTGTTACCCCACCTCTCTTTTATCCTCTTCAGCTTTTATTTTATTTAACGCGGCAACATCTTACAGTTAATGGAGAGTGACGCGTGTCTGTCACTAGAGAGAGAGAGAGAGAGAGAGAGGAAAAGGTGAAGTGGGCACTCCAAAGTAGAATTGAAATTACTTGCCCATGATACGAATGTTTTGTTTTGCATTACAGTTTATCTATCTGTCTTTTAAAAAAA
>Ga0307507_10010211_pt1 | contig 12219 bp, 8 predicted proteins | sample 7_EM_MG_FD_207223 | JGI IMG/M metagenome (GOLD analysis project Ga0307507, IMG submission 207223) | Populus trichocarpa ectomycorrhiza microbial communities from riparian zone in the Pacific Northwest, United States - 7_EM | ecosystem: Host-associated > Plants > Roots > Unclassified | place... | reverse complement strand
GTACACAACACAACCCCCCCCCCCCCCCCCGACCCCGAGAGAAGGAAGGAAGGAAGGAAGGAAGGAAGGAAGGAATAAGTGCTTTCTATTCTATTTCCATTCCATTCTAGACATATACTAGTATAACTTATGCTAGCTGGCATTAACTAATACCATACAATCCCATCACATAAACCAATTCTAATTCTTAAGTATGACATAGTGAATCTTTCTTTCCTTCTTTCTTTCTTTCTTTCTTATTGCATACGAGTCAAACAAGACCCCCATCCATCCATCCATCCATCCCCAATGGTAGACTAGACTAGACTAGATCCAGAGCGTAAAATACAGTACCTATACTCGAGTATAATAGGAAGACTCACCCACTCACTCACTTCCGATTTACTCCTTGTTAGATTTTATCATAATTCACTCTTCATCATGAAGAATCACTCGGTAGAGGTTTATATATTAGCCCGTGCTGCGTTTCATTATTCGTGCCAATGAGAGAAGAAAGAGAGAAAGAAAGAAAAAAGGTCAACTACCAACCACGCCTAGAGCTATGAGTAGTAGTAGAAGAGTAGTGGTTCCGATGGTGGTGGTGGTGGCGGTGGTGGTGGTGGGAGGGTGCTTAAGTTACCCCACCCACTCACTAGAAAAGAAACAAAGGTTCTGCAAAAATGACTTACCGGTATGATACTCACCCTATATCATATCATACTAGTGGTGACTTACCGTATTCCCGGACTCGGAGGGGAGAGAGTTGGGAGTGGGGGGGTTAGCTTTTGCGTTGCCGGGGTGGCGGAGTGTGCTTGTACTATAGTGTGCTGTGGGGTGCTTGACTGATGACTGGGAGTAGTATTATATCATAGTAGTGGGTGAGTTAGTGCTGAATGGTCGAGTCATACTATGTTTTTTTTATTTTTTATTTTTTATAGTTTTTTGATAACGGTGTTTTAGCTGCTTTCCTATCTAGTTCTCGAAATGAACTTGTCAAAGAAATATCCTTCCTACACCCCCCCCCCCCCCGCGCCATGCGTATTTGTGGTGAGGGAAGGTGCATTGTTGGTACTGTCTGTTACTGTACGTGTACGGTACTGCGGGAGCTTTATAGAACTGGAATATGCAACTCCGCGCTATTGATCGGGAGTCATGGGTAAGTAGCGTTTAGTACTTTGTATGATACTTGTGCTTATAGATTCGACAGAACCTGGTACGCTACGAATATTTACGGGGTGGGTATTTTATACCATGGCTCACATTAGTGGGGCACACCAACGACCTCAATAAACTTCATCAATTCCATCCGTCCATCCATCCATCCATTCAACGGCCCCCTTCTTTCCTCCTCTTCTCCTCGCCCTACACACTCCTTATAATAACTAATAGATAGCAAAGAAAAGAAAGCTGGTATCCTAGCATTACAGACATTCACTCTGTACCCATTCACCAACCAACCAACAATAGAGACAGATAGAAAGATAGTGGGTAATAAAAGAATGTTTTGTTTCTTCAGACAGAAAAAGGAGTTAGGCTTTAAGGGCAAGAAAACAAAGGAAATAGACCTGAGAAATATGATAAACAGACAGAAACATGTTCAGAACCAACTCCCCGTAGATAGAATAAATCACAAGCAAGTAAGCACAAGATGGACAGGCAAACAGACAAGGAACAAGGTGGAAATGGTAATAGCATGGATAGATATAAAAACAGCACAGCATAGCCAGCCAGCCCATCGCACCTCACCTTCTCTCACTCGCTCCGGACAAAAATCACTTTCATTGAGGATGATGGTAATAGCCCTTTTCTTTTCTTTTCATTTTTTCTTCTGCTGTAGGCTTTGCGTTCTGTGTTCCACTTGACTTCTGGTTCTTCCTGACGAGGACGATGGCAGATCCGACCCAGTAAAATCCAACTCGAAAGTTTGACAGGCGATTTAGTCGATAAAAGATTATAAATAGTCCCCCCAGGATATTGCTGATCCGTTTGCTTTTCGATCAATCAATCCGACCAAGTGGGTAGGATAGGACCAGAACCGTATTATTGGAGCATGAGAGGAAGAACATGCCAAGTCAATAGCAAGATATGCAAAAAAGCTTTAAGAGAAAGGAAAGGGGACACCTCCCGCCAAGCAGTTGCTTCAAGAAGAGTACACCAGGCCCAGTAAGAAAGACAAGAAAGAAAGAAAACCGAGAGGGAAAGTTCAAAAGACCTGGTATATATTCGCAAAAAGACAAATTCTGTGACAATAGAAGTTGGAGGAGTAGTATAAAATACGAGAGAAACAGGACCTGAAGACGAAGATGAAGATTGTGTGAAAAACCCGAGCACTAAAAAAAAAAAGAGTTAAAAATAAAGTAAATGAAAAAAAAAACACCTTTTTTGACTCCCTATTCACTAGTAAATTGCTGGAAAGACCTCCGTAAAACCCTGCCTCCGAGAGTAGACTATAGCTAGAGAAGATTGATTTCGCACGAAGCAAGAAGAAAATGCCAAACTATCCACCAAAGGCAACAGGATTAAGAAAAGGCGACAACAACGGGCAGGAATCCAGACATAAAACTCCATCGGATCCCATGGTTTGATGCTCCAACAGAAGTTAATAGATATCCGGTTCGAGGTTGCCGGGTCGCAGTGCTGGTGCTGAGCTGACGAGGGGGGGAAGAATTGATTTCGAGGTATCTAATGGCCTGAAGGAAGAAAGAAGAAGAAAAAAAGGAAACGAGGTTGAATAAGAGGTTTTTTGTTTCTCATCAATTGACAGGAACGAGGTTCAAGAGAAATGATGGTGGGTGTGATGAGGCATTGCATGAGCTCCGTCGCAGCTTATATCCCTGCCATACCTAGCAGATGACGCAGCAGCTAGGTCCATTTGTTATTGGCGCATATGGATCTTCACGTTTATCCACCTGTAATTTGAACAAAAAAGTTAGAACCTCGTCTCAATAGTGGATACACGTGGTGTTGGTATCAACCAAGAGGCTGAATGCGTTGTGCAACAATTGCGTTTTGAATAACGCGTAGCCCTATGTGAAGATAACAGGGGAGGAGAGAGAGTTGGGGAGAGAGATGAAAGACTAACTTGACCCCATGTAGAAGGAACCATAAAGTCCTTGGTGTTACTGATATATGCGATCATTCTAAACAGCATTATTAGCGAAGGATTTCAACAGCGAGAAGCGACAGGAAAAGAAGAAAGAAAAAAAGTAGAAAGACGCGATCCCGCGCAAATGAGGCTAATTCAAGAGGTTTGATGAAAATTATTTTTTCAAACAAACGCGATATACGATACAGTAATCAAAGAAGGAGGAGGAGGAGCAAACATACGAGTGGCATGCCTCAGAAACCTTTACTCGCGGTCTCTCTAGATCCTCCCTTAGCCTTGCGTTCAGTTCCGTTAACCGCCTCAACTTCAGCTCGGCCATCGTTTGTTTCTTCTCCCTCACAGCTCCGGCGGAATGAAGAGCCATTTTATCGTTTGGTTATATTAGTTATCCGATAAAGCTGATGAAAGTAGACCTGCTTCCGAAAGAATGATATTATTCAGAAGAACGAAGGAAGTGGGGAAGGTTTATTATGTTTGCTCCGACCAAAGGGGGTTGAATCTCGTCAAGAGGCGCAGCTGGGTAAACGATTGCGGAGATAAAGGCGCAGAGCAGAAATAAAGGGCGGGAAAGAATGTAAAAGGAAGCCTGGCGAATAGTGGTGGTGAAGAGATGAGCAGATGAGAGGAAGGGCGAAGAGGAAGGAGAGGACGAGGGTCGATTAGGTCGGAGTAAAGACTGAGGTGGAAGCCTTCTCGAAAAGATCCCTCTTCTTCTTCCTCGTTGAAAAGGGGGGGGGGGGGGTGGTGGTTGTTGAATGTTGATGTTAGACAAGTAGCAACGGTGTACGGCTGATGAAAGCGAGAGGATGAGAAGGAGAAAGAGGCGAGAAAGAGGCGAGAAAGAGTTTGGGCTAGTTTGCTTTGCTAGTTTGCTTTGCTAGGTTGAGCCGGTTGGTTGGTGGGAAGGGTTGGTGGTGGTGGGAAAAGAAAGGAGAAAGCGAAGTTGTCGGTACCGCGACAGGCAAGTGTGGACCGGGGGGGGGGAAGGATAATGAGGAATAAGGGTTGTGGAGAGGGGCTACACAAGGGGGGATACAAACGGTTGCGGTAATTCAAAGAGAGCGAGGAGAAAGGAAAGAAAAAGATGGAGGTGGACAAAGCTTTTTTCCCCCTTCCTCTCTCTCTCACCCTTGACCACTGTCTGTATATATATATATATTTTTACCGTACTCTCCCTTTTTCCCTCTTGAAATGGTTAGACTCTGATATATTTTATCAGAGTTTACCGTACTTGTAGAGCGTAAAATAATCAATTGGAAACACCGGAGAAAGAAAGAAAGAAAGAAAGAAAGAAAGAGAAAAAAAAGAGATACCGGCACTGTATGGAAGGATATACAGTAGACTACCGCACCGTACCGAGTACAGTATTCTCGTCTTTAGCGAAGTGGATGGATGGATGGGCGGATGGATGTACGTATGGGTGGATGCTCTGCTCTTCTCTTCTCTGGATGCGATGAGACTTTCTCCAGAATAACTGCGAGTAATTTGTCGTTGCAGACGAAGGTCCTTATGGTTGTTGATTACAGAGAGAGAGAGCGGAGCTAGGCAGCAGGCAGACAGGTTGTGTTGTGGTAGGGCACAAGTAGGGTAGGTAATAGGTAACTTATGGTAGGCAAGTTAGCAAGCGGGCAAAGGAGGGAGGCACTCGAGGACCGGCACCGGCAATCGATCAACCAAGCAGAGCAAACAAAGCAAGCAAGCAAGCAAGCAAGCAGTGGGCGAAGACCCCTCAGACCCAAACAACTACGAGTATTTTTTTTCAGGGGTGTTGATAATGTCACTGCACCCCGGAGGCAAATGTAGGGCAAGGTAGCAAGCGAAGGTTAAAGAATCAGACGGCTTGCTACCGCAGCATTCTTAGGTGCTGCTGTAGCCTGTATCCTGTAGACACTGGGTACGGTACCGGTACTGTACGTGTACTCAAGCTGTATGATACCAAGCATTGGCAAGCAATAATACGGCACACAGTACGGGTCCCGCAAACTGAAAGACGAGACGAGATGTGTGCGCAGATGCATAAGCGGAAAATGGAAAAGTGGAAAGTGGAAAGTGGAAAGAAAAAAAAAAGGGAAAACAAGGGAAGGAAAAATGAAATACAGGTAAAATAAATAAAAAAATGTGGGCTTCACAAAATCATTCCACCAGTCCGGAAATGGAGTTTTCCTTGCAAAAGGTGTGTGCTCGGCAAATATTATATGTCACACCGGAACCATGATAGAGTATGATACGGTACCGGCACCCCGAACTGCCTTCAAATTCCCATGATCTCCCCGGCGCCAAGGATCTGCGCTTTTTGGTGGAACTTGGCATTAAGCTGTCCGGATACTTGTGAGATTCGCGAGTAGAAAAAGTGGAAAAGAAAAAAAAGAAACAGGAAGCCGAGACGAGGCTACCCTAGGGTATCCCTCCGTCCCATCTATTAAGCAAGCTGTTGATTGAGCCCAGCGCGACCAGGATGGATAGGAGGAACAAGGTTCAAAACAACAACATGCTCCCCGGCCCCCGAGTCCCTCTCCAATCCCTTCTAGCTCTACAGTACTTTTCCATCTGTATCACAGATGGAAGCTCACCTCGTCCATTACTAGCAAATTGGTTTATCTGTCATCATCGTAATACATGAAATGAAATCAATAGTAGAGTGCTCATACAATAGTGCTATACCGGTATGATAGAATCATACAACCATGCCTCTGTGGTTATCCGTTTACGGTGGCTATGCTCTGCGTGTGCGTGTGCATACGGTACCAGTTACTATACACAGAGAAAGGAAAGGAAACAAAGCGCTGCTCATACAGTAGAGGGGGTACTGTAGAAAGGGAACATTGATGTGCAGGAGGAGTACATATGATATGTATATGTAGCCCACAATGTGTGAATTCCTATTGGGAGAATATACAACGTTGGACAGCAGTGGGAACGCCCGATCACTCAGAAAACGATGCAGCGATAGATCAACCCACATCAAGCCCACATTCTAATACCGGTACTTGTACCTATGATATGGCTTGGTGAACAGGAATCTTATCTTATGCTAGCCCGATACAAAGACTGCACAATTTCCGGGGGGTGCACGGAACGTGAGGTATCGTACAGTACCAGTACTGGAGTATAGTATGGAAGGGAAAACTTGACTTGGGCGTCTCTTCTTTACTGTAATGGCCTCAAACTATGATATTATTATACCGCTTTGAGGAACTTTTGAAGCATCATCCTCTGATCTGTACTCGAGTACGGTAGGTAGGGCGGTATCATATTTTGTCATCCAGTTGTCTTGGCGGATGCATTGCACACAAAGATTTTGTGCCGCACGAGTAATTCCGTCTCCGCCGTCAGCAGTCACACTTGCCCTTCCAAAAGGAAAGGAAAAAAAAAAAAAAAAAGAGGATAAAATAAAAAAGTCATTAGTAAGTTGCATCTCCCCTCTAGGAAATTACTTGGCGCAAAAAAAAAATTGATCTCGCATCCCACCCCAAAATTAACGTTCCTCCCCACTTCAACTTCACAACTCTCAACCATAACCATAAGAGTTCAACCTATCAGTGGTTTCTTATCACTGCAATTTTATATCAGCAATTCCTGTTGTGAAATTGCCTTTTACTCAGCATAGGGAATCGGCTAGCTTTAATTTACGAAAATGCCCCCGCCTCCTCATGCGAAGCCTGAGAATGTTCTCAAGGTTTGTCGGCCTCCTTGTACCCCGCAATCGTGCTCTCTTCGATTGTTTATTCTATGATAAATTCAATACAAATCTAACTTTCCCCCCCTCGAATATTGTAGCGAGCGCAAGAACTTGTTGCTGTCAACAAGAATTTGAGCGCGCTTGAACTTCTCCACGAACATGTCACCGCCAAACGATCACGACTTTCACCCATCGCTTCACTGGAGCCCGTCATGGTGCTCTTTGTGGAGCTCTGTGTCAGCCTTAGGAAAGGAAAGACAGCAAAGGATGGGCTCTATCAATACAAGAATATCGCTCAGAATAGTAGTGTCCAGACGATTGAGGTTTGTGGATTGGTGTTGTGGTGCTTGCTTATTTGATGATAATATATATATCTGACTGATGTTCTATAGATGGTTCTCCGTAAATTCATCGAACTTGCTGAGGCTAAGGTTACCGAAGCCCAGGAGCGGGCAGAACAAATCACTTTAGATGCCATCGATGACCTCGAGGCTTCCGAGACACCAGAGTCCATCCTCCTCTCCACAGTTTCCGGCGAACAGTCTCGGGATCGAACAGACCGAGCTGTCGTCACGCCATGGTTAAAATTTCTTTGGGAGACTTACCGTACCGTTCTCGACATCCTCCGGAACAATGCTCGACTTGAGATTATGTACCAGAGCACTGCCTTGCAGGCCTTTCAGTTTTGTTTGAAATATACCCGGAAGACCGAATTTCGAAGACTCTGCGAGCTTCTCCGAAATCATGTTCAGAATGCTGCGAAATACTCGACCCAGATGCACGCCATAAACTTGAATGACCCCGATACCCTCCAGCGCCATCTTGATACCCGCTTCCAACAACTCAACGTTGCAGTCGAACTCGAGCTATGGCAAGAGGCCTTCCGCTCCGTGGAGGATATCCATACCCTTCTCAGCCTGAGCAAGAGACCTGCCAAGAACGTTATGATGGCCAACTACTACGAGAAGCTGACTAGGATCTTCTTGGTTTCTGACAATTATCTTTTCCATGCCGCGGCCTGGAGCAGGTACTACAATTTACTTCGGACTAGCGCTGCCCAGGTTGCTGCAGGGTCTGCTGCACTGAAAAAAGACTCTCCCGCTGCCTCCGATGCAGATCTCTCACGCGCAGCTTCTCTCTATCTTCTTGCTGCTCTCTCTATCCCGGTCATCAGTCAGGCCCGATCCAAGGGTGCCCTTCTCGACGTCGATGAAGCAAAGAGAAACAAGAACACCCGCCTGACGAATCTCCTTGGCATGAGCAGAGCTCCTACCAGAACTGCCTTATTCAAAGACGCAATTAGCAAGGGGGTCCTTAAGCGTGCTAGACCAGAAATCAGGGATCTGTATACCATCCTTGAGGTTGATTTCCATCCTCTGAGCATTTGCAAGAAGATCTCCCCTATATTGGTTCAGGTTGCTGCGGAGCCCGATATGAAGCCCTACGTTATCCCACTTCAACAGGTCATCCTCACCAGACTATTCCAACAGCTCTCCCAAGTCTATGATACCGTTCAACTAAGCTTTGTCATTAACCTTGCCTCCTTCCCCGAGCCATTTGAGGTTACTCCTTCCATCATCGAGAAGTTTATCATGAATGGATGCAAGAAGGGAGATTTGTCAATTCGTATTGACCATGCCGCGGGTGTTCTCACATTCGAATCCGATATCTTCTCGTCCACCAAGCCCTTGCACCCTGGCTCGGTGGCTGGATCAGCCGAAAAAGAGACAGGTTCCGTCCAGAAACTTCAGAGCACCCCTTCGGAGATCGTTCGCAGTCAACTCTCTAGACTCGCAAAAGCACTCTATCTCACCTGCTCTCATGTCGACCCCGATTTCCAGCAGTACCGTTTGGAGGCCAAGGCTGCGGCCTATGCTAGGGCCCAGGCCGGTGCTCAGGAGGAACACAAGGATACACTTGCTCGACGGAACATCATCGAGAAGAAGAAAGAGGCTGCCGAGAGCGCTCTCCTCAAGAAGGAGAAAGAGGAGGCCCAGCAGCGTCTGCTTAGAGCGGAAGAAGCTCGTGCTGCAGAGGCTGCCCGTGCCGCAGACCAACAAAAGAAGCGCGAGTTGGAGAGAATGAAGCAAGAGCAGGAGAAGATTCGGAAAGAGGAACTCAAGAAACAACTCGACGAGCTTGCACTTGATGCCAAGATTGATGTCGAGAATCTCGAGGATCTTGATAGCAATCAATTGAGAGCGATGAAGCTAGCCCAGTTGGAGAAGGAGAAGAGGGAAATGGCCGAGAAGCTCAGGATAACTGGGAAGAGGATTGACCATCTCGAGAGAGCCTTCCGTCGTGAGGAGGTTAACGTTTTGCCTAAGGACTTGGGGAGGCAGAGGGCAGAAGATCTGGCTGCTTATGAGGAGAAGAAGCGAATTACACTTGAAAATTCCAAGAGACAACATGAAGAGGCAGTCGCGTTGAAGAGACGGCTCAGTAGGCTTGTGCCTGTCTATGAGACTTTCAGGGACGATATTAAGCAACAGAGGCATCAAGAATTCGAGGCCAGACGCAAGGCTGCTCAGAAGCAGCTTGAGGTTGAGATGGAGAAGCGACGCCAGGATGTCCGTGCTGCTAAAGAGCGAAAGAGAAAAGAAGAGGAAGCCGCTGAGAGAAGAAGGGTCGAAGAGGCGGAGAGGGCTCGCAAGGAGGAAGAGGAGAGGCTTCGGATAGAAGCAGAGCTGCGTGCTAAAATGGCAGAGGAGAAGGCGAAGCGTGACGAGGAGCGGAGGTAGGCTCTCTTTTACTCTAGGGCCAGCCGAGAGTGGTGATGCTAATTTGCAATATAGGAAACTCGACGAGAGTGCCGCCAAACAGCGTCAACGCGAGCAGGAGGCCGAAGAACGCAGGGCTCGTGAGAGAGCAGAGCGCGAGAGCCTCAGACGAGCTGCCCCCGCTCCCGCCGAGGAGGCACCTGCCACGGAAACACCAGCATCCCGACCCTGGGCTCCGACCAAGGCTGGTGGCTGGCGTGACCGTGAAGCCGGCAAGAAACCTGGCGACTCTGCACCCCCTCTGAACGGAGCTAGGGATAGAGAAAGAGATAGAGGTAGCGCCAATGCGTCACCAGCACCTGCTAGTGAGCGCAAGAGGCTGCCTCTCGCCCCGAGGACCCTTCCGAAGGAGGATATCCCGGTCCCACCTCAACTCGCCGAGCGCACTGCTGAACGTAGAGCCGCTCCATCTCCGGACACCGCCACACCGAAGCCTGGCGTTTATAGACCAGGAGCCCTTTCTGGCCGTACGATCCAGCCTGACCGCCCCGCTTCTCCAGCCAGCGGTGGAGAGGCCGACAAGCCAAAGACTGAGAAGTGGGTTCCGCGCCGCCGCCCCGACGGTAAGGAGGGGGAGAGTAGCGAGAGGGGGAGCGGGGGTAGTTGGGGGTCAAGGCGTTAACTATTATGCTTTTTTTTTCTTTTCATCTTTCTCACTTAGGGGTATTAGAGAGGGCGACGACGGCTTTGCGGGAAATTTGGGGGTAGAAAAGTGTGACGGGATTACCAAGTAACGTATTGAAAAGGGTGTGATTGCTCTTTTTTTTTTTCGTCCCCCCTTTCTTTCTTTCATTCATTCTTCAACAAGTCGTTCATTTGTTATGTTCGTGACAGTCATGAGTTTCTGGGTTGAAATGAAATGTAGTGGAGTGGCGGTGGTGAAGAGGGACGATTGATGAAGCCTTAGTTTTTTAGGATCTCTTTCTCAGTTACGAATTGGCGATCGATTGGGGGAAAACCTGATACTTATTGCTTTTTTCCCTAAAATATTTTTTTTAAAAAGTATACCTATTCTTTGAATCTTTAACTACTCTACCAGTACCTCTACCTCATCACCCAAGATTAAATCCCTGCTTGTGTGAATAGACACGGTTTTAATTTCGTGATTGGGGGACACTAAAACTGTTCTCACCGCTCTTAGCCCGGTCATAAATAAAGTGTTGCTTCGGCTTCTGGCCGAGGTCAGGAATGGAACAATCAGCCAGATGATGTTTCGTGATTGGGGAATCACGATTCGGGCCGCTTGAGCAGTAGCCGGCTGTAGCCATCAGGCGATGGCATGGCGGCTACGATAGCCATATTAGACCATACCTTGTGAATTGAAAGCCCTTCATGAACTCTCACTCGTGTTATATCTCTGGTACTATAGGGTCGTTTGGTAACCACAGAAATACCAGGTTTTCGGGCAATTATATTTTCTACAGATATCTTGAAGGAAAGGACATCCCACTCCCTACTGCTTACCAGTACTCTAGGAGAATGGAAGGGGGAAAGAAAAAGAAAAAAAATCCCACACTTTTTGTGCTATCGTAGTAGCCATCATGGTAAATTACTTTTTTTCTATAATATTATGTTTTTTTTTTTCCGCCCACAAGTGGCTAGATATCGTAAATGATATCCTGAAAAATCCTCGGCTTTCAGTATGTTCTGGTGTTTGCCTCCTGTCTAGTCTAGTTTTGCTAAACGACCTATCTAGATTATCTTACGATACCGAAATATAATATATCATAATGTACTGTAGCAACTAGTATAATAATATGTATCATGTTAACGTATTTTACCTAGTTATGGGACACTTTGTAAAATAAATAAATAAATACAGTTTGTATGTCCCATGTACGGAAGTATGTATGATATCAATACCTCACAATAAATAACTAAAATCAATCAAGCTTCAAAAAAATCAGACTACTATATATATATATATATAGTAGTATACTGTAGCTAACATGGGGGTTTTTATTTAAATATGTTCTTTGTAGAAATATTTCTCTCCTTTTCTCCCTCCTTTTAGCAAAAAAAAAAAAAAAAAAAAAAAAAAAAAGGATAAGCTATATAATAGTACTATAGATAGAGAAAGTACTAATTGGCTATCTATATAGTGACTAATATATTTTAATTAAGTTTTTATAGAGGAGGGAGAGCAAATGTTAGATCTTGTCTTGACAACTTCCAGGTTGTATTGTAGAAAATGGATTGTAGATCTGGGGAGCCCAAGTGGTGGTTTATTTCAATAAGTGTAATAATAATAATAATATAATATTATTAGTATTAATTTTGGATAAGACGATTAATTTAGTATTCATTGAGGTATTGATATTTTGATATGATATATGGGACACTGTATATAGGAAGTTTTTCCATAACTATGACATGTCCCATAACTGGGTAAAATACGTTATTTAGATACTTAACATCAAATCGTCCTCTTCCTCCTCCTCCTCCTCCTCCTCCTCCTCCTCGTACTCCACCACCTCCTCCTCCCTCTCCCTAGTATCCCCCCCCCTCCGCAGCTCAATAACATCCCTAACAGCCCCCTTCAACCACTCAACATCCGGAAACCCAACGTTGATCTTCCGATCCCACAGAACCGCATCATTGGTCGCACTACCACCATTATCCTCCGACACGGATATCTTTATCGTGAAGACCTCGCCGTCGCCGCTTGCCTTGCA
>Ga0307507_10010210_pt1 | contig 12220 bp, 6 predicted proteins | sample 7_EM_MG_FD_207223 | JGI IMG/M metagenome (GOLD analysis project Ga0307507, IMG submission 207223) | Populus trichocarpa ectomycorrhiza microbial communities from riparian zone in the Pacific Northwest, United States - 7_EM | ecosystem: Host-associated > Plants > Roots > Unclassified | place... | reverse complement strand
CCATGCCCGGATCCGAGGCGAGGCCCTTGTTGTAGCAAGCGCGGAACTTGGGACGCAGGCCGGCGACGACGCGCTCGGCATCCGAGACCGGGACCGACGCCGTGGTCGTGCCGATTTGCGCGTCGCCCGTGGGACCTTTGACCGCCGTCTCTTTGCCGGCGCCAGATCCCGTGCCGCCACCGCCGGTGTTGCCGATGCCCGCGAGGCCACCACCGGCCTTGCCGGGTTGAACCACACCGCCGCCGCCCGATCCGAGTCGGAGGTCGCCGCCCGTGTTGGAGACGCCCGCGCCGGATTTGGCCACGCCGCTCAAGTCTTGCGGGGGAATGTCGCTTCGATTGAGGGCGCCCTGAACAGCCGAGTTGCCGCCAAAAGCCGCGAGCATCTGCATCTGCATCGCCTCGGCCTGCTGCGAAAGCGCAGCGGCCTGTCGCTCGCTCACGGAGCCGCCGCCAGCCTTGCCGCCGGACGAGGCCTTCTTTCCTTCCGAGGGTTGGCTCGCCGACGCCGTGGCCGAGGGGCTCGGGGTGGCGTCGGTCGGAGTCTCCGTCTGCACCGGCGGGAGGTTCTTCGACAGGTCGACCAGGCCCTGGATGTTGAAGTCCTCGTTGACGGGAGGATCCATCCAGTCCGAGTACATGGCGCCGATCAAGCCGAAATGCAGCAGAAAGCTGAAGGCCGCGATGATCGTCAGATCCCAGTCGATTTGGCTGGCGAGTCCGCCTTTGACCGACAGCGGAAGCTGCGGACGCGGTTGCGGGGGCGGCGGGGCGACGAATTGGAAGAGAAACGTGGTTTCGCCGACCACGATTTTGCCGCGGGCTTCTTCCGTGAGGCGAACTTGGTAGGCGTTGCCCACGCGGCGCGCTTGGCCGCGGAGGCCTTCGATGTCGCTGATGCCGGTTTGAAGCGCCACGCGGCCCTTCATGCCATCGAGGAAATTCAGGTGGTATTCGCTGCCGATCAGTTCGAACAACTTGAACTGTGCAGGGACGCTCTGCGAGGGGATGACGAACATCGACTTCTCGCTGGTGCCGATGGTCACGCTGGTGCGCTGCTTGATGATGCGCTCCTCGATGACCCGCCCACCTTGTACGAGACCGATGCGCAGAACCTTCGGCCCAGCTTGCTGCGCGACCGCGCGCATGACGGCGGTCATCTGCCCGGGGCGATTTTGTCCCGGTTGCTGCCCTGGCCCTACCCCCGATCCTTGGTGCGTCTGCGACATTCGCTTGGCCTCTTCTTCCGTGGCTCGTTGGACGTCTGGTCTAGGCCCAAAGTTTCATCCGCTGGAACGGTAGCCGAATTCCACCGTTCCGAAAAGCATCCCGATCAAGGGTGGCTGGGCTGGAACGCCTCCAAGCGCTCGATCCATTTGTCGGTCACCTCGAGGCGCGCCTTCACCGCGCGACGTGCCTGCATTTGGATCGAAATGCATGTCACCGTTCCCCACATGCCGAGGGCGGCTATCCCCAGCGCATTGAGTGCCGCGGCATTGAGGCGATCGCCCACGTCCAGGTCCGCCAGGTTCTCGATGCCGGCGAGGCCGATGCGCAAAGCCATCGCCGCAAGGAGAAATCCCGTGCTGCTCGATATGCTCGCGCACACGCGCGGAACGCGGATCCAACGCTGGAGGCGGTAATCGAGCTCGCTCAGCTGCTCGTTGATCATGGCTGCACGCACGTCGGGAGGCTTCGCCAGCGCTTCCACGACATCGCGTTCCCAATCGGCCTCGGGCGTCGCGACGATGGCGGCGCACACGTCGCTGTAGGCGGCCCTGCCCTTCGGCCCCGTCAGCGCCTTCACCAGCGGCGCTGGATCCAGCGCCGTCGGTGTGGTTGCAAAGTACAACCTTCGGAAACTCGCCCCGATGCACGTCAGCACGACGGCCAGGCTGGCCAGTACGACGAAAACCAAGAAGGCCGATTCAGAAAGGCTCTTTGAGCGTCGCCTGCTCGATGCGATCGAGGAAGGGCTGTCGGAGTTCGGCCAAGGTGAGCTTCGCTTGGATCTTGCTCACGTCGACGGAGGCGATGGGCTTCTGCACGCGCCCAACGATGGTGACCTCGCCGATGGTGATCACCTTGCCGCCTGCTGCCCCACCGCCTCCCTTTGCGCCACCGGCCTGCTGGGCCGAGGCAACGTTGGCCGTTAGGAAAAGGGCGACGACCAAGCAGCTGCTGCAAAGTCCCGAGATAATTCGCTTCATCGCTTACCTCACTTCTTCGGCACGGGCGTAGGGCCCGGTTTGGGAGCGCTGCCGCTCGAGGCGGGTGCGCTACCCGATCCTGCGGGTGCGCTACCCGATCCTGCGGGCGCGCTGCCCGATCCTGCGGGGGCCCCTCCGCCGCCCGTTCCCGCGGCCTTGGCGTTCTTCATTTCCGCTTGCTTCGCCTTGGCGCGGGTCAAAAGTTCGTCCACGTCGTCGCTTTGGCCCGGAGGGGCTTTGGCGCCGCGCATCGAGCGATACGTTTCGAATTCCTTGATGGCCGTGGCCACCTGCGAGTCGGCCGTCGCTCCGGGGACGTTGGGCGTGAACAGATACAAGAGCCCCAGATCGTAGTGCGCCACGGCCAAGCTCGAGTCCTGCGAGAGCGCCGTGTCGAATTCCTTCTTCGCGTCCTGCGGCCGGCCCGAAAGCCGGTACGCATCGCCCAGGTTCAAGTGGGCGAGCGGATTGTTCGGCCCAAAACGGACCGCGCCCTCGAGAAGCGGGAGCGCTTCACCGACGTTGCCCGCCTCGAGCTTCATCGCTCCGAGCTGGATAAGCGCCTCCACCATGTCGGGCCGCTTGTTCACGGCGGCCTGGAAATCGGCCATGGCTTGCTGACGCTGTCCCTGCTCGCGCAGGATCAACCCGCGAAGCAGGTGCGCTTCGGCGTTGTCTTTGTCGCGCGGGGGGCTCGAATCGCCGAAGCCATCGAGGATGGCCTGCAGCGCGTACTTCGCCAACTCGGTGCGGTGCGCCTTGTAGTGATCGCGCGCGATCGCCACCATGGCGTCCTTGTAGTCCGGGTCGATGCGCAGCGCGTCTTGCGCCGCCTGCTGCGCGCCCGCGCTGTCGTTGGCCAGCGACTTCACGTCGGCCGCGCACGTGAGGATGCGCGGCGACTTCGACATTTTCGTCTGCTTGTCGGCGATGAACGTGTTCGCCTCGCCCGCGTGGCCGCTGCGGGCCAGCGAGAGCGCGTACGCGCAAATCGCCGGCTCGTAGTCGGCCTTCGCGCTGAAGCCCGCGCGGAATTCCTGCTGCGCGCCCGAGTTGTCGCCCAGCCGATCGAGCACCGTGCCGAGCGAATAATGCGCGGCCGGCGAAGTCGGCGCCTTGTCGAGCGCCTCCTTGAATGCGGCCTTGGCACCGGGCAAATCACCCGCGAGCCACGCCTTCCAGCCGCGATCGTACGCGTCCTTCGCCGCGCCCGTGAGACCGCTCGACTCGCCCGCCGGCCCCGGATCGGCGACGCCGACCTGCGCGCCGCCACCGGTTTGTACGACGCCACCGGCATCGCCCTGCGGGTATTCGACCTTTTGCTCCGCGCCGCCGCAGCCCGCAACGAGCACGAACAGCAGCGCTGCACCGAATCGCAGCCCGTTCATGGCGCCACCGGGAGAGGCGAAGCCGCGCCGGACGCCGGCGGCACCGACGTGATGCCGGGTCGCGATTGCACGTACTGGCCGTCCTTGTAGTCGAGATTGCGCGTCTTCGACGGGTCGTTCGGGTCTTTGGTCTTGGTCACGTATTCGCGCATTTTCGCATCGCCGAGGATGTCCGTGAAGTACGCGAGCCGCTCGATGGCGTGCGTCACCGCGGGGTTGCGTACGTTGTACTGCCGCGCCAGCGCCACCGCGGAAGCGTAACGGCGAACCATGACTTCGTCCGCGGCCGAGAGCTCCTTGTCACGCTTGGTGCGCCAGCCTTCTTTGACCGTGGAGCGAATCTCGTCCGCCTGTTCGATCAGGTTGTCGCGACCGCTCGCCTCGAGCTTCTTCAACGTCGCTTCCTGCTGCGGCGTGAACAGCTTCAGCGGCGGCGAGGTCGCATTGTAGAGCCCCGAACGCAGCGTATCGTAGATGGCGCCTTGGCGAGCTTGCGCCGCCGGCACCCACTCGAGAGACGGGTACGTGCTTACGATGTGCTGCAGCTCCTGATCGTAGGTCTCCGCCGCCTTCGCGTTGCCCTGGTATTTGCCGGTCTTGATGACCCGGCCCGACTTGGGATCCACCGAGCCGATGACGTCTTCCGTCGCGCCCGTGTACTTGTGCCGATCGGTGTCGTACTTGGACTTGATCTCGTCCTCGGCCAACGTGTACTCGGCCTCGGCGGGGTAGTCGGCGAACGGCGGCGTGAGCGCCTCCGCCTTGCCGTCCTTGGTCGCGAATCCTGCGCCGCGGAAGGTCTCCCACGCCTGGATCGTGTTCTTGAACCAGGTGCGATAGCCCTTGTCGTCGGCGGTCTTCTGCATCTTCGCGTGGAAGTACGCCGCCTGCAGCACGTAGCGCGAGGCGTCCCGCTTGCCCTTGTTGGCGTTGTAGAACGCCGCCAGCGACTGTTCCGCCGCGAGGCGGGTTTGCCGGTTCGCGCCCGTGTCGGGGCCCGTCGGGTTCCACTGCTTGTGGTCGTAGTCCGCCACCAGGAAGTCCGCGTTCGCCTTCTCTTCGGCGGTGGGATTCAGCTTGGTGAAGGTCGTGTATTCTGCACGCATCTTGTCGCGTTGACCCATGTTTGCGTACAGGATCATCGCGTTCTTGGCGGCTTCCTTGCGCTTCTTCTCGTCGAAGCGCCCGTTGCCGGCGACCTTCTCGTACGTCTCGGCGGCCTTCTGGTAGTTGAAGAAGCCGTAGTACGTGGTTCCAAGTTCGTCGTACGCGGTACCCAGGTACTGCAAGCGCTCCTGGTACTGCTTCGGATTCGGCTGGACCTTCGCCTTCGGATCGCCCTTTTGCAGGGCGTCGAGGCGCGCTTCGCTGCCGTATTCAGCGATGAACTTGTTGTAAAGCTCGATGGCCTTGTTGAACTCACCGACCTGCTTGTACGCGTAGGCGGCGTTCATCGCGGCCTCCGGTGCCTCGTCGCGACCGGGGGCGGCCGAGAGTGCGGCTTCGTACATGCCGGCGGCCTCGCGCCAGAGTTTCTGCTTCTCCGGGCCGGGCGGTGCGTCCTTCGCCTGCTTGAACTTCTTGCGCGCGTCGATGTACGCGGCCTCTTGCAAGGTCGGGTTGACCAGGATGCCGGCCGAAGCCTTGTTCTCCTCGGTCACCGCACACGAGTGCGCCTTCTCCGCCTCGGCCAATTGACGGGAACGGTCGACGTCGCGCTCCAGGTTGCTCATGGTGATGAGCTTTTCCCAGGCCCTGTAGCCGTATTCCGTCTTGCCGCACTCCGCCTTGTACATCTGCTCGTAGCGCGGGCGGGCTTGGTCGAATTGGCCGTACACGAAGTACATGTCGGCTGCGTAGAACTGGTAGTCGAGCGAACGCTTCTCCGCGTCGAGCGAAGGAGGAACGCGCTGGACGTACTCGTCGCGCGCTTGAATGCTCGCGAGCACGCTCGGCGGTACCGGATCGCGCATCACCTTCTTGTCCGGCCCATCGTTGTCGAAACGAACCTCGGTGCGCTTCTGGATGCCGATGGTGCCCTTGGAGTCGTCGAAACGCTGGTACTCGAGGTCGCGGTACACGTCGCTCTCCTCGACGACGAAGAACGCCGCGTTGGAGAGGTACTTGTCGTCCTCGTTCGAGTCGCGCACGTCGATGGCCGCGATCTTCGCGCCCTCGATTTGGTCCTGCGTCGGCTCCGGCGACCTTTGCGGCTGCAGCTTGTGCAAGAGCACCGCGATGCGAAGCTCTTTGTGCCGCGCGTCGGCCAGCCAGTAGCGGCTCTCGTACGCGTCCGGTGCGTTTTCGTCCTGCTTGACGAAGCCGTACCAGCCCAGCGCCGCGAGCTTGTACTCCGCCTGCGCGCGCCCGAGGAGCTCGAGCTGCTGCTTCGGATCGCCCGTTTCGCTGGCTGCAACGAGGAGCTGCTTGCCGTTGTTCGTGTGCTGCGCGGCCGCTTGGCGCAAGCCGCCTTTGACGAGGCGCTCGGCGTTCTGAATCGCCGCCGGGTTCTCCTTGTTGGCGTCGACCCACGGCGTGTTGCCGATGTAGTTCGCCAACTTGGTGCGCGCCTCGAGCGCCTTCGCCGCGATTGCGTCGTGCTCCGGCGTGTTCGGGCGCTTGGTCATGTTCATCTGGTCGTACGTCTCGGCGATGGCGTTCTGCACGTCCGGCGCCGTGGGGTCCATCGGCCACTTCTTCAGGATGGACTCGTACACCTCGATGGCGTTGTTGAACTGGTTGAGGCTGCGGAACTCCTGCGCAAGCGCCTTGTAGATCTCGATGGTCCACGGCTTGTCTTGCGGAATGAGCTGCGGATCCCGAACGCGGTCGACGGCGATGTGAAGCTTGGCCTCGGCCACCTCGGGCTTCGGCTCGGTGTCGACGATGTCCGGGCGCTGGATGAACGGCTCCTCGGGCTCGGGGCCCTTGAAGTCGAGGTTCGTCAGCGAGCCGGCGATGTACGTGTACGCCTCGCTGCGGAAGTCCGCACCAGGGTCGCCGGTGAGTTTCTGCTGCTCGTCGGTGTAGAGGAGCAGGTGGACGAATTCCTTCGTCGCCGACTCGTAGCGCTGCTGCTTGAACAGCGTCCACGCGTACTTGTAGAGCGCGACGCCGTAGAGCGGCGGCTTCTTGAACTGCATGGAGTGCTGGTAGGCACTCGCCGCGCGGTTGTAGTCCCACACGGCCGCGATCTCTTCGCGCACGACACCGCCACGCATGTCGAGGTTGTCGAACTCCCAGTTGCCGATCTGCCACCAGACCTCGGCCACGTACTTCGGGTCTTCGCCTGCGCGCAGACCCGGCTGGGCGATCGGCTCGCAGGAGCTCGGATACGGGTCGACGAAGCGGTTTTCGGGCTTGTTGACTCTGGCGCTCTTGTAGTCCTGATGCCGCGAACGCCAGGCGCGCCAGTACTCTTCCGTGTTGTCTTGGGGCAGCTGGGTGATGCTGTCGGCCTCGGGATTCTTGGCGTCCGGCGGCGTGGGGTACGGGAACTTGTTGTGGCAAACGAGCGAGCGCCACACCTGCTGCGCTTCGTCGGTGCGGCTCGAGTCGTTGTAGGCGTGGCCGAGGAAGTAGTAGATGCCCGCGAGCTCGCGGTACTTCGGGAACTCGACGATGACGCGCTTGTACAGGCCGATGGCGGGCTTGAGGCCGACGGAGAGGTCGTCCTTCGCTTCATCGGACCGGGCGCGCTCCTCGTACAACGCCGCGAGGCGGTACATCGCGTCGGGCGTAGCCTCGGGATGGGCGCGCGGACCGGAGTACTTCGCGATGAACTCCTCGAGGCGCAAAATGGCGGTATCGCGCGCCTTGCGGAGTTCCTCTTTTTCGGTCGCGATTTCGCGATCGAGGCCCGACAGGATGGTGCGCTTCTTCGTCTCGTAGTGAAGCTTGATGATCGTGGTGACGGTGTCGCGGTACTCCTTCGCGCCCTGCTCGTAGAGGTCGGCCTCGGTCTTCAGTTCGCCGAGGGCCTGCACCTGCGCGGGTGACGGAGGCGGCGGCGGCGGGACGGTCTTGCGCGTCACCGGCGGGGCCAACGTTGGCACTTGGGAGGCGCCGCCATCGGGGGTCGCGAGCAAGCCACGAAGTGCGCCCGCGTCGCCCGCGTCGCCCGTGGCCGCGGCACTACCCGTCGCGCTCACGCCGGCGTCGCCTGCGGTGGCCGATGCACCGACCTGGAAACCCGAGTTGGGCTGGGAACCAGGGGCAGGCGCGCCACCGTCTTTTGCGGCTGTGGCGGGCGGCGCGGCGGTTTGCGCGAAACTGGAGACCGAGAGGACCGCCATCAAGAGGCCCGCGGTGCCTGCCGCGAACACGTGGCTACGCCGGAACCGCTTTCTCGAAAAGCTCTGGTTGGTCATAAGCTGTCTCACTTGGGTCTCTACTTCGCGGGGGCAGGCGCGGGCGGCGAGGGAGCCTCGCCGGCGTCGTCGAGCACTTCGCGCAGCTCTTCGTCGAGGAGTTGCTCCTCGCGCGCGCGCTCGTGTTGGAGGTTGCGAACCCGTTCGAGTTCTTCCTCGCGCACCTCCCAGGCTTGCTCGGTGATGCCGACGTCCGCCCGGAGAACGATCCCCCGAATTTTGTCACGCACCAAGGTGAAGTTCCGCTCGGCGACGTGGCCGACCAGATCGTGCGCCTCCCCGTCGAGGGCGCCCAACTGCACCTTGTAGCCCTCGATCTTCTTCGCCTCGACGTCGATCTTGCCGCGCAGTTCGGCCACCCGCTGGGTGACCTGCACCTCGAGCTGGTTGAACGCCGCGGTGACGCGCTCCTCGGTTTGACGCGCCTGCGACAAGATGGGCGAGATGCGCTGCGCGTAGGCCTGCGCGCTCGATCCCGCCTGCCCGCCCGAGGCCAACTGCACCTCGCGCTCGACCAAGTCGCGGAATTGCTGCCGCGCCAGGGCGTCGTTCTGGAAACGCGCGTCGCCCAAGCCGACCTGGGCGCGGCCGACTTCGATCTGCCGGCGCAAGTCGGTGGCTTGGTCTTGGTAGACCTTGAGCTGGCGCTCGTTGTCGTCGAGCTCTCCCTGGATGCGCTGCACGCTCGCGGGATCGCGCGCGACGCCCCGTTGGGCGTCTTCTTTCAGCATGCGCCGCAGGCCATTGACCACGGCATGGAGGTAGTCGACCTCTTTGACCCGGCGCGAGAGCTCCTGCGACACCTTGTTCCACTGCAGGGTGCCGACGTAGTCGCGCTCGTCGAAGTCCTCTTGTGAGACCGGCGTTTGCTCGACGACGCTCATCAACGAGCGCCGCTGCGCGCGCACGCTGGCGATTTCACCCTGAAGGTCCGACGGCTCCTCGTCGTCCAAGCCCCGCGCCAAGCGCACGCGCGCGCGTGCAACCTTGTTGATGAGGCCCAGCGCACGTTGTTCGCCGGCGAGAAGCTCGGGGAAGGCCCGCACGCGGTTCGCCGATCCGCTCACCGTGATGAGCCGTTCGATGAGGCGCTCGGAGTCGGCGATGAGCTTTTTGCACTGGTTGATGTCGTCGATCACGCGGAAGGCCGCGGGGCCGTCTTCGGCCTCGCGTGCCCAGCGGACCGCCAGCGGAGGAAGCTGCTCGTTCGAATCCAGCGCGTCGAGCTGCTGCTGCGAGAGCTTCTCGTAGTAGACCGCCGGGTCCTTCGTGGACTCGAGGAAGTTCTCCACCTTGACGCGCATCGGATCGTACTGCTCGCGCACGCCCAGGTAGAGCTGCAGCGCCTTGTCGAAGGCACCCGCGCGAAGGAGCAAGTCCGCCCGGAGCAAGGTGCCGTCGCCGGCGTAGCTCGAGTCGGGATCCGCAATGGAGAGCACTTCCAGCGCACGCTCGGCGCGCTGCACGTCGCCCAGGCGCACGTAGACCCACGCCAGCTCGTAGAGCATCGTGTCGAACTCGGGGGACTCCCGACCGACGCGCGCGTACGCCTCGCTGGCTTGGTTGAACTGGTCCATCTCGTAGAAGAGACGACCGATGGCCATCCACGCCAGGTCGATGACGTGCTGGTGTTCCGGTGTGTCGGCCGGAAGCACGGTCACCTGCCGGAAGGCCTCGATGGCCGGCTTGTAGTTGAGCGGCGTGGGGCGCGGCTCGTTGCCGACGTTGCCCTCCACCGGCAGGGGCTTGCCCACCGGATTCGGGTTGGGGCGTGCCTGCTTGATGGCGACCAGGCCCGAGAAATACCGCGCCTGGTGCGTGTACGGCGTGCCGTTCTGCACCTGCCCGAAGTTCTGGCCCGCGGCGGAGTAGTCCTTGCGGAAATACGAGGCTTTTCCGCGCGCGTACTGGATGCCCGCGTTCACCTGCGCCGGCGGCACTTGCTGGAGGCGCTGGTAGACATCGTCGAGCGAAGCGGTGTCGCCGAGGCGCACCGACACGTCGACCAGGCGCGCCAACGCCTTGCCGAAGTACGGCTGAAAGCGCGCCTCGCCTCCGCGATCGACGAGCTGCCGATAATCGCGCCGGGCCGAGAGGTACTGCTGCGAGGCGTAGTACGTCTCACCGCGCAGGAACATCGCGTCCGGGTAGCTCGGGGTGTTGGGGTACCCCTCGACGATTTCGCCGAGGACGACGGACGCGCGGTCGTAGTCCTTCATGCGGTAGAGGATTTCGCCGTTGGCGAGGCGCTGCTCGGGCGACAGAAGCTGCGTGCGCGCGTTGGCCACCGAGGCGTTGACCGACGGAACGTCGCGATCAGCCTGCTGAATGTCGGCCTGTGCGCTTCGTGCTTTTTCGTCGGAGCTATCCGCGAGGGCCGCGGTCGGAAGTAAGACCAGCGGGACGCCTATCGCGAAAAACACGCGATAGACGCCCCCGTCTCGTACGCGTGCCCGACCTCTCACTTCTTGCCCCCACCGACCGAGACACCTGCACTCCCGGACACACCACCTTGCGGCGCGGGCGCGCCCGGCATCGGCGCGGTGGCCGGGGCCGGTGCTGCGCCTGGAGCGCCGGCGGGAACGGGCTGCGCCCCGAGCGATTGCACCTTCTCGTGCCACTCAATGGTCGGGCGCTGCTCGAGCGGCGTGGTGACACCACCCTTCTCCAGCGCCGTGGCGTCCACCGTCATGGTCTTGCCTTCCACGCCCGTGAAGGAGTGGCTCGACTTGACCTCGAACTTGTAGCCACGCAGGTACGTGAAGACGCCGTACCCGTTACCCTGGAAATTGAGGACCACCGAGATGGTGTGGTCACCCGCGGGCACCGATCCGCTGAAGATCGGTATGTCCTTCTGATCGGCCAGGGCGCCGGTTTCGTCTTGCCGGTTGTACTGAACGGCCCCGTCGAGCGTGACGAGGGCGCGCGTCAGTTTGAAGGCACTCGACATTTCGTTGTGGAACGCAATCTCCGAGCGCGAGCCACCTGCACCCTGCGTCATGATCGTGTCCGACAACAGGGCGAGACGCCGATGGCTGCGACCAATCTGGTCTTTCAGCTCGTCGACCCGCGCCTCGAGATCGCGCAGGCGTACCGCATACGTTTGGCCATCCATCTGGCCAGACGCAGTCGCGGAACCGGTGCCTGTCGCCGGAGCGCCAGTCGCATTTGTAGGCGCACCACCGTCTTTGGCCGCTGTTGCTGCCGATGCTCCAGGACTCGCGGTGGATGTTGCTCCGCCATCTTTCGCCGTGCCAGCCTTTCCATCCCCCTTCGTGGCCGTCGGTTGCTGCGCGATGACCGAGAACGAAACCGCGACCGACAGAAGAAAAGTGAGACCCATTGCCGCATGACGTCGCATTCGGAAACCCTTCCTCTCACAAATCCAAGACACAAAACCAAGCCAGCTACTGCGTACTGCGAGGGGCAGTCTAGTTGTGCCCGGCGCTAGCTTGCAACGAGAAGTCCGCTTGAGGCCTCTTGGGATTCCCCTCCTTGCCCGGACATTCACGGGGGGCACTGTAGCCTGTAGCCCGTGGGGCGTAGCCTGAATTAGACTAGCCGGCCGAAAGGTTCGCTCCTCCTTCCCGCCTTTTTTTGCCGATATTTCTGGCGGGATCCTCGATACATTGTCGAAGTCGAACGTTTGTGGGGAGTCGACCGGAGAGCACGCCGAACTCATGGGCGCAGTCCACACGAGAGCCAAAAGATCTTTTGGAGGTCCTACACGTCGGATCCTCAAAGGAAATGTTTGCCCGCGTGTTAGCAGCCAACATTCGCGTCCTTCGCGCAAAACGCGCGAGCGCCGTGAGGAGGAACCGTGACCGGCGCGCGGGTCGAGGTGACCGACGAGGCTCTGATGATCCGCTACCAGCGCGGGGATGGGACTGCGTTCGCCCAACTCGTGCGGCGGCATCAGACGGCGCTCTACAATTTTGCGTTTCGGCAACTTGGCGGGGCGACGCAGGTCGCGGAAGACGTGGTGCAGGACGCTTTCGTGCGGGTGGTGCAGAACGCGGCCGATTTCAAGCACGAGGCGCGCTTCACCACCTGGCTCTACACGATCGCGCGCAACCTCTGCATCGACCAGATGCGAAAACGGGCGCTGCGCCGGCATCCGTCACTGGATGAGGGACGAGCCGGCAGTGGTGCGGACGGAGATGGCCCGACGCTGGGTGAACAGACGGCGGACAGTCGAGCGAATGTGGAACGGGATGCGGGTGGGACGGAAATCAAGCAACGGATCGCCAAGG
>Ga0307507_10010209_pt1 | contig 12220 bp, 9 predicted proteins | sample 7_EM_MG_FD_207223 | JGI IMG/M metagenome (GOLD analysis project Ga0307507, IMG submission 207223) | Populus trichocarpa ectomycorrhiza microbial communities from riparian zone in the Pacific Northwest, United States - 7_EM | ecosystem: Host-associated > Plants > Roots > Unclassified | place... | reverse complement strand
TATTTAATTGATAGTAAATAAGACTATAAAATGTAAAATGTATTATTCTTAAACTTATATATTTTTAAAAAAATTAAATATTATTATTTTTTTCCTTAGTTTTTAATTTAATAATAGTATAATAACTAGTGTTTTAAAACCCGGCCCGGCCCGGGGGGTCGACCCGGGATCCGGCTGACCCGGTGCCGGAACCGGGCCGGGTTGATGAAAAGACCCGTTAGGGAATTGACCTGACAAAACCCGGTCGACCCGGTGGTTCGACCCGGGACCCGGTTGACCCGGTAGTTCGACCCGGGACCCGGTTGACCCGGGTAAACCCAGCTGAGACCTGGCTGCTATTTTATATAGATATATATATGTTCAACGACGTCGTTTTTAGCTTTAGCTTTTTAGTAAGCCTTATTAATTTTTGGCAAGCCTTCTGCCTCTCTCCCTCTCTCTCTCTCTCTCGCACTCTCCCACAATCTCACTTAGTTAGCCAAGACTGCAAAAATGGGAAGAAACAATTTCTCGATCTTAAGTCTTAACAATTCTATCTGTCACACTCCTTCCCATTCTCTCCCTCTCTTTCTCCACATATTCCCCAACAGATCATCGCTTCTTAGTCCTCCTCAACGACTTGTCACTCAAATCTTCTCACTCAATCTTCTTCAATTCTCTCAAATCTCGTGGTTTCGATCTTGATTTCAAGCTTGCTGATGACCCAAACTCGCCCTTCAACGTTATGGCCAGTACTTATATGATGACTTAATTCTGTTCTTTCCTTCAATCGAAAGTAAGTTGTTGAATCCAAACAAATTGTTGTTTGTTGTTATCAAGTTGTGATTTTTATGATTCAGTTTTCGTTTTGAGAAAATGGGTTTTGTTACGATTTTGTTTTTTTAGTTTTCTTGGAATAATTTGTAATTTGGGATTTTTTTTAGGATTTGGTGGTGCGTTGGATTTAGCTCTAGCTACTGAATGTGGGGTTGATTTCAATGAGGCTGGTGTAGAATTTATGATGCATTGAATGTTTTTATCATTTTATTTTATAAGAGTCTGTCATTGACGATTTGGCTTGAAAAAAAAAGAGAGCAGGTCCAGGCTTGAAAGCTCGCTGGAATGAGTTTATATAAAGCAGATAATAGAATTATTTTGTTTATCGAGTTTACGTTATATTGTTGGATCCATTGCCTATTTGCCTTGGTTATTGATCAATGATCATAAAAGTTTTTTTTTTGGGTTGACCCAGGTTGGCCCGGGTCAACCCATCTGACCCGTGACCCGTGACCCGGTCATTATACCGGGTCGGGTTTTAAAACTATGATAATAACTTGATTAGAAAACACGAATTAGCCCAATAGATTAAATCAGGTCTAAATTTTAAAAACAAATTTAAAAAAATGGGAGAGAATTAACCCAATAAAAAAACCTAAACGCTTTCATAGTAATAAATATCATGAAACATCAATCCCTCGCGTGTTATTGTATACGTGAGGGTACAAGACGTCTATGGTGTTGCATACTCGACTTTGTTTGAAAAAGATGGGTTTGAAGGTCCTGGAAGGTTTCAGTTGCTCGAGTAGTGGTGAATATATTACCTGTGCGTTTCATTTTCCTAGTTAGCTATTCTCAATCAACTTACCATTTCAGAGCAATTAAGATCGGAGACAGACCGGTTTTGTAAATCCACGATCCCCTGCTAGTAATTCAAAGCCCAAAACAGACACTCTCCAAAACTTATCTTCCCGGTAGCAAACTGGATGTATTATATGCCGCGTCAAATGTAACAATAAATAATTTAATTACACATTTTTTTCTAATCGTTACATCAAATAACTTCAAGGCTGACAAGAAAAATGAGCCCTTCACTAATTAGGCTTTGCCTAATTGATGTCTAAACATGCAAATTGGTTAAAATCTATCTATCTGGGAATGCCCAGCCAACCAAACGGAATGAAAGGATAATTGAATGGAAAGAACGGAAGACCATGATCATGTGATTGCACCAGAAAAGGAGCTCGTGTAATGACCTTGAAAAATGAGCAGAAGCATGGCATTTATCAATTTGGTGTCTTTTGAGGTTATAACCATACTTCCCAACTATTGAGTGTCGTGATAGAGCTCAACTCAGATTGACCTCCCAATTCGGTATCATGCCCAGAGGAGTCCATCAAAGCCAATTTCCAGATTTGAAATTGGGCTGTTGCCAAAATCCTGAACTGCAGCTTGGTTGTCTTTCAATGAATCCACATATGGCTCCGATAGATCGGAAGATCGTTCAGATGGGATTCCATAATCTTTGAGAATGTAGAATGAAGAAGCACTCGCTGCTTCTCTCTCCAGCACAACAAGGTAATTGTCTTCAAACTCGAAAACTAAATATTTGTTCTTGCATGCTGATTAAAATCACAAAAACATGAGGACAAAAGTGAAAAAGGAGTAAGGAACAAAAAAACAGAGAAGGGGCAGTCTGCTTACAATCGACAAGGTGTGCTAGGTGATGGATGTTTTTTATTTGAGTTCCATTGAACTTCAAAACCTGCAAGTTTTTATTCTTCTTAGTACGTGTGCAAATAATGGCAAGCAGGTGCAGATAACAGTTGTTGCTGGTTATAGATAACGTGCCTGTTGATTGCTCATTTCCTCATATCCAAAGTTGACTTCATTTGCCAAGACCTGTCAATAGAATGAAAATAATCAAGGCAGTGCTGTACTGAGATATGCCAACAGTTCGTTAAATTTTTCAATAAAACAAGAATCTTGGCAATGAGATATGATCCTCCTTCAGTAAAACAAAGATTTAATAAGTACAGAAAACTTGCCACTGTAATTAAAGCACACGAGATAGTAGCATCGCATCTGCAAACTTACCTGTGATACGATAACAATTTGCTCCCCTTTGAACCTTGCCAGAGAATAACGTGACTTTGCTAGCAGTTTCAACTGAAGGAAGATAAAACCAATCAAATTAAAAACTATAAAAGTGTATTGGTGACCAATGCAAAAGGTGTTAAAGCAACCTGTCATGGGACTTACCCCTATAGAGTCTTCACATTCCTCCCTGTCAACAGGGGAACAAAATCTCTTGCATTAGCATTATCACTTACAGCAAGAATACTATTATAAATTAACAGATTAATCACATTACTGAGTGCTTGGAAGTATTCATACTCCATCAGTGGTTCTGAAAGTGGGGTAAACACCAAACCAGCAATTATTAAATACGAAGGCTGACCTCCATCAACATGATATGGAACCTTGAAGCAAGAAGATAAGAATCCAATTTTTTTGATATATGAATCTGATAAATCAACTCATATATGATGTAGAGCCAAGATTCTAATGGCATTACCAAATTCACTCTTGGATTAAGAACTACTTTAACTTTCATGAATGACCCAGCTCTAATTATGCCAAGCTCTGCCACATCACCTGTGAATCTGTTTAGAAACACCATTATATACATACAAAAAAGCATGAAGCCCAAAGAACATTGACTATTTGGATATTAAAGAACAGGCTCAAACAAGGTTATGAAGAGACTGAGAAAAAATTCAAAGCCTAACATAAAGAAATAATGGTTGAACTAAAGCCCTTTACTTTTGACTAATAAGATAACGGAATGCAATGCGCTCATTTGATCGAAATGGCACTGTTCCTTCACATCCTACATTAACATCATCAAAGCTCACAATCACGTCCCCCTGAACAGAACAACTACAATCAAAATTCTCAACAGATAAAAATTAGAGGTAGAAAGGAAAATCCATCTCAAGAAGAAATTACTTATTCAAGCTTTTAGTATTATTCATAAATCAAATCACACCACTAACCAATGCAAGAAAATGAGGACTACCAATTCACACAAAGACTGAATCTTGTGTAAAAATAAATTTGCCTGTCTAGAGTTGGTTTTTGGTGTGGCATTATTAGGGAGCTTTTTTATGAAACATAAGTATTGCTATTACATTTTCTTCTATCTTCAGTATTCCTTAATCCTATTGCAGTCCGAACACCAAAAAAATGCAGCATGGATATTTATATATAGATTAGTTTGGCTGACAATATTGAGAAGCACGATAACAATAATCCAAGGTTTTCCTTCCTGATAACATGTTAGCAAGAATAGACTAGTTGCAATTCAAGCTTTGAAGCCACTAATGGCCACTGTACCTCCTTTAAGACTCTATTAGCATCAGAGATTGGTTCAACTCTTCGTACCAACACACCCTGCACAAACCAGATGTTATAAGGGAACTGCTCGACAGATTCATGCTATGAAGTTGCAAGGACATAACTTTCACCGGATATACCAATTGGAGGTTACTGGGGGGGGGTTGAATGCTTCACAAATTACTTGAAGAAAGCAAACAAAGGCTACAAATGAATTGATTCCTCCATTTTCCATTTTTACAGGAACATTGAAAAACTCCCCCTTCTCTACTAATTGAAAATGTGCAAGTTTTTCACAACATTCAGCAGAATGTTCCATACATTGGCAACATACATGAAACAATCTACAAAATGATACCACAGTTTAATCACATGATAAGTAAAGCTTGAAATTTGTAGAGAAAATATGAAAGTGTACTTCACTTTTAAGGTAATTATAAATGTCTATTAGTTTAGGTACCAAGGAGGTGCTAACCATTCGCTAAAGCAAGAGGAATGAGGTAACAAAGAAGGCTGACTATACATCACATAAACTATATGCAGAATCAGTATGTGGAGAACTCATAAGGGGGCGAGGAAAAAAACTGTCAGTGTGTATAGTTTTAACCCAAAAATCCTCCATACTTCATCCCCCTGAAATAGAGATTTTCATCTCTTTTCATAAACCCAAAAATATTGCTGAAAGTACACAACCACATGAATCACTTTTTCCCCACAACATCTCTAAACTTTTTAGCTCTCAATACACTGAACTGACATAAACTAACAACAACCAACCGTCCCATAAATAACAGCTGCATTTCAAAATTCACTTTTTCCCCATGCGGTTAACCACCTCCAGTACCACTTTCCACCTCCATCATTACTCCTCGATCTGCTCCAGCAACCTCGCATTAGCTGCTGAATTATCCTTCCAAACCTAACTTGATCCACCCATTGGCAAACCACCCATATTCACAAAAAAAAAAAAAAAAGTCTCCGGTACTCAGAATTCGTTTTAGCAAGTCACCATAGTAATGCCACCCCACGCTCATAAAGTTAAACTTGTGTTACCTTGAATTTACAAAAGCACATCCACAGTTTCAAAAGAAAAAAAAAAGACTAGAAAAAATTACAAATTACATGAACAATGCCAGACAATCTGAAAGCCAAAAAAAAAGTGCTTGACAAAGAGGCATACCTCATTAGAATTTACTTTTAACCATGCACGTAATGCTGGATTCTCCAACTTTTGCAGCAACACACCAAGGGAAGGAAAGCCTAGAAGTCAGGCAAAAGGAGTTTTATTGGGACAATCCCAAATCAACTGCATGACCAAGGTACATGCTAGGTTTGCATTACAAAAATCAATCAGGTACCAGTACGTGAAAAGAAAAGCAGAGCAATGGTTAATCTAGAAAGCAACAAGAGATATCATAAATGTTACTAAATAGATTCAAAAGGAATTCAGAACATTCCAAGGCACTGATATATGTCTATAAATACTCTCAACAACCTTCACAACAACAAATGAGAACTAAGAGTATCTACACCAGAGAATAGCCTGCAGGGACCTATTAAAGAACAAGGGTAAGATAATAGTCACATGAAACTAGCAAGTTAAAAGTGGTTATTGAAGAGCCAAAACGAGCAAGAAGCCATTACTACCTTTGCACAAACTTGATAACTAGTAGTTCTATATGATGTTGGTCAAAATAAGAGCATGAAATTTTTAGAGGAAGCTTGGTCCTTAAAATTGGCATGCCTTTCATGCTTGTCAACATTCAAATTCTACACATTGAGTTTCAATGCCAGAACACAGCATAGACAATACAAGGAATACACCATATAAACATATGCAAAAAAGTATCTCACCAGTGTATCTCCCAGTTCTCTCATAGTCATTTAGAAAATGAGATACAACTGTTGTTGGAATCACATATCCAATATTCTCGACCTCTTCAGATCTGTATACCTAAAAGAAATGTCTCATGAAAATGTCACAAGGAAAGAGATGCAGCAAATGGAATATGAGTTGTTTGCTAAATCAACAGCAAAATATGTGGAGAACTTGCTTTTGTTTAAAAACAAGAAAATTATAAACATGATGTAATATCAAGAAGAAACTGCCTGGGGGAACCCTCATTCTTAGAATCTAGTCATATGGAAAAATAATTCTAGACCAAATGAAAACTGGTGCATATCAGCTAGCCAGAGAACCTACCTGAAATGCTACTCCAATGCACTCCCCCTGGTCACTGAATGCAGGACCACCACTGTTACCTATAACTAACTAGTATAAGCAGTAGCTATCACAGAATGGACTAAAGCCCTGAAATAAATAAAAGATGCAGACAAACACACATGCATACACCCATAGAGAGTTGTAATAGTGATGCACCCAGATATATGCAATCTCCAAAATGCAAATATATAACCTGGAGAAGTTTTGACACACGGAATGGATAGACAAATAAATAAGAACATGCATATGTACATACTAACCAGGATTTATTGCTGCATCAATTTGAATGCCCAACAAATCAGATGATCCATGCGCATAAGATGTAACCTGATAATAATAAATTTGATAGCATGATACAGAAAATTTGCTTAAACATGTTGGTCAAGGGAGAACATCACACAGACAATCATAGACATGTCAGAAATAGATGAACAATCATATGATTTCAATGATGGGTAATCAAACCTCTATACGAGACACAACCCCCTTTGTCACTGAAATGGTGTCTCCACCAAGGGGATATCCTACAACTGTTACTGCATCCTGCCCATTTAAAATGCAGCAGAAAATGACTCTCAAAAAGAGAAGTACATACAAAACAATTTGAAACTTATAAGTTAGAATTAGGGCATCAGTCTGCATTTTCATAGGAAAAGTACATGACCTCAGCGTAAACAGTAAATTAAACTATCACTCCAAAGAACTGCTATGATGAACCCCAAAGGTTTATTCTCATGAGCCCAAAAACATTTGATGCAGGTTTAAGTAGCACCAAAATTATAGTTTCTACAATCATTTAACGGGGTGTGATAATTTAGGGCTGTTGCAAATGCTAGGCCAAAAAAGTCTGTAGACCTAAGAAACATGAGGGGAGAGGGCACTGCGACCCTAAGTGAAAGGGTAATTTGACCTGAAGACGTGGTAAGCATCCAAACTCGAGTGGTTCTGCTCCTTCCCAGAATTCCTCACTTTCTACTGAAAGCAAAGCTATATCGCAATCAACTCCTCTGGCCAGTACCTGTGTACAAAATCACTGAGAGGAAAGTAAGTTGCAATACCTTGTATGTCTCACAAGCAAGATCAATCCATGCCTTGGTTTGTTTCCTTTGTTCTATAGCGAATACCATGTCAACAGAAGCATGAGAACTTTGAGAAACTAGTGACAGGTTGAAACAATCATATCGTTTGTTTCCAAAGATGGCAGGCGCAACTGCTAGTAAGAAAGTGCTGGAAGTCATAGCAGACACCAATTTCTCTACACCATGCTTCTTGTAAAAGATGCTTTTTGTTTTTCCAAAAAAAATAACTTCGAACAGATCCACTGAAACTCATTAATATTGGGATTTTCATCCAATTTTCTCAAGATCTATGTACACTTGCTCTCAAAGTACATCTAACACACCCTTATCACTTCCATTTATGGTTTGGGACTTTAAATAATATGGAAAAAGATTAAAAAAGAAAGGGTATAGATACGGAGCTATTAAGATCATTAAAATATCTTGCAACTTCCATAGGATAAAGAAGTACCTTAGCCACATATTTGGTATCATCTCCCCTTCTCTTCACTTTGACCTGCAATCAGAAAAGGAATTTTTAAAAGTTAATTTGACAATCTTTACCTAAATATCATGTCTCAAACTGAAGAAAACACAAATGATTCTTTTGGTTGTATTGAGCAAGTCTCTACCAGTGGCAGGGTGCTCTTATAGGAATTCCAAGCCGGTATTCCATATATATCCCCATGTCCAGTCCCTATGCATCATGCACTTTCTAGCATGTCTATCAAATGGAAAAGGGATGGCCAGAGTTCTCAAGGGCTGTTGATTAGTGACTTAGTCCTTTTGATTTGCTATTATTCTATCTCTAAACACAGCTACCTAGATGTTCTGGTCTTTTGAGGGCTTTTCTTGTGGTTTGATCACTTATGGTAAAAGGCAATTGATAAAATCCAAACTAAGATTGAAAGTTTAGGCATGAAATAACCTGTGTATAATGTTCAACACAATGAGCATTTGTCAAAAGCTTTCCATTGCCGATCATAAAAGCACTGCATAACAAACAAGTAAAGAAATGAAGAAATCAATTTGCAAGACAATGTCGATTCAATAAATAGCATGCACAGCAGAAACGAAATATGAACAGAAATACATCTTAACAGAGCCTGCTGCGACCAAGAATTTCTTATTACCTTAAAAGAAATTTATGGAAGACCTAACATGTAAATATTTCAGAAAACTCACCTTCCTGTGCTTGTGTATTGCCTTTGCTTTTGCCAGGGAAGGGAATAATCAGGCTCAGTATGGGTGCAGTAGACCTAGACACAAAAAAAAAAACATTTTCTAGCAAAGTGCAAGCACATGCAGGAAAAAATAAGTCAATTCTACAAATTTGTGTCAAGGAATTGAAATAGGTAGGCATATTATTGAGAACCAACAGTTGAGAATATTAGTAAATGGTGACGTAAAACTTAGCTTCACACATTAGTTTGGATAGCAATAATTGCTGCTCCCAAACCTCAAGCTTCCGAGGAATATAAAAGAAGAAAGACAATCACATGCACCCTTGTGATAATATGCCCAGTTACTCGGTTATGAATGTATCAACATCTATCAAGATAGAAGGAATTTCTCCTCCAAGTAGTTGTTAAAGTAGCTGAGAGCAATATCTTAGACATCCTTGATGCATCATCTAGCTCTTTGGACAAGACTCATGTTGAATTCTAAAACTACGTAGGACATTCATGGACTGTAAGATAGTTGTGTCAATTGGATTGTCCCATATCTAGTTAGTCACTCATTGCAATTTTAGTAACGAATACAAGAGTAATATCCTGATGAAAACTATACTAATTATGAAGCACAGATTGCAAATAATGATTAACGTGGAGCTTAACAAATAGATGGAATCTGCAAGCATCTACATCTAATAGAACGTAGCATGTTCAAAGACAAAATTAGCAATCACAGGACCTTAACCATCAATTGAATGTCAAAAAGACAGGAAATGACAGAACATAAAATTGCAAGGAAATGGAGTAAAATGTGAAAAAATTATCACCTTGACAACTGCATCTAAAAAAGCTGCATCTTTAAGATTCTGTGGCTCAACCTGAATCAAGAGATGAATAAAAAAAACTTATCTAAATTACTAAAAGCAACAAATGGGAAAAAGGAGAGCATGGAATCACACCTGTTGTTCCTTCATATCAAACTTAGACTCATTCTTATCTTTTCTTTGCCCTCCGAATGACTTAAAAGCCGCTGATTGGGATCTGCCTGCTTTCCTTTTACCCCTGATTCCATCATCATCATCGAGTATATAGGACCTCTCGTCCTTCGATTTCCTCGAAGATTTCTTCTGTGAAACACCTTCCTTCTAAACACAACCAAACCAAGATTTCACAAAATAATCGGTTAAACAGGATAATTTTGACCTTTCTTCTTTTTTAAAAGAAAAAAAAATATCAATTCTAGCTGTGTTAAAGCAGAGATAGTTCCTATTTATGACTTAGAGAGCTGAATTTGCTCAACTAATTAGAATTCCTAGGGTTTTGACTAAAATGACAGTCGATTATGATTCTAATCCAGTACTGAAAGTGCGTTTATTTATTTATAAATGCAAAAAATGAAAAGAAAGAAGGGGGAGAGAGAGAGATAGATTATGGTTTTACAAGTTCTCTATCTCGATTAGAAGAAGGGCGTCTCTTGTGATTGACGACGGCTTTACAAGTGACCGAAGCAATGGAATGATGCGACGTGGCGAGATATCGTTGGGAAGAAACACAGCAACGGAATTTAACGGTGGAGGTGAGAACAGAGAAGCAGCAGTTGGCGACTGCCGTGGCCATGGTTAAAATGATGTAGCTGCTGAGTGAGTGACTCTCTTTCAGCTCAGTCTTGGCTCACTACCTCACTCAGTTTTCTTATCTCTGCCTGCCTGCCTGCCTGCCTAACAAAATGGGATTGGATCAGGTCCCTGGTTTTGGCGCCTTGATATTTGGCCATTTGGAGTGCTTCTTTGATACTTGAGTGACTACTCTACAAAGGTTATGCGCTGTCGTTTAAGGCTCGCCTCGCGATACGATATTACGAGCTGCGCTTCTTCAGTCTCTCCATTTGTTTCGGGTTAAAAATTAAAATAATAATATTATAATTATTTCCCATTTTATTTTATCAAATGTTAAGAGCCACCCCCCTCCCACCTATGAAAACGTAAAAACTTGTTCAGAGAAAAAAATGTTTTATCATAAAACGAAAATAAGGTCAAAATGTTGAGACCTTAAAACTGAGTCTGGAATTCGCAAATGATAAAGTTTTGGCTTTTAATAGCAGATGTATAAAAAAAACCGGATTATATGTAATATTTGTATTATTTAACTTGACTCAACTTGTTAAAATTTGATAATATTGATATTTCAAATGATAATAAATTAAAAAATCTAATAAATAAATATCATGGATAGGGTGCAAGTTGAGATCTTTTAATCCCACTCAACCCGACCCAACCCGTATAACTTAATGTAATCAATCTTAATCCTATGTATAAATAATATTTTTCCTTCTCTCTCTTACTTTTTCCCCTCTCTTTCCTTTTAATTTTATCATTTAAATTTTATGTGCTTAATTAATTATTATTTTTTGTCTTTTACTCATATAATCGGTTCTCTTTTGCATCTCAAAATTTTTTTAAATCGTCAAATAATAATGAAATTAATATGCTTAGCCCACAAATATATGTAAAATCCATGAAAGATTGATCGTCAGGGTCTTCTCTAGGAAATACAACATGAACAAAAATAGAAAAAGATTAACACATCTTGCAATGTGTTGCCCTAGATAAAATAAGTTTCAAGGATTGTATCTCTATTTATATAAGAGAATCTTTTGAACTTTTCAATAAACAAATTAATATTTTATCTCCAAGTAGTCTTGGTAGATTTTTTTTTTCATGATGTTGCTTATCTCTATATCTCTAATGAAATTGTCATGTCTTTAAACAAAATCATCATGTCTCCAACGAAAATATCCACGCATCTAGCGATGTCTTTAAATGAATTCTCCAAGTCTCCAATAAAATCTTCATATCTCCAATAAAATATTTATGTCTCTAAGTAATGAGCTTTCTAAACCATCATCATGATAATTTCTCTATTGATTCTCCATTATTTTTCACTCTCCAAGGGAAAGTGTTTTTTGTCCTCGAAGGAATAAACAACTCAAACAAATTTCAAAACTTCTACGTGACATGTTAAAAAAACCACGTGAAAGTAATATGACCTTAAAGTAAATGTTTTTTTCCCTTTTTACTTTTGGTGGTTAAGTCTTTAAACATAAATGTTTGAAAAACTAGGAGGATGGTTATCCAAAAAAATGTTTCTTAATGGTTAGAAATCTGTCCATTTTAGGACAACAAGTTATGACCTAGCTTACCTAGATGTCCGCTATGTTTTTGGCCTTAAACAATCTTATAAGCGGTCCAAGGGACCATTATTCATCTCAAAAGGCTGCTTTCCGGCCTAAAAGACTACTCTCTAGCAAGGTTGTCAATTCCGTTTCGGTAGGTGTTTTGTTTTTTCAATTGGAATGGAATGTTTCAGTTTCGGAGTGTTTCGATGTGCCGTTTCGGGGTTATACTGTTCATATATATATATAACAAACATAATTCAAATTCATGATAAATTAATTATAAATTATGCAATACAAACACAATGTCAAACAAATATAATTTCAAAATTTAAAATATTTCTAAATAGTCAAGATTAAATAGATCTTTAACTTAAAGTAATTCAACTTAAACAAAATATCAAAATATTATGAAAGTAAAATGTTTTAACACAAA
>Ga0307507_10010208_pt1 | contig 12221 bp, 3 predicted proteins | sample 7_EM_MG_FD_207223 | JGI IMG/M metagenome (GOLD analysis project Ga0307507, IMG submission 207223) | Populus trichocarpa ectomycorrhiza microbial communities from riparian zone in the Pacific Northwest, United States - 7_EM | ecosystem: Host-associated > Plants > Roots > Unclassified | place... | reverse complement strand
GATCAAAACCTTGTGGGACTGGTTAGGTTGGATATCTTGGGTTTTTGGACCTGTCCTTGCTCATCTGCTGTCTTATATACCCAGAATGTATCCTGGGCCTGGGCTATCTACATTCCCCTTCCTATTAGGTTTTTCATCAGCTTTCTCTTACTGCAGTCTTCTTTCCCACGCATGCCATTTGTTTGTACTCAGTGGCACCTGAGCTTGTTAGTTTCTTTCTGTAAACCTGCAAGTTTTCCTTGAAGTTTTGGTTCATAGTTTAAGTTTTTGGCAATTTCTCGATGATGTTCATGAAGCCTTTAAATCTTGTTTTGTTGCCCACAAAATTGGTGAAGAAATGACAGCGGGCCATGGATTATTGTTGCAACATGTGAATTGTGGATTTGAAATTTAACCGCTGTGATTTCTTTCTCTGATACAGAGTATTTCAGTCTGACTTATCAGCCAAATCTGATCTGTTTCAACTTTAATAGCACTGGTATTGTTAAAGCAAATAAAATCTGTTTGGGTTGCTCATCCCCAATATGTAACCGGGAATTTGGGCTGAGGAGTGATGCTTGAGAAGTGCCGAAGCTGATCTATGGTCACTAAAGTTTGAAATAGGACAATTAATTTTCCTTGTTCTTAGTTATTTGATAGAGGGAGAAAGGGAGCACATAATTTTCAATCCAACAAAATTATGTAATTTCTTTGGAGGGGTCTGGCTTTATGATTCTGGTGCTCTAATGTCAGCAATACCAATGCTTTGTTGACTGATGGACTTGTTTGTCTTTTCTTTTTCTGAATCAGGATTCTGGTTTCCCTTGCTTTAAAGGTGGTCCACGGACAATACAGAACCTAAGAAAGCGATACCATCTAAGTTTGACAGAAGAGGTGACATTGCAATTTTATATTCGTATCAATCTGCACAGCATTTGAATGCTATGGTTGTCATGAGACAATGTGTTTCTTTCTTGCAGCAATGCGTGTCCTTGGTGCTCTCTCTGATCAGCAGCAGCTTAGATGCATGGCGGACACGGCAGTACGATTATTATCAAAGGGTTTTAAATGGAATATTGTGAGGTGAGATTTGTTTGGTGACTGCCTTCTTTGCTCCCTTTGACCAAACCAGTCTGTCCAGTGAAGCATTTTGATTGGAGCTGTTTGTAAAATGATGTCATATAATGGCAATTGGTTCACTGCACTGTGGTTTTGGCAACTAAGCAGAATAGTGATGACAGTTTGTGACCTGTTTTCGCTTGGTGTGAGGAAATTGTAATTGTATCGGCTGAAATACCTTTTAAAAGTCCTGCAGGCTGCATTTACCTCAGCAAGGTTTTCTTTTTTTCATCATTTCCCTTGTCATTTGTCATAGAATTCTGCTGGCTGCTGGGGGAATTTAGTTACACGACAAGAGAAATACTGCACTGTTTACGCATCTTCAGATAGAACATACTTGTACATAGTGATTCCTCGGGGGACAACGTTCCAGGCATGAAATGGTGTCTGAGGCTGTAATTGTTGGTTCCCATTGCAGCTACTTCATATTCCACACTGGTTAGTGATCAGAAGCAGCTGAGCATTCCCGATTTTGTATCTATTCATATTTCGAAGTCTATTATTTTCTTCCGATGTATATTGGATAGGCGGCCCTGTCAGTCAGTAACTGTTCTCCGTTTGATGTCTATTCTTCCAAGAGTATGATTCTTCCATGCTTTCTACCAAAGGCTTGCTAGTAACATTCTTGATAAAGAGTATATGAATACAACCTCTTAGATTAGATCCCATTTGCTCTCAACAGTTAGAAAATTTGTTCATTTGATATTCCTGTTGTATATCAGAGTTTTGGTGGCTTTGAATTTGGATTCCAGGCTGTGTTTTTCTTGATTAAAATTTTGATGTTTGTCTGCTTGCTTGCATCCAAGTGCTAGGTCTTTTGAGCAATATTTGATGATTTTTTTTCTTTCCCTTCTCTGTACAATAGTTTTTAAAGGTAGGAGATATGATCTTGGACACTTCCAACTCTAAGTCAAGTCTTCTAGTATGGACATATAGTCTTATTGACTAGTTCATCTTTCGTAATGGTTGGTTCCAGCATAGGGCAGTTCATGCAATATAAGCTTTTACTTGGTGGGTTAATCCAATGAACGGAACATGTGGGGGAAATTGCCATTAAAGAAGTTTATTTAACATTAATAAATTTATTTGTTCTGAATCATTTCTTTTTTTATTCAAGAGAATATTCTATGTAGTGCTTATCCTTTGGATATTACGTGATTCAATTTTCGACTGTGATGTTTTGTCTCCATGACCAGATTGGCTTTTCTTCTCTTTGAAGTTTGGAAGGCTTGTCAAGTTTTGTGGCAGTAGCTGGGGGTGGTGATCCTTTGCCTTAAATAAGGTCTTCTTCTGTAAAAGCTTTCCTCATCCCCATTTGTCGTTGTTAATTTTCTATTTCTTCGTGGACACAATATTAACCTATTATTATTTTTGTGTTTTAAAAATACTTTTGAAAAAATTGAGGATTTTTTATTTTTTTTCTTCAAATTAATAGTTTTTTGATATTTTCCAATTATTCTGTTGTTAAAAATAACTTTTTAAAAATATAAAAATATTATTTTAATTTATTTTCAAGTAAAAAATATTTTGAAAAGTAACCGCATCTACACTTTTAAATATCCATTTAGGCTTTCGTGCTTAGGATTATTTAAATGAATTTTGGTTTAAATGAATTTTTTTATTTAAAATTATTTTTATATATATATTTTCAATCATTTTAATATATTAATATTAAAAATAAATTTTAAAAAATAAAAAATATATATTATTTTAATATATTTCTAAAAATAAAATATTTTAAAAAATAATCTTTTTACCATTCTTTTTATAATAATGTTGTTTATTACTTGAGCAAGCAAGAGCCAGATTTTTTTTTTCTTGGTATAAGTTGAAGGAATGCAAATATGAACATAAAATTTTAAAAAAAAATTAGAAGAAAACCACAAGAATTTCTACTGAACAATCTTTGCTAATTGATAAGATTTGGAAAATCAAAATTAATGATCTGCAACAAGTGTTTAGTTAAGATATTCACACTAACAAAAACAATTAAAAAGAAATTAATATCACCTATACATGGTGATTTAAGAGACTTCCATATATAGAACAATATAATTTTTCAAGATTTTTTATCAATGATGTATCAATATTAGGTTATAACATAATACACCCAACATAAAAAAAAAAAAAAAAAAAACAATACAAAAGCACATTCCAAAAACTAACTTATCATATTTGGAAAAAGAACATTCACTCGATAATATTTTGAAATTTATGAATGCAACGGTGTAAATAATTGAGTGTCTGAGAGTGTAGTTATGATTGTTTTTTAAAATACTTTTTATATTGAAATGTATTAAAATGATATATTTTTTTATTTTTTAAAAATTATTTTTAAGATCAACGCATCAAAAATATTCAAAACACAAAAAAATTAATTTTTAATAAAAAAATTTAGATTTTTTAAAAACACAGGTATAGCACGGAGAGAGAATGGATTAAAGTCTGATTGAAGTGTGATAATTTCGATATTCAAAAACTAATTTAATAACACTTCAGCCTTAAAATGAAAAAGAAAAAGAAAACATAATTTGCAAGAATTCTCTTTTTTTTAAAAAAAAAAAAAAAAAATAGTGTGAACAGGAAAATTCTTACACTTGACCCAACCAATCATCATGACACAACCACCATACACAAATGGTCCCACAGCAGAAACAACCTCAACATTTCCTAAAAATACATCTGTCCAGTTCTATAAGAAATAAAACAAAAATAAAAAAGAGTCAAAATCAATGAGGCAATCCAACCAATCAAAACACAAGGGTTCTTGATCACGCCGATAACTAATTTAGTTTAGTAACCAAACACTCCTTCTATACTCTCTCCCTTTCTATATAAAGTGACCCGACCAATCCCTAGGCTGCTTCCCCTTACTTCTACGCACATTGATTTACTGGGCACTCCAGATATTGGCGTCTCTCTCTCTCCCTCGCTCTTGATCACAGCCTCCCCTCTCCCCGGGTACCATTTCTAGGGTTTCTTCTTTCTGTATTTACTTCACTTGTTCTGGGTTTTATTTTTGGGATTTCTCTCTAGGGTTTGTGGGTTTTTTGTTGTTTAATGGTTTTGAGCTGGTTGATTGAGATTTTTATCTGGGGTGTGCGATTTATGGTTTGTTTTTTGTGGGTTTGTTTTTTATTGAGGAATTGAGATTGTTTAGGTGGTAAATGTTGTGTTTTTACGTGATTGGTTAGTTTTGTACTCTTTTTTTTGTTTTCGTTTAGGGGTTGTTTTTTAAATCATCGTCTTGGTTTGGCGATTTAGTGTTCTATTTTTTATGGGTTTTTGTTGTATTTGAGTTGTTGTGGTTCCATAGGAGTTGAAGATTGTGTTTTTGCAAAATGGGTTTGTCTTTTTTTTGTTGTTGTGTATGTGAGTTATTTTTCTGTTAAAGTTTTGATTTGTGTTGGGTTTTATCTTGATCAAGCTGAGATTGTGTTTTTTTCAGCTGATATTGATTGTTATTTACGAGATTGTGTGATTTAGGGTTTTTGTTTTTGATCGGTTTTATTATGTATATTTAAATACTGTCCTTGTGAAGTGATTAAGGTTATTTTTTTTTCTAAACTGGATGTCGCAATGTATTGAGTTTGAGCTGATTTTCTTGCTGTTTGTTCTTTTCTTGATTTCAATTTTTTTGGTCCTTTGAGTGTGTGGTATTTGGCTTGTGACTTGATTGTTTTGCTTGCCTTTGTTTTCTGGTTTGTCTTGATTAGATTAGAATCTGTCTTGGTTTGATATTATTTTTTATTACTTTTACTTAGTTTTATTGGACCAGTGTGGCTAATAGAATGTCTGAATCAGGAATTATACTGCACACCCAATGTCTTTTGATCTCTACGAGACACAAGCGTCATTACTTTGGTGTGGTTTTGGGTTTATGACCCAGGGGAGGCCGTGGTGTTCGTGGAAGTTCATATTTAGACACTGGACCTGACCCTTCACTTCTCTGTTTTTCTTTTGACACAAGAGTGTCATCCTTGCTGCTTTCAATATTTAGATTCATTGTTTGTGCAAAAGACAAAAAGTATTAGTGTATTAGATTTGGCTACCAGCCTGGTAACAACACTGCTTCGTACAACATTTTTCTAGCTGCTTGTGAAGGATCACACGGTGTATTGTGATTTGGTTTTTCTTTCGTTGAAGCTCTGTTGGATTTTCTCAATGGGGAGAAATAGTTCATTGCCTCCTGGCTTTAGGTTCCATCCAACTGATGTGGAACTGGTAAAATACTATCTGAAAAGAAAAGTGCTGGGGAAGAAATTTCATTTTCAAGCAATTGCAGAGATTGAGATTAACAAATATGCCCCGTGGGATCTTCCCAATAAATCTTGTTTGAGAACTAGGGATCTGAAATGGTACTTCTTTTGCCCTACAGAAAAGAAGTATGCAAGTGGGGTAAGAAAGAAGCGTGCCACTGATATTGGTTATTGGAAAACCACTGGCAAAGACAGATCTGTTCAGTACAAAAATGAAGTTGTCGGGATGATAAAAACTTTGGTTTTTCATATTGGCAAGCCACCTAGAGGGGAGCGAACAGACTGGGTTATGTATGAATATAGACTTGAAGAAAAGGAGTTGGCTGACAAAGGAATTGCTCAAGATGAGTACGTCCTCTGTCAGATATTCAAGAAGGATGGACCTGGTCCAAAAAATGGTGCGCAGTATGGAGCACCATTTAATGAGGATGAATGGGATGATGGTGATGATGAGGTGGAGAAGGAAGTGAATGCCCAGCCAGCTATTTTACCTGCTCTCATGGATGCACCTGCATTTATGCTGCCAAACAATCCAAACATGACCATCGCTACAAGCTCATGCGTGCCAGAGAGCATGTGCACTGGACCGCTTATATCATGCCCTTCCCAAGCCCCATCAACAGCTTGCACTACCCTTCCTAGGGTTTCTAATGATGATGTTGCTTCTACAAAAGCTCTTCAGTTTGTGCATGGGGGTGTGAATGGTGGTGAAGCTGATTCTTTTGCTGGCATGTCAGCACCAGCTTTTCAACAACCATGTAACCCCAACAGTTCCATCCTTGCTAGCTCTAGCTCATATGTACCAGAAAATACGTGCTCTGCTTACATTCCTAGCGTGGGTGCTACTCAAGTGGAAGCTCCTCAAATTGTGGATGACAATGATGATATCCTTTCAATGCTGGCTGTCTTCTACAATGACAATCCTGAGGTCTGTTTATTTGTCCTTTTAACTCAATGTATATAATTATTTACTAAGCTTTTGGCTGTGTGCTAAAAGCAGTGGCAGTTGGAAAATTGACTTTTTTGAATAGGTCTTATGGATCTATTTCTTATCATCTAATCTAATTAGTTCTTGGGACTTCATTAATTATGTAATTAAACCTATTGTTTCTAGGTTTTGCTTTGTGTAGTTATGGAGGCATTGCTAATCATTTGTTAAATTTTCTTGATTGTTATAATGTATTACATGGCAGGATTTTTTTTCCCCAAAATTTTCTTTTGACTTGCTTCTCAGGTTGGGCATGGGTATGTTACTTGCTATTTGCTGTTTCATGGCCGCTTAGTTTCTAAAATCTATTATCTCTTGCCTTGTCTTTTCTTTTCTGCTAAAGTACTTCAGTTTTTTATTTGCAATTTTATTGAAATTTTTATCTAATAACTTAATTGAAATTTGATTTGGATTCAGAGTGCGGACTTTGGTGGGATTGCAAAGCCAGAGACTGATATATTTCAGAACTTGGGAGACCTTCCCACCCTGGAAGGTGGTGGGGATAGTATCCCCATCTCACAATATTTCATGGATCCAACGCTTCCAGGCAGTGCGGACTTTGGTGGGATTGCAAAGCCAGGGACTGATATATTTCAGAACTTGGGAGACCTTCCCACCCTGGAAGGTGGTGCGGACTTTTTGGAGCTGATGGATCTAGAGACCCCGCTCTATCATAGTTGGGGGAAATAAATGTAATTCCTACACTTTTTTATTATTAAAAAATACTCATAAATTGTTTACGGGCTTTTATAGAGATTTAATCCAGTGATTCATACTTTTATAGTGTGAATTGGTTTTAAATCAATGTGTACTTGAAATTTGTTTCGAACTTGGTCAGTTCTGATATGATGAAATCCAAGAACTACTTTTCATTAGAAGTTTCGATGTCAAGTTAACAATAGTCTTGTTATTTTTCAGCAAGCTGTTTTGAATGATTTCTGCATGGCTAAATTTTAGTTTTTATAATCTGGTATTGTCAATAAAATGAACAGTGGCTACTACCTACACTGAAGCCGAGTTGCCCTAATACTATATGGATGTATATGCTGAACACTGACCGATAGTTAAAAATATAAAGACAAGGCAAGCTTGTATATCTGATAAATATATGGTGATGTCTGTCGAGGGTGAAGGACGAAGCTGATTTGTCATGAGAATAGTCCTTGTATAAATGCCAAGGATTCCCTATTTCATCACACCATGATTTTGAATCACCCTGTAAATAATCGAGCCCGATCTCGTATATCATGAAGGGATTTGTTTTTTATAGTTTTAGATTTGGATTAATTACATTCGCAGTGCTTGAAATTTATGGATAGTATCAATCAAGCGCATCATCTCATCTTTAACAGTTAATAACTTAATATCCGGTCCCTGGCAAGATTCTTGCTGAAACACAGTTTTATTGGTTTCATAGGTAGGGCATATTGGATTAATTACAGTCTCAATCTTGTTCAGCCTCTATCAGTATGATCGCTCGATGCTCGCATCATCTCATCTTTAGAAGTTAACATCCGGTCCCTTGCAAGTTTCTCTTGCTGAAACACAGTTTCGTTGATTCATAGGTAGAACATATTGGATTAATTACGTAGCCTCAATCTTGTTCAGCCTATATCAGCATGATCGCTCGATGCTAATCAAAATCGATCTAGCTATGCATCTCATCCACAATGTCACTAGTTCTGCACTCATCTATGATTGCCACCCCCAGTATATAACGAAATGGGAAAAAAATAGAAACAATAGCTACCCTATAGGTTCTTATTTGAACAATGTGACAGAAGTGCAAGGGCTCCGAGCATTGTTGTCACTGCAATCAGGGAAAGCAAGCACTTCTCAGAAGCCCACCAAATTCAGATACGTGCTTGTGCTCTATGCTTCATGCTGTAATTTCCCATACATTTCGAAGCATCCCTTTGTTCAGCCTCTTATCTTGGGAAGAGAAGGAATAAGGAAAAACATGTGACCGTCCATCGTCACACTGATCTTGTTCCCTATTCTTGCTTCTTCCTTGACTGATTTCTTGTGAGAATGGCTTGCAAACATTGATCCAAAACATGCATAACTTGGCTACTTCATTAATTATGACCTTCCACTGCAACATAAAGCATGAGCAGATAGACTGTAAATTAAAAGTTGAGGGGAGAATAAATTCCTCACACGACAAACTATTTACCTGATCTGACCTTGACACCAAATTCTACTGCACAAAAAACTAAACAAGCTTAGTTGATTGATTTAATGAAGCATTTCACCTGGAGTGTGAGAATGGATTGGTATTGTAGAGTTTTTAAGGACCAATTTCTATCCAAACTAATATAACAAGATTGACTAGCTTTCTTTTGGAATTGATTCCTACCTACTTGCTTGGTTTCCCAAATTAATCTATGGAAGACCCTATGCTTGCACACTGATGGATAAACAAAGCAGGGATGTCCTTTCAAAATGACAAGGTTTTGTCATTCAAAATATCTGACATAATACCAATGGCTAGCTGATGATAAAAAAAAAACAGGAGTTTTACTACCCAGAGATGACAGCTATATCTGCAACAATCTCTTGATAAGCATTGGTCTTCCTAATGATAGAAACAGTTGATTGATGCTTCAAATACATATTGTGAAGTTGTAGAAGTTAATTTCTACTCATACAAATACGTTGCCTGTAAGATGTTTCCAAGGAATGAGAGGCTCATACCTTTCTATCACATAAATATAGAAATGAAATAAGATTTTATCGATATATTTTTATATATCTTTGCAAAATAAATACACGCCTCCACTAGGCATGTTCGTGTTGGTGCATGCCAAGCTTTAGTGTGCCAAGCCCCAAGCATACTGGGTTTGGCCAATATCAGACCTAATAGTTGCTAGGTCTAGCGTTTGCAAGACCTAAAAGCAATTGAGTCTGGTTAGTGCCAAACCTATAGAGCTGGCATGCGCGAGCACAAATACACCCTAGTGAAGGCGTGTTAAGTCTAGTCAAAGCTAAACCCAAAAGCTGATTGGATCTAGCTAGCGTCAAACCTAGCACTACCAAGCTTTGGGCATGTTGGGTTTGGCCAATGTCAGACCCAATCATGGTTAGACTTGACAGTGTGCCAAACTCATGCATGTTGGGTCTCATACTAGTCAAACCTAGCCATGACTGGGTTTGGTAATGTACCAAGCTCCAGACGCGTTAGTCCTGGCCAATGCTAGACCCAAAGGTTACTAGGTCTAGCATTGGCCAAACTCATATATTGTTGGGTAGAGGTGATAATTTTCGATTCGGTTCGGTTTTTATCAAAAAAAAATAACCAAACCAAAATTTTTTTTTTGAAAAAAAAACTGAAACCGAACCGAAACCGGGTCAAACCGACCGGTTTCGGTTCGGTTCGGTTTTTTAGGACAAAAACCGGTTCAAACCGGTTTGGCTCGGTTTTCCGGGTTTGGCTCGGTTTTCCAGTTTTGGCTTGGTTTTCTCGATTTTGGCTCAGTTTTTTTCGGTTTGGCTCGGTGTTTTTCGGTTTGGCTCGGTTTTGGCTCGGTTTTTCCGGTTTCTGTTCGGTTCAGTTCGGTTTTTTCGGTTTTTTGTTTATAAAATCGAAACCGAACCGAACCGGCCGGTTTTTTCAAAAATTTAATCGGTTTTTTTTCGGTTCAGTTTTTTCGGTTTTTTTTTCCAATTTTCTCGGTTTAATCGGTTTTCCAGTTTTTTTGCTCACCCCTATTGTTGGGTATGGCGCTGACCAGACCAAATTGCTTTTATGTATAGCCAACACCAGACCCAGTGCTTTGGTCTAGCATTTTGATGTCAGGCTCAGGCATAACTAGCACCATCTAGGTTTGGCACTTGCCAAACCCATTTCTTGGTTCTAACAGGTGTTGCCAAGCCTAGTAGCCTGGTCTAATGTGCTACTAGGCTAACGGAGTGGGTCTGTGCATGTTTTTTAAAAGTGTTGAGCCTAAAGATTTTTGTCATCATATATAACCTGAGTATGACTAAACTTGTTACACCCACGGATTCAAATATAATACATGAATTTAGCGTCATTAATTCTATAAATTTTTACATAAAATCTTAGAAAATTTATTTCTCAACAAATAAACTTAATTAAATAAGTTTGCACTCCGCCAACATCATTAGGTATATTAAAGTCTTTCTTGACTTGCCATGTCTCAATATTTTTGCTTGATAAAATAAGTGGAATACAAATCACATTACATTTTAAAATATTACAAAGATAAAATCACACTCCAGCCTTTTCTCTTTACACAAGAACAAGATTCATGGGCTATAAATACACCGTGAAACCTTCAAAACAAATGTCCATAATCTTCATTTTTTATTGCATATATATTTTCAGAGCATTTCTCTCTAAAATATTATTGTATTTTCTCTCTTTTAAAAAATATTTATTTAAGTATAAGAGAGCCATTACCTTCATCAAAGAAGATATTTTACAAATACTAGTTATAAATTATTTTGGCCTACCAAATATCATGTACTTTGATTAAAAAAAAATTATTAAGATCAATTAATTAATTAATTTTCTGACTCGAAAACTATATCGCTAATTTTTTAAAATTTCATCGCGTAGTTTGAAATTATGGAAACGGGCTAGCTCGTTTTTTATTATTATTATTGATAATGAGAATGAGAGTTTGACTGGTGGAATATTTTGTACCGTTGAGAACTTCCTTCATTTTGAATGTTCTATGCTTATTTATATTTATTCTATCCTATTTAAATGACTTCAATAGTATTATTATAACCCTCCATGTGATTCTTTCGAAGATGAATAATTTGTGATGTGTTCTATTAATATTTTATAATATTAAACTATTAAAGTGTTATTAGTTTTCGTTTATAATAAATTCAATTATTGTTGTATGATATTAAACTATTAAATATGTTATTATTATATTTAATCAATAATAGTGTTAAAAATATATGAATTATTATGTTTTTTAAAAATCTAATATACTCACACCTTATTTAACACTTGTTATAGATGTTGTTTGTGATAATGACTGTGACCATTTTGGCAACAAAGATTGTAATTTAAAATTAGCAATGTTTTAAAAAATTCAATTAGCTTTAAAGTAAAAATATGTATTGAATAATCGATTAATTTTTTTATTTTGATAATTTAATTCATTCTGTTTAGTCAAAATAATTAATGTTCATGATGACTGTTACATGTAAAAAGTTTTTTTTATATAGATTTAAGAATTCTTAAATATTTAAGTAAATATTTTTTCTAAAAAATGATGATATTTTAAAGAAAAATGATATATATATATATATATATATATATATATATATATATATATATATAGAGAGAGAGAGAGAGAGAGAGAGATAATAGATAATAGAAATTGTGCACCTCCTCATTTTATAGCTTATAGTTCTAACCTTTTTTATAAAGAGTATTAAAAAGCCCTCTCCTTTTTCTTTTATAATATTAAAACCTTTTTTATGTTAAAAAGGGAAAAAAAATATCTTTGATTTAGGGTTTGTTTTGGATTGTAGCAGCGGTTTAAAATATTTTTTAGTTAGAAATGCATCAAGATGATATTTTTTATTTTTAAAAAATTATTTTTGATATCAGCGCATCAAAACGATCTAAAAATACTATAAAATATTAATTTCAAGCAAAAAAAATTAAAATTTTGGGAAGGCGGGTTGGGCCGCGTTCTCAAACATGCTCTTACTAGAAGAAAAACATCTCTGACTCGTCAGAAGAAAAATATTTCTGACTCACCAGAGTCTCATGGTCAAACATAAAGTCATATGTACTTGGGCTCAATGTTTGATTGAGCCCGGAAATGTTGAGTCTAGCTGCTCATTAAATCCACATATACTTGGGCTTAATGTTTGGTTGAGTTCAA
>Ga0307507_10010207_pt1 | contig 12221 bp, 2 predicted proteins | sample 7_EM_MG_FD_207223 | JGI IMG/M metagenome (GOLD analysis project Ga0307507, IMG submission 207223) | Populus trichocarpa ectomycorrhiza microbial communities from riparian zone in the Pacific Northwest, United States - 7_EM | ecosystem: Host-associated > Plants > Roots > Unclassified | place... | reverse complement strand
AGTAGCAAGGGTTTTTTCCCGTCAATATTACTTTTCCCTTGTGTACGGAGTAGTCTGCGTGGGCCTAGATAGGATCCGTATCAGACGTTAATCAAAGAATCTACTAATTAAATCTTTATAAATATATACTATAGCCCTATATATGGAGTATTAAGAGGCGAGATACATTATTGTAAAAGTTAAGTTAAATTTGGAATTGAATGTTTGTAGATTTTGGGCCAACTACCTATATCTAACTTCTTATATAATAAAGCTACAATATCGCCATAATATAGAGGCGATAGAGAAGACAAAGGGCTTTTAGCTCATACTATTTTGGAGATAATTAGACGTAGAGAAGTATGTAATTTTTGGTAGTAAGGCAAGATTGCGATAAAATAGACTAAAACGACTGACTACCTATGTCTAACTTCTTGTAAAATAGAGCTATAATATTGCTATAACGTAGAGGTAATAGAGAAGAAAAAGAGCTTTTAGCTTATAGTATTTTAGAGATAATTAGACGTAGAGAAGTATATAAGGTATGGAGCTTCGAGCAGAGCCTCGTGCAGAGCTTTAAGAAAAGCCTCGTGCAGAGCTTTGTGCAGAGCCTTATGCAGAGCTTCGAGCAGAGCAGTGAGGTAAGATAGTTTGCGACCGACGAGTTTTGCGACTGACGATTTTTGCGACCAATAAAAATACAACTAACGAAAATACGACTAACTAATATAGCCACAACATCATTATTTTTTGCAATAGATAGAGAAATTAAAGAGCTCCTACCTTATAGTATTTTTATAATAACTAGATATTATAAAAGGGTTAAGATACAGTGTTATAATGGAAGAGTTATCACCTAATAAGAAACATTCAGTTCTTATATAAAGAGGGCCTATAAGCTCTTAGACCCTTAGGAAGGAATTCCTCTTGGTGCGATCTAATTGGTCTAGGAGTCCACAGGACTGGGGTAAGGTCCACAAGCGTAGCGCTAGCCCTTAGCTACGTCGTGGCGCAATTTCTCCCCGGGGTCTGATTCATGAGATAACATTTAGGTGTACAAGGGGTATGCAAAGGCACGTGTAGAGGCTATCGGGAATAGAGTGGGGACCCGATGGCACTGTTAGGACGATTTGGATAACTAGGAAAATCAAAGTCCTGCTAAGAGCCTGCTAAAAAGCCTGCTAGGAGCCTCCAGGAGGCCTTTAGAATTTTAATACCCTAATAGCAATAAATGCAATAATAATAATATTATTTATTTTATGGCCAGAAGCTGGCTTATTGCTGCAATATGTATAGTATTACGCCCTTTTAGCTAGCGTAGTGCTAGCGTATAGCCCTGGGGTTTGGCCAATATGGCAAAAAGCCAGCGTACAGCCCCAGGGTTTGGCTAATATGGCGAAAAGCTAGCATACAGCCCCAGGGTTTGGCTAATATAGCGGAAAGCTAGCCCCGGGCCCCAAAAGTACTTTTAGCGAAACCAAATTTCCTGCGCCACTCCCCGTTTTCCTAACGTATATTAACTATAGAGGACCTAACGCTATTACAATTAAGAACTAATACCCTATACTACTAATACGTAAGACTTTTAAGCGGCTTAGCTAAGCCAAAATCTATACCAAGCTTAATATTATCGCCGCCTTTAACCGCCTTCGAATATAGGAGGGCAACGAATAGAAAACCGTATTCGTATCACGCTTTAGCCAATTTAAATATACCGTTATACCCTTTAGTGTATATAACGGCCCAGGCAGCTTCTAAAGCTATATTAATAACGCCTTATAGGACTACCTTAATGACTTCTACTCTGTGTACCTAGACGATATACTTATTGTAACGGGCTCGTATAAATGCTTCTAAACCGAAGCTTATAGATTGCTACCATACAAGAATACTAAGCTAAGGAGAAGAAGAAGAAGAATCGTTTAGGGGCAGTAGGTAGGCATGTCGCGAGGGCCGCTAAGGCGCTAGTGGTAAGCGGGCCAATAGCGATTTTGCATACCGGGCATAGAAAATCCTGATTGGTTAAATATAGCAGGTGACGCGCTCTAGCACCGTCACATTGTGGTGGTGTGATTTGGCCCCCTGGATTCAACATCTAGATTGGGCGTAGCTTCGGGAGAGCCTAGGCCTTCCACGTATTTTATATAGATCGGTCTGGAGCCCTCAGAGTCTTCAACAACTCCGACAGGGCCAACAGACACACAGTTTCTCTTCAATACACTCTTTTCTTCTCTTCTTACTGACCGCTTCCCTACTGCCTGATTACGACTGACTGACTGACTGACCACACCGTGACTTCCTATCTAAGAGAGACCGTACCCTCCCACAACATTACCCCCCCCTCCCAAAAAAGCCTGCCCTTAGGCTTTGTCCAAGTTCTTTATTGTTATTTAAATTATTATAGTTATCTAACCCCTCTTCCTAGTATTTAACCCAGCTATCTAACTTGCGTGGTAGTCTAGGGAGATCTAGGTGGGCTAGGTGGAAATCTTATAGCTTATAGGGAGAGTACTTAAAATTGGATATAGGGTACCATTCTAGATCTTCGTTATAACCTACCCAGCTCGCACGGTATTTTAAGGTACTACGGTCCTTCTTCACTGCTAAAATCTCTTTAACTTCCCATTCTTCGTCCTCTGCAATCTGAATTAGTAATGGGGGGTTATTGTACTATCCAGGCAATAGGTTGTCCGCGGCCTTCCATAGTTAGTCTAGAGAGAAGACAGGGTGGATCTTTATTAACTCTAGTAGTTTAACCTTAAAAGAGTGCCCTACCTTCTTAGGGATTTTATAGGGGCTAGCTATTTGGTAGTCTAGCTTATAGCTTGGCCTCTAGATTTTCCAGTTCTTTATTAACACCTATACCTTATCTCCTACGTGGAAGTCTACCTCGCGGCAATATTAGTTTACGTTAGACTCTTTCTTCTCTTATACCCTTTTTATAATTACTTGGGTAGTCTCCTAGGCCCTATACATTCTCTTAGCGAATATCTGGGCCTCTTTATAGCTAAGGCGTTTATGGGCCGTTATATGTCCTATAGGTCTATCCCAATTAAAGAATGTTCGTGGCCTGTATCCATAGAGTAACTTAAATAGCGACATTCCTATACTATTATAAGGGAGCGTGAGCTGTGCGTAGTCTATTATAGGTAGTAGTTCCAACCAGTTATCCTAGTAGTAGTTAATAAAGGGGCGAAGTTACTAGTTGAGGTACTAGTTTATAATCTCGGTTTAGCCGTTGGTCTAAGGGTGGAATACAGTAAAGAGCTTAATCTTAATCCCAAGGATACGGCAGAATTTATTCTAGAAGTCCAATATAAACTAAGGTCTATAGTCAGAGATAATTAACTTAGGAGCGCTATAGATCCAGTAGATGTTGTCTATATACATACGGGCCATGTCCTTTACGGTTATAGTCTTAAAGTAAGGGAGGGAAATGGCTTGCTTACTTAGTTGGTTAACTACTATAAAGGCCATATTATAGCCGTATTTATCCTTTAGGAATAATTTAAAGTCCATTATAATATATTGCTAAGGGCGTTTGGGGACTAGCAGTGGTTGCAACCATCTAGGAGTTTGGTCCCTAGGGGTATTTACGCGTTTACAAGTATAACAATTTCTAATAAATCGTTCTATATTGGATAGAAGTCCTCGCTAATAGTAATAAGGCGATAGTAGTTAGTAGGTCTTGTCTTAACTAGGGTGCGCTATAGAGACTTAACAGTAGGCTTTACAAATTAGCTCTGTTTATAGGTTATTAGTATCTGGAACTATAAGCCGTTCTTAGTATAGGAGTAGTCCGTCTTCTATTTCTAAACTAGGGTTACCCCCCATAGCTTAATTACGGAGGGCTTTTAGGGATTTGGCTGTATAGTTTGTGGTTAAGATGCGATTAATTAGTCCTATTAGTTTATCTAGGGTCTCTCCTTCTATAAATACTACCTTATTTTGTTTGGAGCTTAGTTCCTTAAGAATACGCGGGTTAAGTTGTTTAGTATAGAGGAGGGCGCGTGTCCGGTACTAAGCCTTTAGCTTATCTTATGGCCCCACATCCTATTCTCTCCGGGTTAGGGCGTTAGCCTTAGCATTTTGCCTACCAGGGCAGTACATAATCGTAAAGAAGAATTAGGAGAGTATTTTAGCCCACCAGGCCTATTAACTGGTAAGTTGTTTTGTTGTTATAAAATACTTAAGGGCTTTGTAATTGGTATAAACCTTAATCTAAAAGTCTGTGCTTCCAAGCTCTGCGCGCCACTGGGATAATAATTGTATAATAGCCAACATTTCCTTATCGTGCACTTCGTAGTTATACTTAGCTAGGGCCATTGTTTTTAAGAAGAACATAATAGGGTACCATTCGCCGTCTAGGTATAGCTATAAAAGGACTCCCGCTACTACCCTATTAGAGGCATCCGTTTCCAGCATTAATTTAAGGTCTGGGTCATAGTAATAAAGGATTAAGGAAGAGACAAGTCAGTCCTTTAACTCCTTAAAGGCTTTTATACAGTTATTATTAAAGATAAAAGACGTGTCGTTCTTAGTTAGTTATATAAGAGGCTTAGCTTTAACTCCGTAGTTATAGATAAACTAATAGTAGAAATTACAAAAGCTAAAGAAGGACTGGATTCCTTTTATAGTGTAAAGGGGTTTTTAGTTATGGATTGCCTTAACCTTCTCTAGGTTAACTTCAATTCCTTCTATACTAATAATAAACCTAAGGTACTTTATGCGTTTTACTCCAAATTTACATTTTTTAATATTAACTTGTAGGCCTATATTCTATAGTCTCTCTAGGACCTTCTTAACATAAACTTAATGCTCAAGTTCATTGTCTGAGTATATAAAAATATTGTCTAGGTATACCGTACAGAATTCATTAAGGTAGTTAAAAAGAACATCATTTATATACCGTTAATAAGTAGCTAGCCCATTCGTCAGTCCAAAAAAAAGGACTTTATATTTATAAGACCCATAACAGGTGCGGAACGTTGTTAGGTCTTCTAATACAGGGTCCATCCTAATTTGGTAAAAAGCTTAGCGGTTATTAAACTTAGTAAAGATTTTAGCCCAGCTTAAACGTGCAAGGGTTTTATTAATTAAAGGAAGAGGGTACTAATCCTTCTAAGTAATAGCGTTTAGCTTCCAATAGTTAATACAGAAACAAAGGCTTTTATTAGGTTTCTTTATAAATAAAATAGGGGAAGCAAAGGGAGCCTGGCTTAGCTTAATAAACCCTTTATAGAGGTTGTTAATTAGGTACTACTTTATTGCCTTTAATTCCTCTATAGTTTGCTAGTAAAGGGGGCTGTAGCCTAGGGAGTTATTAGTCTCCAACTAAATCTTATAATCATAGGTTCAATAGGGGGGCAGTATATCTAAAGCTACTTTTAAGAACGCGTCTCTATGGTTTAAGAGGTAATTAGGGAGAAGGCGCTTAACTAGTTCCTTATTAGTTTTCTCTACTAGCACTTCTTCCCTCTCAGCAATAATCTGGTTAATTTTATATAAACTAGTAGTAAAGACTTCGTTGTCCTTTTAATATATATTAAAGTGGAAACCTATAGCACTAATTACCGTAATATCTACTATAGGGGTATTATATGATAGTAGGGTTATCTATGGCCTTGGGGGCTTCTAGGGTATTAGTGTTGTCCTTACTCCTCTTAGCTCTTGTTACATCTTCTAAAGGTTATCCTTTATATTCTATTAGTGCGTCCTCTTCCCTATTAGCTAGATCTCCGCAATTTAGAAGTTGTCTATATTAGTATCCATTCTACTTCCATAAATAGAGTCCTCCTTAACTATAGTCCTTTAGGGGAGTATCCTTATCGGTATAGAGTTCCTGCCGGCCTCGCAGCGGGCATCTTCTTAGGTAAAGGCTAGGTCGCGGTTTCTAACATCTTGCTAGTAGGTGGGATCAGCCTTCGCGGCTAACGTCTTACGGTTAGTACGGATTTCCCTAATAAAGGAGGGTAACTTTGGTCTATTCTCCAGCCAGACGAACTGTCTTTGTTAAACATTCAGCTAAATATTAAAGTAGGACATCTATTTTCGGCCAAGAATTATGTTGTGTGACCCTAGGTCTAGAATGCAAAAGAGGATGCTAAACTAGCGTCATCCATTAATAGTAATATATAGCTTTAAAACGTGGGTAACCGGTATACCGGCTTAACTATTATAGCCTTTTACTTAAACAGGCTTCTCTAGTTGGGTAGCATTTACATTTAAGAACTTAGCAATATTATTCGTATAAGCAGTGTTTATAAAGGCAAAGCCATTTGCTCTAGTGTTAATAAGGGTAGTTATATTAACTCCATATCCATTTTAAGATACTATACATGGAACCGTAAAGTATTTTCCACCTATTAGCTAACTTAAATCAATCTCTTTAAGATTAATAGGATACCCTAGGGGGGAGTCTTTCCCTAGGGTTCTTCTTTTCCTAACTTATTAGACGTTTCTTCTTCCTCTATCTCCTTAACATTACCTATATCCTTTAGCTCTGGGTAGGATGTGGTAAAGTAACCATCCTTTCCGTAATTAAAGCATGTAACCGTGGCAGGGTTAATTAGGGTATTACAACAAGCATTAGTTAAAGGTATAGTACATAGCGGGTTAGGCAAGGTTTGCGGGTAGGCAGTTATAACCGCTTTTAGTATAAGGGCGGTTATGGTTTATCTTCCAACGCTAGCTCCCGTTGGTGTAGCGGATAGGTTACGGTTGCTATAGGGCTACTTTAGTTAATCAGAACGAGCATTAATTCGTTTTAGTTCTAAATCCAGCAACAAATATTAGGCTGCGAGTCTTTGGTAGGTTAGTAGGTCGTCTAAGGCTACTACAATCTTCTTTTATAGTTGGACCGTTAGCTTGTTATATAGGTCCAAATAATAGTTCTTAGGGGGAACCTAGCCTTCGCCTACTAGGTATAAGAATTGAGTCTAGAACTTAGTAAAGAATTAGTTTAATTTTATTATTAGGCGATTATAGTTATAATAGGCATCCCGTACTTTATTTGGATTAACATAGATAGTAGCTAGATGCTATATTATCTTATTAACAGATATAAACCAAATAGGTAACTTATCCTTAAACTTAGCATAAAGGTGTTACTAGGCGTCCCTAATGGTTTAACTAAAGAGGTAGAGCATTTTAGCTTCTTTAGAGGGGAAATAGTTATGGTTAATATAAAGCTTTCCTTGCACCTAAATTCTCCAGTTCTTAAAGGTTGGGTCTATGCCGTCCAATAATAGTAGGGGGTTAGGGAGCTTAATGAACTTTAATTACTTTATTATTATGTCCGTACTCTCTAGTATATTGCATTCAGTTAAGCGAATAGGTTAACTAAGGCTTTATAAAAGGGAGGCTGGGCTGTTTTATAAGGCAGTAAGGCTTTCCAGGATCTCCTTTAGAGTCTCTTATATACTTTAGGCTTAAAGACAATCGACCTTCTAATTAGCAGTAAGGGCATAAATCTGCTCATATACACCTATAATATTATTATTGTCTTTAATTTCTGATCTTAACTGGATCTCGTATTCCTCTTGGGTAAAGGCAGGTCTTTTAAATAAGCTCGCTTTAGGTGCCATTGTCAGCTTTCTAAAGTTCATTAGAATTATACGATTTGGTTTTAATTCCGGGGTTCTTTTAGGGGTACAGGTTAAGTACAGTCTGGCCTATAAAGTGGGATATTATTAGGGCCTTCTTAGGCGTAGTAGTGTAAGTTTTTTAATATCTAAGTATAACGCGTCAACGCGTCGTTGCAGACAAAGGTCTTCTTTTAGGGTGGGATATTATTAAGGCCTTCCCAGGCAGTATATAGAGAGCTTAGTATAATGTAACGGGCTTATATAAATGCTTCTAAACCGAAGCTTATAGATTGCTACTATACAAGAATACTAAGCTAAGGAGAAGAAGAAGAAGAATCATTTAGGGGCAGTAGGTAGGCATATCGCAAGGGCCGCCAAGGCGCTAGTGGTAAGCGGGCCAATAGCGATTTTGCATGCCGGGCATGGAAAATCCTAATTGGTTGAATATGGCAGGTGACGCGCTCCAGCACCGTCACACTTATTTATAGCGACAACCCTTTTAAGTATACTAAGCACATTTAAAAGGTCCTATAGTGCCTTAGGAATATAGGACTCTATATTAATTTAAAGAAGTATAAATTCTTAGTTACAGAAGTAAAATACCTTAAACTAATTATTACTACTAAGGGTGTCCATATAGACCCTAAGAAGGTACATATAATTACTAAATAGCAAACCCCTAACTATATTAAGGATATATAAGCCTTCCTTAGTTTCGCAAACTTTTATTAAAAATTAATATATAACTTCTTAGGTGTTATAGCACTACTTATAGCAATAATATAAATAAAGGGCCTTTCTATAAAAGGAAGAAAAATATATCTACGTTTTATCTAGACGCCTAAATGCAAGAAGGCGTTCTAAGACCTTAAAGATATTTCTACCAAAGTACCTATCCTAGCTTATTTTATACTAGGATAACAACTCTATCTTAAGACTAACTTCTTAGACTATATTAACGCAGGCATCTTTTCCTAAATAGGTAATAATAGTCTCTTCTACCTAGTCGCATTCTACTTATCTAAGCTTATACTATAAGAATATAACTATGGGATCTATAATAAAGAACTCCTTGCGATTATATAAGCGTTTAAGAAATTCTAACCGGAACTTTCCTTAGCAAAACCTAACTAGCCAACTAAAGTCCTTACGGACCATTACAACCTTAAATACTTTATGACTATAAAATAGCCAAACCAACGCTAAGCACGCTAGAACGAGTTCCTCTCTAGTTTTAACTTTGAAATTATATATAGGCTAGGAGTGTAAGGTACTAAACCTAATAGCCTAATACGCCGCTTATAAGACCTTCCTTAGTTTAAAGATAACCCTTATAATTAGTTCTAATAATAAACAATTCTAAAAGCACGGAATTTAGCCCTAGGTATACTACCTATAATAGAGCTAACTATATCTTAGCTTTATACTATAGGATTAAAGTTACCTCCCAAAATTAACAAACTTATTACTATAGTATATAATATCTCTGTTAACCTATTACTATATTAACTTATTGCTGTAAAGACCGCTAGCGCCTATACGCTGCCTACTAACCTCTAAAGCTTAGGCTAGATTAATATAGCAGCCTTAAAGGTAAAAGAGAATAGGCTCTATTATAGAGGCCGCCTATTTATCCCCAACTTAGAAAATCTATAACGGTAACTAATCTAAATGGCCTATAACCTCTAATTAAGCGGCTACCTAGGTAGAGGAGGAACCTATAAGCTTCTTAGCCAATACTACTTCTAGCTAAAAATAATAGACTTAGTTAAACGCTTTATAGGCGCCTGCTATAGCTGTAAGCGCGCTAAGGCCTTTAATATAAAGTACTAAGGACTACTATACCCTCTACTAGTACCTATATAATAATAGGCAGATATCGCTATAGATTTTATTATTAACCTACTACCCTATAAATAACACGGCCGTATCTATAAGAATATCCTTATAATAATATACCGACTTATAAAAGAGCGCCACTATATCCTAACCAAAAGCGTAGCTATTAGCGACGTTACTAACGCCTTCCTTTATAAAGTTTACTAATTACATAGGTTACCTAACTTAATTACGTCCAACTAAGATACACAGTTTAACTCTAATATATGGAGACAAATCTGCCAACGCCTTGGTATCTCTATTAAGATATCTATATCCTTCTACTACGAAACTGCTAGGCAACTAAAAAACGCTAATGCTAGCATAAAAGCGTACCTATAATAGGTAGTCGCCTATAGTTAAGATAACTAGGTAGATTACCTTCTGCTAAATAAATTTGCAGTAAATAATTATATTTTAACTACTATAGGACTTACTCTGTTCTTTGTGAATAAGGGTTACTACTCCTAATCTAGTATAGAGCTACCAGAACCTATTAATAAGAAACTGCTATATAGAAAACGCCTTAGGATGCTACTTACTAACTAGTATATAGATTATATAAAAAATATACTTAACTACTATATGGGAGAAATGGCCTGGGCTTAAGTAAAGCAGGCCTACTTTGCTAACTATTATAGAATGCCACCACCAGAGATGCGTGTTAGCGACTAGGTATAGCTAGATATACACAATATCTCTATATAGAGGCCTATAAAGTTACTTAATTATAAGAACCTCGGCCCCTATTTAATTAAACGAGTTATTAATAGGGGAGCTATATATAAGCTAGAGCTCCTGCCTGCCCTAGCCACCCATAGGATATAGTCCATATTCTACCTATAGCTACTATACCTTTACTAACCTAATCCCTTATTAGGGCAGATATAACCTGTTGGTAATATAGGGTAAATCACCAGTACTACTCGAGTAGATACAGTAACGTTGTTTAATAATGCATGTTCTTTTTATGTTAGAATGAGGAAGGGCGAAGAGCTTAAGGCTCCTTGCCACGCTAGTCCCACAACAACACGTAACGACCGCTTGCCTTATTCCCGATACTGGCAACTCTTCTTTTATAGTTGCTATTTATATACACTTATAGATTACTACTATATAAAGATACTAAGCAAAGAAGAAGAAGAACGTTGGGGGTTAACACAAAGGCAAGGGGCCGCTAAGGCGCTAGTAGTAAGCGAGCTAATAGCAATTTTCTATGCCGGGCATAAAAAATCCTAATTAGCTGGTTAAAATCAGGGTCTGCAGAATATTATACTCTTACTCCCTTTTAATCTAACCTTTAACCCATATATATAGTGTTTATCTTAACAAACGTTTCTAAAGCCTTATTTAGGTTTACCTTTATTATTACATCTACTAGGTTATCTTAGCCATTAATCTATTGAATTTTAAAGAGTTCTCGCCGTTTATAGGATTGCTAAAGTGCTATAATATTAATTATAAGGCGCTTCTCCTTTATAGTACCGAGCTTGACTAAGCACTTATAGAGGGAATATAAGTTAGTATATATAATTATAGGGATAACGGGAAGTTTAAGTTAATCTATAATTATCTTTAGGGTAGTTCTAATTGCAATTGCTATATTAACTCCACTAACTATTCCATATATCTCTAACGCTAGAATGCTTTAAGTAACGCGCTTACTCTTAGTTAAGCTCCAATAGATAAGATTGCTGTAGATTATAAAGTCATTCTCTCTAGTAGATTCGTTTGCGATTATAATCTTATATCCTAGCTAGGAGCTAAAATCTTTATTATTTATAAATAATCTATTAATAAATATGAAGAGCTTAGCGGTAGGTTAATAGGTATATAGAGTAGTCCCTAATCGAGATGGTTTATTTGCTAGGAAAGACGCTTATTTAGGGCAAGAACGTCATCCTTAGTTAGTTCCTAGTGTTAAGCAGCAATAGAGAGATTAAAGGAAGCCTTAGGTTAATAGATAGAAGTAATATAAGCTCCGCAAGCGCGTTACCCTATATATCCTTGCTTTAGAGAATTAATGTTAATAACGTTAATCTTCTTACCTTAACCCTTTTGGCGTAAAGCGATGGAGTCCTTATTTAGGGAGAGGATGCATCCATTAAAGAGTAATAGTGTTATTGGGTTAAGCCTCTCCTTTAGCTTTACTATAAGATTTGCCTTTACTAGCTCGTCTTCTTTAAGAGCTAAGAATTAGTCGTCTCCTAAGATAATTATATTATTAGTTTATATACCAATAATTCTAAATAGAGTTCCTATAGTTGTAATAAGGAAGCAGGGGTTAAATATAGAAGTTGTTATTAAAAGCTTCTCTTTATAGTGCTTGCTATAGGTAGCTCACTAGTAAGTTCCTACCTCTATAATTCTATATAATGGCTTAAGCACAACTATAGTCGTATCTTTGGGATATTGGTGGCGAATTTATTCTAGAAGGTATGCTAATATTAAGCGCTAAAGGTACGTCTCTAATTGGGTGTAGGCCTAAGTAATATCTTATAAATAAACTGTTATTCTATTCTTTATTAAGGAGGGAGCTAGCGCAATAATAACTTGCTAACTAGCTTATTAAATTATAGGGGATTACGTAAGAATCACTTCCTTACCGTTATTATTATAACCTTAGATAACTAGCCTTAACTTCTTAAATAGGGCGTTAGTAGCTTTGCCCTTAATCTTATTAACTATTCTTAACTTAAAGATGCGAACTCTATTAAACTTAGTAGGGTTATACTTCTTAAATTTAAAGACTTCTCTTATAATAAGACCATTAATCTC
>Ga0307507_10010206_pt1 | contig 12223 bp, 15 predicted proteins | sample 7_EM_MG_FD_207223 | JGI IMG/M metagenome (GOLD analysis project Ga0307507, IMG submission 207223) | Populus trichocarpa ectomycorrhiza microbial communities from riparian zone in the Pacific Northwest, United States - 7_EM | ecosystem: Host-associated > Plants > Roots > Unclassified | place... | reverse complement strand
CACCCATAAACTAGCATTACTATGTGAAAATTCTACACAGATTTCTCACCTCCATCATGATGTTGTCTTCTCTTAAAAATGAATAAGTAAATGTTGAAGCAAGCATTTGGGTTCCAAAGGTACTCACACTAAGGTGTGGTTCTCAGTGTCTGCGCCACTCTAGCAGCATTGAGGCCCTCACAGTCACTCAGCAGTCTGCTGCTCACATCGCTGCCACCTCCAACAAGTATTTTTCCCAGCCTGGCCAATTTTGACGATATCCTCCAACTCTGCTTCTCCTACTTGAGCCATTGAAAGAACTAGCTTCCACCATCTTCCAATCAATTGTACGTCCTTGAGCTTCTGAATTTGTGCATCCCAAGCAGGGGTGGACTTGGTTGGATGACTTTGTACCTTCTCCTTCCTTCCAAGCATCATTCTTTCACTGCTGTTTCTTTCGTTTTGCTTCGTCTTCCTCTGGCTTGTGTTTGTTTTCCAATTGATGTAATGTTTGCCCTACCAGAGCCGCAGCTCTTCTGATGTGTCGTAAAATCATGGAGCTGCCTTCTTTTTGAATGGAATGTCAGCATGAGACAAATTGAAGTTGAGTAAGCTATTGTGAGGGGAGAAGCAGACTAGAATGTACATCCATCACTTCCTGCTTTGTCATGAGAAGGAGAAAAAGTTCATGTACATGATTCCTGCAGCCTTTAACTCTCGCTTTTTTTGCAAAACCACTAAATGCCTTCAAGCTGCCTTGCCCATGCCTTTCGTTTCGCTTTCTTTCCCTGTGTATTCACAAGTCAGGCTCTAGCCTCTGATAACATCTCCTTCTCTGGGATGTACACATTAGAGGTGTTAAAGAAAGAGTGAGGTACAACAAACCATCTTCATCCATGTTAATGGGATCAGGGCGAGCTTGTTTCGTCTCTGGATCTGGGTCTATTCACCTGGCCATAGCCTATGAATATTGTCAGTGCTGGTGCTAGCATCGCCGGAGTGGTTAGACCAGTCAAAGGCAATTCCTCATTACCCTTGGCTTGTGCCTCATCCAGAAGCTTTTGTTGGATCGCCGTTCTGCCAATGATTGACACCATTGTGTTGGGATTGATGAGTTGCACAGTGCTTGAGGCACGGTGTAGAAGAATGGAGGTTTAAGTACAGGAGACAGTGACTGGTTGTCTACCTCAAAAATGGGGGAAAGGAAAACGAACATGTGAAAAGGGACAAAGGAAAAGCGAAAGGGGTGCTTAGCATAAACAACATGTAAGAGTGCATAGATAGAACACTTATAAGTAGGACCGTGAGAGTGAGCATCTAAGTGTTTGTATGCACGTATCGCCCAAACTTTTTGTAGGCAGTGGCATGAGAGCGCACTTTGAAGGGTGTGAGCGTCGTCCAAACTTCTCGAAGACATTGGCATGAGGGCGTATGAGGAGTAATCGAAGTTTCTTGAAATCTTATGTAGTCATCGTTCTTGAGAGTCTTAAAATCTTAGAGAAGGGAGGGGAAAAACTTGGAGAGGAAAGAAGAGAGTGCTCCATTCGAGAGGTGGGAGAACACCTTAAGTACAAACAACGAAATCACAAGGCAATCGACATGTTCTCGTGTGCTGCCTGTCCCCAATCATTCTAAAATAAGAAAAGAAGAAAAAGAGTACGATGATTTGGGGAAGTGAACAAATAAAACAAAATTTGATCCATCCTGTCAGATACCTTGGCAAGACTCTTGGACTGGGAATTTGCTCGGGGAGTAGCTCGACACTGGGAGAGGCTTATTTATGTGTGCTTTTCTGCCCTCAACCCGAGCATCCCAGTCGCCAATTTCTTGACCCTACCATCCAGTCTTCGAGTAAGGCTTTGGTCCCACAAGGATTTGTCGCAACAAAGAACATCATAGCTAAAAAAATAAAAAAATAAAATAAAAGGTTGTGCATACGAAAATAACGTTCTGAGCCGAATTCCTTCAATGCGAGCTGGAGGAAATGAAGTTGCCGATGATGATGTCATACCAGGGCTTCGTTTACAGTAAGTTGCCGGTGATGATGTCATCGTTCCCGGAGCTTCACTCTTCGATGCGTTGAAGCGCACAACGAAAAGAATCAATTTTGAACATTTGAACATCTTCTTTATAACCTAAAAAAGTAGAAAGAGGCTAAAAAAAATAAAAATAAAACTGTCAAAACCAGTGCGCATGAAGAATAAGAACATAACGGAAGTGCCGTGAGTAAACCACTCTGCACTTCCACAACAGGAATGTGCGGTCCAAGCAATATGTTGGGCATTAGTGTCAGAGCTGCCGAGCCATCAGACCTCAAATATTTTGACCATTGGCTATCAGTGAGTGCTTGTGGTACCCCAGGTTTCTGAAGTGGTTGGATAGAAACCTTGGGGTTTCATGTGGAAAGGGGGGTTTCTGGATAGTTTAATCTGAAATATATTGTTCAACAAGTTGGAAAGAGGTTGAAAGCTGTTGAAAGTGGGAAAGACCCAAAGGGGTGAGAAAAGGTGCCTTGAAAGTTGATTGAAAGTGATGCAAAGGTTTCTGGAGTGGTTGGATAGAAACCTTGGGGTTTCACATGGAAAGGGGGGTTTCTGGATAGTTTAATCCACTATTCGGCTGGTGAGCTGCTCTTGAGCCATGTTTTGAAATACTTCACCTTTTCTTTGTTGTCCCACGTTGTCACCATTAGGTAGCACTGGACCCTTTTGAGGAAGTCTCTCAGGTTGATGTTATCATCCTCCTCTCTGGTGAACGGTTTGTCTCCTCTCCTGTCTGTCATATCTGTGGGTTGTGTTCTTGGTTGTGTGGTGATAGAGGGAATGAGTGGTGTAGATGGTGGTGGTGGTGGGTAGTTAGGTGTAGTTACTCCTGAGTTTCCTCCTTGGTCACTTGAAGTAAGTGTTAAAGTTAATGATGACAGGGATGATGATAGTGAGGGTAGTGGACAGAGGTGTAGTCATTCCAGACATTGTTGAAGCTGTTGTGATGGCTGGCAGGAACCTGCCATTGGGGCCTCTGTTAAAGTTTGTTTTGTGTTTCACCAGGATGACCCAAGGGCCCTTAAGTTGTAATGAATCTGCCAGGAGGTTGAGATGTTGCACTAGAGATCGCAGTGAGGGACACAGGCAAGACACAAGGAAAGCACAGGTATTTGCAGTAAGACACAGTGGCTTGGATCATGCTCTCATCACCAGATGGAGAGGTGCCGAGTGTTGCAATGGAAGACTCAACTGCAGAAATGCGATTAAGGATGTTGTTTCTGTGTTCAATGTGTGTACAAATGCATCTCTGCTCTATTGCCCTTGCCAAATATGACCAAACAATGTCTTTTGCAGCTCTGGAGTGATGAGACCTGACACACCATCACAGCTCAGCTCAAGCACATAGCTGATCAAAAATGGCTCTAAGCCACTTGAGATTGCCCAAAGTTGTGGGCTTGCCATTCTAGTTGTTTTTATAGTTTACTTACACCTTTTAACACTTCAGTCACCCATAGGTAACAGACTATTAGTCATGTAAACTCCAGGTATATTACATGACTAAAAGTTGTGTATATTTATATTTTATATATATTTGGCCTATAAATCTTCACCTTTACAAAATATATTTTCACCACCCATGTCACACTTTGATGTGTAACACACCCCAAAATATATTTTTCATGTCTGGACCCTGAGTTCTTGGTAGAAATATATTTTGACTGAAAATATTTTCTGAGACTAATAAGAGTCTCTGGGATCCTAGTTCCAGAAAAGAAATTGTTATTATTCCACCATTGGGGGATTCTTGGCAATTGTTCCTTTGTATGTAGATGTTTTCCTTAGGCTGTAGGTGCCTGCAGCCTACAAGAATGAGCTTGGAGTGCTGGTGGTTAGTCCTGGAGCATGCTTCCAAATATAGAAGTCACCACTTTTAAAATGAAAAAATAGCAATCAAATATGCAGAAATCTGGGGAAAAAAATGAGGATAGTGCTGATTGTTGGTGACAATGTATAGTGCAGTTTTCAGAGTAGTGGACTTCCAAATAAGGAAATTTTCACTAAATATAGATTTAAATAAGCCCTGGATCATAAGCAATGGTGGAGAATTGAGTGGTCTAGAGCATCTACCTACAAAAACAGAATATATAAAATATCTCCAGATCGCGGACATGCACACGTCTCGTCTCTTTGGGCCCATTAAACAGCATTATATTAGATTTAAATAAGCCCTTGATCATGAGAAATGGTGAAGAATTGAGTGACCTAGAGTATCTTCCTATGAAAAAAGAATATACAAAAGATTCAACTGTCATGTAACAGCCAGAAAAAGAATAGCCAGAGGAGACATACCCCACAGTTGAACTCCCACTGATATGAAAACCATCCAGTGACACCCAGATTCAGCTGACCCTGCCCTTCTGAGTTTTCTACTGAGAGCACCTCTTTCTGAGTTTTCCATGATTGAGGGCTTGTTTAAAATGTATTCTAGTGTCGTTTAATGGGCCCCAATAGACAAGAAGCTCATGTGTCCGCCTTCTGGAGATATTTCGCATTTTCTGTTTGGTGGGCAAGTAGTGTAGGTAAGTCAAATCTCCACTGTTTCTTATGATATTGGGCTTGTTTACATCTACTACTGTATCGTTTAAAGGGCCCGAAGAGTCGAGAGGCGCGCGTGTCTGCAATCTGGAGGTATTCTATATATTCTGTTTTGGTAGGTAGATACTCTAGGTCACTCAATTCTCCACCATTTCCTATGTTCTAGGGCTTATTTAAATCTACTATAATTCTATTTAAATGGCCTGCAAAAACGAGAGGTGCGCGCATCATCAATCTGGAGATATTCTGTATATCCTGTTTTGGTAGGTAGATACTCTAGGTCACTCAATTCTCCACCGTTTCTTATGATGTAGGACTTATTTAAATCTAATATGATGCTGTTTAATGTGCCCAAAGAGACGAGAGACTCGCGTGTCCGCGTTCTGGAGATATTTTATATATTCTGTAATGGAAGGAAGATACTCTAAGTCACTTAATTCTCCACCATTTCTTATGATCTTAGACTTGTTTAAATCTACTATTGTGTCGTGTAAAGGGCCCAAAAAGACGAGGGGTGTGCGTAGCCGCGGTTTGGAGATATTTTGTATATTCTTTTTTCATAGGAAGATACTCTAGGTCACTCAATTCTTCACCATTTCTCATGATCAAGGGCTTATTTAAATCTAATATAATGCTGTTTAATGGGCCAAAAAAGACGAGAGGTGCGTGTGTCCGCGATCTGGAGATATTTTATATATTCTGTTTTGTAGGTAGATGCTCTAGATCACTCAATTCTCCGCCATTGCTTATGATCCAGGGCTTATTTAAATCTATATTTAGTGAAAATTTCCTTATTTGGAAGTCCACTACTCTGAAAACTGCACTACACATTGTCACCAACAATTAGCACCATCCTCATTTTTTCCCCAGATTTCTGCATATTTGATTGCTATTTTTCATTTTAAAAGTGGTGACTTCTATATTTGGAAGCATGCTCCAGGACTAACCACCAGCACTCCAAGCTCATTCTTGTAGGCTGCAGGCACCTACAGCCTCAGGAAAACATCTACATACAAAGGAACAATTTCCAAGAATCCCCCAATAGTGGAATAATAACAATAAAAAGCAAGGAAAGGACAACTACTCTGTTCAACATGTGGGAGGACATGTTATATAGTTTACAGGACTGAAACATTGGGGAAGAACATAAAAATAGAAAGAAGTGAAGGGGTAAAGGTGTTCAATGAAAAACAAAATATAAAAATAGAATGACTTCACCTGTATGATCCCTTTGCAAAGTCCTTGGACCAGGTATGACTCAGGGAAAGTACAATGCTGGGAGAGGTCTATTTGTAAATGCAACTGCTGCCCTCAGTGTGGACATCCCAAGCATTGATGCTCGACCCTACCATCTGGTCCTCGAAAGAAGCATCAGGTTGGCAAGATCCGTTGTAAGTATAAAGAAATAAAATAAAAGCAAAAGAAAATGACAAAGAATATCAAAATAAAAGTGTACAAACAATAATAATAAAATGACCAAGTCCAAGTCCTTCAATAGAGGTGCAAGGCGACCAACATTGAGGTGATGTGCCTGTAAATAGCTGGTGTTGCACAGCTTTTTTGGACTTTGCTTGAATACTTTATAAGGTTGTTCAATAACAGAATCAGAAATGGTTCTTAGAATAAAAACTATGAAAAATATGTGTAAAAAGAAAATTAAAAATACAAAGGGCATTGTGAATGGAACAAGATGCACTTCCACAATAGGGAGAAAATTAAAAATGATGCCCTCATCATTTCAGAAGAGGGAGTGCAAAGAAAGAAAGGGGGGGGAATAAAAATAAAAATAAAAATGAACATGAGAAACTTAGTGGAGCGGGAGGGTTTCAAGTGCCCAAGCTTGAAGTTCTTCAATGTTTGTAGATTCAATAAAAAGTTGACGTGTGTTTTCAGACCTGGATTGCAATGATGAGCTGTAACAAACACTGGAAATATAGGTGTTCTTGTAGGTTGTAATTCTGCAATGGTCAGAAGAGATTGATGAAAAAGGTGTGAGTCATCAACATGATGAACAGTGAAGGAGGGTGTATAAGAAAGGGTTATGTTGTCAGGGAGGGATGCATTGCTGAGCTTGATTCAAACAGGGTAGGGTGAGTCATAAGAGTGGATTGGTTGAGGGTGCTGATGAATAATGGTACATGAACAGAAGCAGAGGACATTGCAGCAACATGAAGGGTGTATTCAGTCTGGTCAACTGTTCAAACCATCTGGTGTTCCTTGTGATAATAAAAAACCTTTAAACAGTTAGCAGCCACATATGTTAGTCACATCATGCCTTACCTAATGGAGTAGCCAGATGTGACAATCCCCCATACCACATGGGCTCAGCTGGACTGGCCAGTTTCTATAATCTTCCTTTAGTAATGGTTTGGCCAGGATCCTTACAATCACTCACTAGCACACAGCAACCATCCTTTTCACTGGTGGGGATGTTGTGAAGTGGAGGATGCATGGTGTGGGCCAGCAGCATACAGTGCAGCACCCTGTAAACAAAATATAATGATTATACATAATGATAAAGCTGCAGTCATTAGTTGAATGCCATGAATGAGAGCTATTACAACTGAAAGACATGCAGGATGATCAATCACAATAAGGGTCCAATCTGCAGGTTGCCATGAGGCCAGTCAAGGTTGTGAAGCCTAGCAGGAGCTATCACTCATTCTTGCCCATTCAACCATGAACAATAAGCCAGCACAATGTGCCAATTTGAAGATTATCTATGAAAAAAGTTTCAGGCACTAATGTGGGGTGATGAGATACATGTGCCACCCCTGACAACTTGGACACTTGATCTGCTCAGCAAGGTTGACTGCATCACCTTCATTCTTGTAAAAGCATTTCATAATCCCAGTGGGACTGTCAGGCCTTGCATGATATTATATGGATCTTGACACAACACAGTTCAGACATCTTGGGATGCTAGTTGGTATTGTGATGGTATAGGGGCTGCCATGAATGGCTTGCAGCCAACTGCTGAGGTGAAAATCACAGAAAGATACCCACCCATATACAATCCTCCACATCATGCAACTGAGCCATTAGTGGTGACAGATCTGCACTGCAACACCCTTGTTTGGTACCTTCTGAATATACTCACTGCTGGATGACAAGTAAGCTCTGCCAGTGGTCATGATCATTATCATGGCTGATAACTCATTGCAGAAAGCCATTTGGAAATCACTCAAGATCTTAGAACCAGTCCTGAAAAGAGAGAATCATACCAGAAACTGGAGGCAAAGCTTGAAGTACTTTTGCAATCCCAATGTCTGCCAACTTAAGCCTGGGACTGTCAGTATATCCCCTGCATGGTTTCAGCAAGGTCATGAGGTCCATTGCTTCTCACTAATTATTAATTTGATTTTCTTATGGGTTTGTAGTCAATGAACTGGGCCATTGAGATGCAAGAATCTTCTGCCCTGATTGGATCAATACTCAGAGTCATTCACCCTGAACTGTATCAACACAGGATTGAGGCAATGACAACAAAATTTGTCAACAATCAGGAGCAACTCATGTGGGCCATGAAAGTTTGGACTTCCCCATTCAGTGTGCTGTTGGTCATAACCAACCAGAGTACCCCAGCACATCATGATACCAAGGGTAGAAATGAATGGCTTGACTTCATCATTGTGTTGGGAGAAGATGACTCCATCAGAATCATGACCTTCCCAGGCTTGGGGTTATCAGTAGGATATGATACTGGAACTATAATAGCTATCACAGGTAAGGTCTTCTGACATGCCATGGACTTTCAAGGTGGAGAGAGGGCTTGCATTGCATATTACATGTGGAACAAAGTTCAAGAAAGATTAGGTATCCTGGCGCTGTAGGGACATGGATGAATTGTAAAATGTATGATGACTAACCATTACTTAACATTGAAAACCGCTTTCCAGAACAATAGATATCACAAAAATCGAATATGTTTTGCAAGAGATACCTGGCATTCTTTGTGGGTGCAACTTTGTAGGTCAACCAATAATGGCCAGTGGTCTATTTTCCTCTGACAAAAGTGATTTGTCTGATTTTAACATTGGACTCATAGCTGCCATGCTTGCAATGGCCCTCTTACACATCAAATCTGAACAGATATAATTCAAGTGTATTTAATAACTACATAGAATTATTTCACTACCTTTAATGTTTAATGGAAGGAGAATGGTCAAGAGAAGGCAGATGCTAAAGGGAAGGGGGATGTAAAAGAGAAGGGGGATGCTAAATGAAGGGGGGTGTAAGGATGCCAAAGGGAAGGGGGATGTAAAAGAGAAGGAGGATGCTAAAGGGAGGGGGGATGTTAAAGGGAAGGGATGGACAAACAGTGGTGGGCAGTGATGAGACTCATGCATCATGGTGCTGGGTGCTGGTCTTTTCACTTTTGTAGCAGGTCTTTTCACTTGTGTAACAGGGCCATTGCAAGTATGGCAGCTATGAGTCCAATGTTAACATCAGAAAAATTACTTTTATCCCATCAATCATGTATAGCTAATATAAGTGTGAAACAAGAGGAAAATAGACCATTGGCCATTATTGGTTAACCTACAAAGTTGCACCCACAAAGAATGCCAGGTATCTCTTGCAGAACATGTCCGATTTTTGTGATATCTATTGTTCTGGAAAGCGGTTTTCAAGCATATTCCAATGTGTCCATCTACGTGGTATTCGCTTCAAAACTTGCAGAGCTATTTACCAATTATTGGTGAAGAATCTGACTAAAAACAGTAAATGTTGTTGGAGGTTGCCTTAAACATCGAAATATTATTTGCTCTCAGACATGTTTTAAAGCTCTAATTTGTGCATTCCTAACGAGCCCAGAATCACATGAAACAGATCAGAACTCATAATAATAAGATATATTTCAGATCTCTAATAAAGACAAAATAGTTTATGCTACAGTTTGTGAAATACTTCAAATTCTTTTATGCCAGTTGCATTCATGTAAATTAAGTAATTAAAACAAGCATACATAGAGGCCAATCCAGGCAAAAATCTTGAAGTTATAGCTATATACATTTATGCAGAAGCTCAGAAGTCATGAGATGCCTTAAGTGTGAATTGATGGATGTCAAGTCATGTGACTTAACCTGTATTTATCAAACAACTCAGACCCTATGCTGATACTTATGCCTATGAATTCCTTATGATATTCAAATCTGAACATATGAAATTGAAGTGTATTTAAAAACTACATAAAATACATTTTACTACAAATGATTTAAACAGAAGGGGGATGTAGGAGGGAAGGGGGATGGAAGGGGGATGTTGAAGGGAATGGGGATATTAAAGGGAAGGAGGATGTGGAGGATGTTGGGGGGGGATTGTTAAAAGGAAGGGGATGTTGAAGGGAAGGGGGTGTAGGGAAGATGTTGAAGGTAAGGGGGATGTTAAGGGAAGCCTAGTCATTGTGTGTTGTGGTTCCCTCATCAGCATGTGTTGTCATTGCCGCACACTGTTGTCACCCTGCATTGTGGATACACCTCACTGTCGTGTCGTTGTCATGCCATGTCATCGTTGCATCATTCTTGTCCTTATCATGTAGTTGTACTACATCCCTGACTCACCTCAGCTTGATGTCACCTGTGTCCATTCATTGTTGTCCTATGTCTTAGCAAAGTGGGTTGGGACAAATGTGGGATGGGGAGTACTCACCATGGTGTCTAAAATAAACAGCAACAATGAATGATGACCAATGTCATCATTCATTGTTTGGTTGCCATGTCATGGACTGTGATGTGGCACCTGGATTTCATATTAAAGAGGTGAGTGGCAAATGAGATTACATGGATAATCTCATGTGATTTTCTTGCAGTTTACAGTAAAAACCCCCCAGTCCTGGTCCAATCCTGGTCCGGTCTCATCAGAGGTGAAATTCAGCCCTCAGGGCTGGTCTGAGTCCTGCTGAGCTCAGCCCAGACCCACCTGTCAACTTCTACCTCTGAAAACTACCCAAGCTTAGCAGAGCTTGGCAGGAATTACAGGGGGACAATAAAGACCTCCAAAGTTGCTATACACCACAATTGTCTGAAACTCTCTGATTCCTGCCCTCTGGAAGACAAATGTGGTTGTGCTGTGAATCCACACCAACAAGGCCTGGTTTGATTTGCTTGAGGAGACAATCTGCAAGTATGATATACAGCCAGAGGATACCTATGGCACAGATGAGGTTGGCATTCAGTCATGTGGAACTGAGTGTGAGTGCATCTTCAGTGCAAGATGCCAAGGTGCACAATATCAACAATGTGGGTGAACACATGAGAATACCTGTTACGGTTGTTAATTGTAACGGGCGTTGTAAGCCTAAGTTCGTTCTCGGTTTCTAGTTCGTTCGTTCTACGACCAGTTCTCTAATAGACACTGTCGTTCTATAAGGCGGCTCCTTCCTTGGATCACGGCCTTTCGCTGTCACTTCGTTATGCCCTTAATAACGACAGTACAGGTTCCCGCTATACTCTACATCTCACGACTGCCTAGAGATTCGGTTATAGGGTCGTTTAGATGACGACACCCTTCTATAGGTCTTTGATGTCAAAGACTTATTTGTTCGTGTTTCAAAGAGACTCTAAGTCGAAAGACTCTAGAGTTCGAGGGCAATCTTAGCGTTCCGGTGGTTCTGAGGGTTGAACTAAGCTTGTATTGCCTAGGTTCAAGCTACCGAATACAAATGAGAACGTAGTACTTATATACTAAGTACTTTACTGTGGACTGCAAACTGTGCACTGTGCACTACGGACTGCAAACTACGGACTGTGCACTGCGGCCTGTGCACTGCAGACTACGGACTGTGCTATCTAATAAAGGAAGGGGGCTTGGGATGCGTATCTAGAGTCTGTCCAGTATGGTCTAGACTACGTCTTAGGAAGGTGGAAGTGTCTGTGAGTATCTAACTGTCTGTCCGTATCGTAAGGAAAAAGAGTTTATAGCATTACCCCCCATTTAACACTTAATGTCACCGACATTAGCCATCTCCAAGAGAAGGGAGGAGGCGTAACCAGAGGACGATTCTCCGAACTCGCTGATGAGGGAGGGGAGAGAGGAGAGGGGAGAAGGAGGGGGGGTGGAGGGCGAGGGGGATGGTGAGGTGAGGTCAATGACCTCTTGTGACTTCATCCATTCTTCGTTGGGTATGGCCGACACCCCGGTCCACGTCCATGTTGGCCTTGGCCTGGGGTCTACAGGGACCCAGGGGGCTCCTTCGCGCTTTCCCCAGTCGTCGTTCCTGTTGTGGAACTCCTCCCATTCCTTCTGTTCTGCTGCCTTGGCGGCCCTGGTCGTTGGGCAGTTGGGCAGAGTGTGCCCCGGGCCCCAGCAGTAGCATCCCTGGCAGAAATAGTTAACGCAGTTTCGACGGAAGTGTCCCGCTTTTTTGCACTTTGAGCAACGTCCGCGAACGGGGGAGGTCGAAGAGTCAGAGGAGGAGGGGCGGCGTCTTGGGTATGGATGATAGGTGGGGCATCTGCCCCCTGTTCCATAACTATGGATGTGTGCATTAAACTTCTTGAAGTAATTGATGATGCCTCGACCTGCAAAGCGAGTACGGATGAAATCGGGGACGAAGAACTTTTCGGAGTCCCTGATGACATCTAGGATGCCATGGCGAATGGCAGCTGCGATGGAGGTTGTGACAATGGTATGGAGGTTTAGGGTGGCGTCGTTGTCGCATCCTA
>Ga0307507_10010205_pt1 | contig 12225 bp, 8 predicted proteins | sample 7_EM_MG_FD_207223 | JGI IMG/M metagenome (GOLD analysis project Ga0307507, IMG submission 207223) | Populus trichocarpa ectomycorrhiza microbial communities from riparian zone in the Pacific Northwest, United States - 7_EM | ecosystem: Host-associated > Plants > Roots > Unclassified | place... | reverse complement strand
TATCTGCCAACTTGTCTGAGCTATTGACCACAATTTATGAGAGTCCTGCATATCTCTCCTTGAAAAGTCCGAAAGAAAAGCTTGCTCAAAACATATTCAAAAATTATGAAACTCTACTAGAATTTTCCTTATATCATTGCAAATTGATGTGTTAAATTTCACTCCTGGAAGTTTTCTATTCATTGAGATAAATGTGAATTGCAGCTGGATGTACCACTTTGAAGATATTCTATTTATAAATATTGATGCAAAATGTAATGCCTGACAATGATTTGATCTGATCAAATCCAAATCTGATGTGGCCAGCTTCCTGATGCCACAGCCAGCTCACATTAAAAAATTCATTGCACAACCAGTTTTTCTCCAAAAATTATAAAAACAAGATAAATAAAAAGAAGAACAGTATACCTAATGAAAGATGTCAAGAAAGTTTGAAATAGTAAGAAAGTCACCCGACAATACACCAGATGAGCTAAGGTGGCCAGGTTCCCGATAAGGCACAGTACATCCAAGAGAAGATTGAAAAAGGTGAAGTCAAAGTATTCACTGTTCCCACTATGGAGAATGTTGCCAATATGTTTACCAAGAATCTGGGCCTGACACTCTTCTTGGAACATAGAAAATAGCTCAGTATAGAGTTCTATCCTCTATAATCCCATTTCACCTCTTGTACCCACAGACAAGTATGTGCACTAGTGCTGCACTACTTGAGGGGGAGTGTTGGAATAAAACCATGTGACCACATGAGTCACAATTATGACACCCACACTGTGCTGTGATATACAGCACTTTACACCATATGCTGTGTTTAACCACACAGCATCATTGATGTAAATATGCATACATAGTAGCACAGACCATGCCTGTAGGTATATAAGGGCCAGCACTATGCCCCTCTAATCTCAAGTCTCATACTTCTAGCTAGTCAGTTACTTAGCACACCTCTACACACACAACACCCAAGGTAAGGGCTCAATAGCTTGTCAGCTACCCCTGTGCTGCACGACCTCTATACATGTATGGAACTTGGTGAAAGTCCATTGGAACCATATGCTGGCAACTGCAAGTCTGAGTAGTGTTTTAAAGTCCAGTCTGGTCCGGTTTTTTACTTCAAAACAAGGCAACTGGCAACTGCAACCAGTCTAGACCAATTCAGATATTGAGGGACCACAACTGGACCCTTAAAGACCAGTCCTAATCGGTCCACAACATGAAAAAAACTGGTCCAGACCAGTTGTGACCAGTCTTTTGTTGTAAAATTTATTGTACCAAATGAAAAAATTATTATCTTACATTCATTGCATACATAGATAGAGATTTTAATTCTCTGTAGACTGATTAAAAATTTAAGCAATTCCATCAAGATTTGGCTGAGATATGGAGAAAACGGAAGGATATACATTTGAATTGCAGTTTTTAGTTTGTAATTTGCAGTTTGTAGTTATAATTCATTTGGGATGTTGAATAGATAAAATTACATGGTACAAATGATTAAGTGTGTTGTTGTTATTTTTATGATGTCATATAGCTGTAGGTAAAATAATTATAGGTCAGGTAAATTTACAACAAAATATGCATACAAAAATGTTTTTGGCCATATCTCAACCAATTCTTGACCATTTTTGATGATTCAGGGACCAAAAATTAAGTAAATATGTGTGTGAGTAAGATCCAACATGTGATGGGATGAAAGACCTGTTGCAACCAGTCTAGACCTGTCTTTGTCAGTTTTTAAATATCTACAAAAACATGGCAACTGGCAACTGAACTGACCCCAAATGTGGGCAACTGCAACTGGAAAAAGACTGGTTCAGTCCAGTTTGGTCCTATGTATATTTCCAGTCCTGTAGACTGGACTTGTGAACACTAAGTCTGAGCTCTTAGTATGAGTTTGATAGAGTACTCATTGCTGGAGCTTGTAGGATCATGATTTGCTAGTACTATACCATTTCAATTGATTCGTCTGTCACGCATCACAGGGCCTGTGGTCTTGGACAAATTCGGTCACCTGTCCCATGTCACAAGCCCCCTGACCAAAGACTTTTGGTGAATCCAAAAAATGGTCAAAAAAGGCTTTTTTAGAAATATTTACAGGTCTGTATATTAACCTACTTCTTTAACAGGCTGCTGCCATCTCAATCTGAATCTGATTTGTTGTATCACCAGAAATCCTTGAAGTTGTATAGTCAGTTGGCTGTTTTTTGGTGTTTCCCATGACCCCTTGAGTCTCATCTTCCACATTGCCACCTACACCCTGGATTGTAACATTGTCATTGTCTGACCACTCAGCATCTCCTTTTTAACTACTAAATTTGTTTCTCAAACATTGCTGCTCCATACTTTACTCGCTTCCCCTTCAGTGTCCCATGGCTGGCCAAATTTTGGACCTTGTCCCAGGTCACACCAACATTGGATGTCATCAAATTTTCGTCCATCTGGTCACAGGTCACACCCTAGGATGAATCAATCGAAATGGTACAGTAGCAGGGTATTAGAGAGTTTGCACAAGCCACAGGTAGGCTCTGGCCTGGTCAAATATCCACAGTGTTGCTCATTTGTGTTGTGCAAACAGGGAAGCCACATCATGGCTTCATGTTGTGTTTCATCACCCTATTGATTATTAATGGCCAAGCATGCATGGAAAAAGAAAGCTCCAGCTTGAGTTACATCCCCAGCATGGGACTGCCAGCAGGGCAGCCTTCCAAAGGAACTATTACCACCACCTCCCCCAGATATCACTGCTTTGGGCTCATCTCAGGATACTGTCAACTCTGCACCTCCTGTTGGCAATGAACAAGCACCCTCTGCTGCTTTTAACTCTTGACAGTCTCAGAATGCTCAGGGACAGCACTGGCTACCTTGGCAGGACTGATTTCTGGTGCAGGAAATATCTAATCACTGACCATTCCTACCAGCTGTGGGAAAAGCATGCAAAGATGCCTGGGACAAATTAGCAATGGCTACTCTTGAAGATAGCACCCAAAATGGCTTGGTTATTAACCGAACAGGCAGCTCATGTCATTCCTGGTTCAAACACCTTGTTGATGCACATAAGGTATGTTGTTATATGTCTGGTATGAATATACTTATGTTAATTTGGGCTCAGAGCAGTGAGACATGTTGCCTTTAAAAAACTGGCACCAACAAAAAGATTGACAGTCACATTGAGGTATGTTACCTTTTATTTTGTGATATTCAGGCTGTTTTATCTCATTTCTGCAAATACTATGACAGAATTGTTCTTGCTTTTGGATGCACAGTCCAATGACTGGGAAAATAAGTCCTTATGTGCAAAATCTAAAGAGGAACTTGAAGCACCAAGCAGCTCTTGAGCTACATGATGCAGCAATGAAAGGTTGTGTTGTTTGACAGGCCCTTACAGATGTCACTCAGCTTGAGGATTCAACTTCATGGGAGAGGGCTGGTCAGCAGCAGAGCAAATCTAAGTAAGCTTGATGTTTATTTGAATTACATATGACTAATTCTGTGACAGACGTCAGCACTCTCCTACCCCACCTGCAACTGAGTCTCAATCTTCTCAGTCAAAGGAAAACCTCCACCCAACAGGTAAGCACACATGCACCTTGAGGCAAATCATTGAAGCAGCTATCCAGACCCACCAGCAGTCAGCAGCTGAACAGCTTGCAGCTGCTCAAGAGCTTGATAGACAGTGTCATGATGAGATAATGGTTGGATTCAATAGTCTGGCACAGGGGTTTGCAGGACTGACACACATTATGCATAAGCACTGGGGGCATGAAGATGAGGTCTGTAAATTGGGGCAGGAGGCATGTGCTAAGGAAAGTGAAAGGCTCAATGATATGCTCCATTTGATATTCTTACAGAAATCTAACCCATAAATATTTGCATACAATATTTGAATATGGTTACACTTGGGAAATGTCATTGTTAATCTCCTGTTCATCTTCAACCTGAACTGCTTCCTGTGGTGAATCTGGACACTACTGATCAAGTTGTGCATCTTCAATTGGCCCCCAATAAAGCACTCTTCTAAAGAAGGTGGCAGGCAGAAGAAGTATTGAGGAATTTTGGGGACATGGAGAATGGTATGGGCATTGCACAGAAGCAGGACCACCATGTAGAATAGTGCCATGGTGTTAGAAGAATTGTTTGACTCCATGAAAAGTCAAGGAATTCAAACTGTTGATTGACTTCTTTGAAGATCCATTCAATGGGCTCCTGCACTCAGCTCATTCAGAAATTAAATTTATTTTGTTCTGCTGTAAGAACAGGCCCTTTATATGGGCAGAGAATGTGTGGTCCAATTGAGTATCCAAGGTCACCATATAAATAAAGGGAATTGCCATTTGGATCCCAAAAATGTTTTATCAACAGATCAGACAGACCAGATTGCTTGAAGACTGTTTTATCATGCCTGCAACCATCCACAGGCCCATACACATGTATTAAAAGGCCATCTGGTGAGAGAACTGCATGGTACTTGAGGCAATGCATGCACTTCCAGCTGTTGAAAACAAGTCTTTGGTTGTAGACTGGTTGAGCATTTTTCTGCAGTGTGCCATCAATGATCACAGCCACAACATCAAGAGGGGCTCCTTTATCTTGAAACACATGGCCAAATTCAGATAGATGTTGCAATAGCATACACAGAGCAGTTGCACAATCCTCAAAATTTCATGATACCTCACATCTGATATACAGAGGTAGATCAAGTTCAATGACCAGACAATGAATTTCAGCTCATGTGAAACTAAGCACATCATTAATATGTTTTTATTTATCAAAATACAAGAGAAAGCTTGCTGGAACTGGTCTAGCCACACACTATCCCCTAATTCATCAAGATTAATTTTTTCACCAGGCCACAGACTTCCAGCTGATTACAAGAATTCCTCATCTTGAGCAACAAGCAATTTACTAATGAGATCCAAGAAGGACACTGTATCTTGAAGGATCTGTGCTCACTTCAGTCACCCACTGACTACTGACTATTAGTCATGCAAACTCCATATGTCTTACATGACTAATAGTAGCACTGTATTTATTTATTGTACTAAATATATCTAGAATCTTTACTGTATCTATTTTCTATTTCTATACTGAAATGTCACAAAGTCAGCTGTCACACTGCTGAATCTATTTTTTTGCACTAAATAAATCTTTCAAGTGCCAAGACCATAAAATGTCACAAACTTGCCTGTCACACTACTAAATAAATGTTTTTATATACAGTTTTTGTCTCTGAATAGACTTTTTTCTGGGGGTGGCAGAGGTCCTACCCTCTCAAAAAAAAAAGTTGTATATATTTTTACCATATGAAACTAACTTTTTTAATCCCTGGCTAGTTTCAGCTGGAACATTTTTTAACAGCCAGGGATTTGAATGAAATGCCATTTCATTGCTAGCCAGGTCCTATTTCTTTCCTTGCCAGCCTGATATTTCATTGCTAGTCAGGTCCTATTTCATTGCTAGCCAGCCTGATTTCTTTCCTAGCCAGGTCTGATTTCTTTCCTTGCTGGCCTGATTTCTTTCCTTGCTGGCCTGATTTTTCATTGCTAGCCAGGTCCAATTTCTTTCCTACCCAGCCTGATAATTCCAAATATAGAAATAAGCACTTTATAAATGAAAAATAGCAATCAAATGGGCAGAAATATGGGTAAAAAAATAGGGATGGTGCTGATTATTGGTGACAATGTAGGATGTTGTTTTAAACAAGCTGAAGATCATAGGAAATGGTGGAGAATTGAGTGACCTTGAGTATTTACCTACCAAAACAGAAAAAGTAAAATATCTCCAGAATGCAGGAACACACACCTATCATCATTTTGGGCCCTTTAACAACACTATATTATATTTAAACAAGCCCAAGATCATAGGAAATGGTGGAGAATTCAGTGATCTTGAGTATTTACCTACCAAAACAGAAAAAGTAAAATACCTCCAGAATGTGGGAGTGTGTGCCTGTCATGAACCATCCCCATGACCTACGACTTCCACTCTTAACATATGCAAACAACCCTTCGCCACCCTTGTCCTCAAGTATTCCAATGCTGAACACAATAACTCCAAGAAATACAAAGCACTCCTTGTTCCTTGGCTCACCAAGACTCCTTCCCCTTGCCCTGACATCACCTCCTCACAATAATACCCAACTCCAACTCCAACTCCCTAACCCTCATCTCCATCTCTATTGTACTCCATTCTCAAACCTTGTATTCTCTTATTCTCTTATCCTGTACCATTGTTACCTTCTCCATTTCCTTTTACAGACTTTATTCTTTATGAACCATATAAATATGCCTCACATGTACCATGATTCCTTATCCTTGATATTAAAGTTGCTTCTATCTTATTCTCTTGTCTCACTCTCCTCTTGTGTCATTTACTAACTTGTCTCAACTTCAACACCCTTGCCAAATTGAATTCCGCTAAGTTCTCCAGCAATTACTCTATTGCTAACATCAAACTTAGCATCTAACCCCTTGCGCATATCCTTATGCCTCACCTATGCTGCTCACCTAAGTCGACCTTCACCACCTATGCTAGTAGCCTTCACCACCTATGCTAATAGCCTTCGCTGCCCTATGCTAGATGCCTCTGCCACCTACTTAGGTTAACCTTCTCTGCCTTACACTAGTCACCTCTGCCACCACTTAAGTTGACCTTTGCCACTCTACAATTATCCAGACTACATTTATACTGGTGGTATCACATCTATCCTCGACCTCATCCTTATCTTCAGTATAGAGAATAGGATGGATTCTAACAGAATATCAAGGATCACCCACCCACTGATACAATGTCTGGTACCTATACAGAACCTTCCTGGATAGAGGAATGGGAAAACCTCATCTCATGCTTAAACCTATCTGTACCAATCTCCTACCCCTCCATCTCCAAACCCATGGATCCTCCCCAGACATCCCCCCAGTCGCAAACTTCATTTTATATGAACCCCACTCATACCTCAGGAACGGCTACTATCCAATCCCCAGAACAAGTCACAATTATAAGGGAAGGACCCACTAGCTCTGCTCCCCCTTCTGGAGTGATTTTTTCAGCCAACCAACCTGAAAGATCATATTTGCAAACCCCAGCATGGAACCCTCCCTGCTCTGAAACCTCCCAAGTCTGATATTCTTACGAGAATCCCCCCCAGTATGGGGAAAATGTACAACTAAATGATAACCTCCTTCAGTCAACTAGACTACACTTAGGAGAACTGGGATATGGAGATCTCATCTGATGCAATTCACTCGACATATTTCAAATTCTACGAAGTGTGGTATGATCATACAATGAAGGGAATCTCCCTCATTCAGTTGTAGCCAGAATCAAACTACTGGGCATGTGGGAGCACACTAGAATGCTCCACAACCAGTGGCTACAGACTTCGGCAACACAACAAATCGCCAATACAGTACCAAGTCCACAAACCCAACCACCAATGTCCAACCTCGAAGTGCCCCCTCCGATCACCCAGGTTCTTACAATCAACACCCCTCCCGACTTCTCCCAAAGCCAACAAATCCTCCACCCCACTCTGTTAGACACCTCTTTCAATGCAGGATCAGTGGCAGCAATGCTACAATCAATTAGTAGGGCACCACCCCCTACTACAGCCTCTGCTCAGGAAACTGCTTATAACCCCAGTAACAATCCTGGAAGCATGTTTCCCATTTGGGCTCATAAAAGATGTGAATCCATAAGAAATGCATCACCAGAAGTACAAAACAAAGCTCGAATTGCACCTCAAATTTTTTCTCCACAACCGACGCCGATGGATACCCAACCCATTTCCATAACCACTGCCAATAACCACAAGCAGTCTACCATGACTGCACCCCCTCCCCAATTACCACAGAACCAAGCAAACACTCCTATCATGTACCAAGGACCACAACAAAACTTTAACCAATATCCCCCTTACTGGGGCTTTCCTCCTTTTCCCCCTCCAGGATTTGGAGGAACTCCACTGCAATACTTGAATGCAAACCCATGGAACTTAAGTTTCACAAGCTGTCCTATGGGAGGATTCCAACCCTATTTAGGAACTTATAACATGCCTCTGCAATTTCCAGGAGGATACACTCCAAATTGGCCAAATAACCCTCCTCCTCTGGTAAATTTTCCCCCAGGACCCCCAGGCCCACCCAGGGATGGACCACCAAGCCCACGGCAGGACTCACCTGAAGAGGGGACACCACACAATAATAACCCACTCAATAGAAACACCCCAAGATTCAGTAACCAGTCACCCTATCAGCAACACTCTAACACCAAGCGAGAATGTTTCGAACATGAAAAACAATTGTTGAACAAAGAGGCAAAGATCAAAATCAGAAAACTGGAACCATTTACAGGAACCAATACCAGGAAGTGGAAGGACTATGTCTCCAAATGCCTAACCATGTTCCAGGCAAAACCAACCACTTACGCACTGGAGCATGATCAAGTTCTCTTTGCCGCTTCATGGTTGAAAGATAATGCTCTCAGGCATTGGACTGCCCTTCTCTGGAACAACCCCAACCACCAAGCACTGCATCAATGGGGAGCATATATCAAAGAATTCACCAGCATCTTCGGACCACACAACACTTTGTGTGATGCTGAAATCACCTTAGTCAAACTTAAGATGTTCAACAATATAACTGATTCAGTAACTTCCTTGTACGATTTGAAGCAGAAGCCTTTGAAACTGGATGGGATTATCAAGCCATCACTTTCCATCTCCATACCTCTATTGCCCCCTGCCTACAAGAAGGACTTCGAATTGTGGCACCTACCACATAACAGACAGCCTTCCAACATTCACTCCTAGTACTCTTGAAAGACTTTCAAGCAATCCTGGCTATAATGAATGGTTGCACAGTGATATCCACACAGGACAAGACTGAATAGTCTCATGACAATTATTGACTCTGGGCAGACATAGGACACTGGCTGCTGATCTGAATAGAAGTTTGACTAAGGTGAATGATAGGATCATGACTTCTTTTCTGAAAAGATAGTACAAGCTCCACTAATGTAAAAGACAAGCTTAGGCATGACATCACAGAAGAGGTTGCAACAATGGCAAAATGTCAACTCCCCTCAATCCTTCAATCATGTCTCCATGAACCTATAAATACTCAAAGACACTTCAAACTAAATGTCAGAAAAGCAGACATCAAAAAAATTTGTAATCTCAAAAAGCAAACACTACAAACTTTTGTAATTCCAAAAAGCAGACATCACAAAATTTTGTAGTCTCAAAAAGCAGACACTACAAACTTTGTAGTCTCAACTACAAACTCTTCTAATGGATGGCCTAGACAACTATATGTAAACAAAAATCTCTAAAATGCACACCTTAGGTGGGTTTTAGCCTGTGCTGCTCTCCTATGGAGAAAATTCCTCAAACCAAAAATGGAATATGGTTCCTGCAATATTTCTCTACATACCCCAACCATTTTCCCATGAGATATCTGCCTTGAATGGATGGATGCAGCAGGCTGACTTTGGATAACCCTTGGTCCTAATAAATAAATGTCAATAACTGTAGTAAAGGGTATCAGTAAATTTTTGTAGTCTATGTCTGACTTTTGTAATCTTTTGTAGTCTATCAATAAAACTTTGTAGTCTATGTCCAACTTTTGTAGTCTTTTGTAGTCTATTAGTACATTTTGTAGTCTTTTGTAGTCTATCAGTACAATCTGTAGTCTTTTGTAGTCTATATCCAACCTTTGTAGTCTATGTCCAACTTTTGTAGTCTTTTGTAGTCTATCAGTACAATTTGTAGTCTATGTCCAACTTTTGTAGTCTATCAGTGATCTTTTGTAGTCAGTCAATGCCAATCTCTCTTTTAGGGTATGCAACTTCCTTTTTTGGTAAATTTCCCATGGTACAACAATTGTACCCCCTTCTTTCAGCTTTCCAAATGTGGTAAAATCATGTGATTTGGTGTTGTTTTCATCAAGAAAAATGCAAAAAAAAAAAAAAAAAAAAAAAAATGTGGTTGTGAAAAATCTTTTACCTCATATCTCCACAACAGAAGCACTTTAGAACATAATTACAACTGATTCTGAAAGCTACAGTGCAGGGCTACAACTTACGTTTTTTGACCATTTTAGGAAATTGGTCATATGACCACCTCCCAAAAACCCATTACATTGACCCTGACATGTAGCATCATTCTTATCTTGGCTTCTTCCACTCTTTGGTCAAGGGTGCAATGCTATTTTCTTTTTTGGATATATACAGTGGACCCTGAAAGCAGTAACTGACATCCTATACACCATTTTTTTTTCCATTTTTGTTCTGATTTTCTGGTGATTTTTAGAACAATGAAATATCTATTGAAAGCACCAGGCATCAATATGGAAAGCACAATGAAATATCCTGGGGCTAAGAATGAAATATTCTAGGGATAAGAATGAAATGTTCATTGAAATTGCCTAGGTTAATGAAAATTGCAATGATATTGCCCATATAGTCGCAATGATATCACCCAGGTATCTAATAAAAATCACAATCATATTGACAAGATAACTAATGAAAATTGCAATGATATTGCCCAAAGTAGTCAATGAAATAGCTAATGATATGGCCTTGGAAAGATATGAAATTGGTAATGATATACTCAGGCTAGTATATGAAAGAGATTTAAGGCCCTGCCTACACTTAATGAAAAAAGTGCAGGCTTTATGATAATGACAAGACATGGTAACAGGAATGATTCCCTATCATAAAGACTGTGGACTTATACATAGTGACCCATAGGCAGTTGCCTTGTTTATATGATAAAAGTGGTACCCACCAGTCAACCTAGTGAGCATGCTATTGTATCTAGGGCAAGTGAACTATGAGAAGACTGTGCAGTGCCTTTTGAAGTTGGGCCTGGCAAAGGATTTGGGGGATTGGGTTGGCAAGGTTTGTCTGTTTCACTGGGCTATGATTATCCTGACGTGGTGGATATAGCTGATAGCCCCAGGCGATATCACGATCTTTGGCACCCTCTGCGCTGTCACCAGCTTCTCTTGCTCAGCAATCAAGAGCCAAGTTCTTGAGAACTCAGTCTTTGGGGCTTATATTGAGCAGGAGCTGTATATTCAGGAGTTGATCAAAGCTTACATGAACAACTTCAAGACTGTTCTGGAGCTCTTGTCATGGTACTTCATACATGCTTCCCTCTTTTCTTGAAACAATCGTTTGACTAACATGATATATTAGACATGTCACTACATTGATATCCCATGTACATGACCTATATGACAACCATGATGCTGGGCCACCATGATGTGACCACAATGGACAACAACCACAACCATTACGATGGACCATGACATGAAGACAACCACAACCAATGATGATGGATGATGACGAACAACCAATAAAGACAAATGAGGGATGACAACAACAAACAACCAATAAACAATGAACAACAGATGACCACAACAGATGACAAACAACCAACCACCCCACAAAACTATCCTGAGCCACTGCTCACACCCCCACTTGGTCTCCTTGTCTCTTGGAAGTGTGTGCTTTCATCCTCCCATACTAATGCCCCCTTTTGTCTCCTTGTATCCAGGCCATGTGTGCTTTGTTCCTCCCTCATCTGTACCCCCCACATGGGATGACAAGGATGTGATGAGGCAGATGCAGTGAGGGCTCATCTCTCTGACAATCTAGGTGCCATGTCACCAACAATGACATGGAAACCAAACAATAATTTTAGGACATCATGGTAAGTAAGTACCCACCTTGCCAAGACACAGGATGACAATGGAACAATAATGTTGGGGCAACAACCACATTGGATGACAAGGATGCAACAAGAAGGACATGATGAGGACATGGTAAGCTCACTTCCCCACCACTCATCTCTCTGACACATGATACAAACATGATATAGGTGCCATGTCATGAACAATAACATAGCAACCAAATGACAATGAACAATGGACATCACAGTAAGTACCGCCTGTCCCATGTTTGTTTCAATCCACCTTGCTGAGACACAGGACAAGGATACAGGATGACTACAACCCAATGACCACAACATGACACAAAGATGCAACAAGGACACGACAACATTCTGAACTTATCCATGGATGAGGGGTGTGGAGTAGGAGCTGGAGGTGTTGGATGAACCAAGAGCAATTGTGATACAGGATTGGAAGGTAATGCCCAGAGGCCATAGTCAAACAGTAGTATATAACTAGATTTGGATATCTTACATAATAGATTGATCTTTTGTCT
>Ga0307507_10010204_pt1 | contig 12227 bp, 1 predicted proteins | sample 7_EM_MG_FD_207223 | JGI IMG/M metagenome (GOLD analysis project Ga0307507, IMG submission 207223) | Populus trichocarpa ectomycorrhiza microbial communities from riparian zone in the Pacific Northwest, United States - 7_EM | ecosystem: Host-associated > Plants > Roots > Unclassified | place... | reverse complement strand
TCCCTACTTTATTAGCTTATCTACTATTACTAAAATCGCGTTATAATCTTGTCCTATAATAGGATCTCTTAACTTTAGTAACTTAATAATAAAGTCCTATAATATAACTTCCTATAGTCTTCCTGGTATCTTAATAGGTTATAGCCCTCCGTATAGCTTATATCTTATTAGTTTATTCCTTTGGCAATCTAAATACTCTTTTATAACTTGCCTTGCTAGTCCCTAGATTCCTTAAATAATATACTCCTTCTAAAGTCTTAATACTAAGCCTATAGCTCTATTATGTCCTTATATTATTCCCTTATGGAATTCCTTAACAAACTCTTCTATAATAGACTTAGGTATATATGTTACTTCTCTGTTTTTATATTACTCTAAGTCTAGATCCTCTGCCTATGCTTCTTAGATCTTTTATGTTTAATTACTCTCTAGTAACTTATAGATCTGGCTTTTTTTAGTTGCTATAATCTTTGGATAATTATACCTAATTAATCTATCTTAATCCCTTTGTAACAAAGCTCCTAATAGCTTTTTATTACTTTATAGTTCAGCCTTTCTACTTAGAGCGTCTGCTCGTGCATTGTCTGTACCCTTAGTATACTGAATTTTAAAATAGTATTTTATAAGTATTTCCGCCTATCTAACCTGTCTTTGGTTAAGTTCCTTTATTATTAGAAATTCTATAAGGTTCTTATAGTCTATCTTAACCATAAATAGTTTCTCTATGCCTTATAAGAATGCTCTTTATTTTTTAAGTACTGTAACTATACCTAACAACTCCTTGTTATAGATGTCATAGTTTAACTCTAGTGGTATTATTTTCCAACTATAGTATGCTACTAGATACTATGCGTCCTAATACTTCTATAGTAAGTATACTCCTAGTGCGAAGTCTGATGCGTCTATCTCAACAACTATTTTTAACTTTGGTTAATAGATCTTAAGGACTAGCTCTTAGGTGAATAACTCTTTAAGTTCCTAGAACAGCTCCTTCTATTTACTACCCTAAACCTATGGTTCCTCTTTCTTTGTTAGTCTTGTAAATGGCTTAATGCTTTTTAACCACTATGCTATAAACCTCCTATAGTAGTTATAAAACCCTAAAAATAACCTTAACTATATAACATTCTTTGGTTTATGCCAACTTACTATAGCTTTAATTTTCTTTAGGTCTATACTGATTTTTCCTAGTTCAATAATAAATCCTATAAAATTGGTTTTTCTTATAAAGAACTTGTATTTTTTAATTGCTACTGGTATCTGTTCTTCCTATAGTCTCTTTAAGACCTATTTAATGTGTTCTCTATGTTCTTCCTTATTCTCTAAGTAGATTATAATGTCGTCAAAGTATACTATAATAAACTTATCTAGGTGTTCTCCTAATACACTATTAATTTGCTTCTAGAATGTTACTAGTGCGTTTATAAGCCTAAATTGCATAACTAATGGTTTATATAGTCCTTCCTTTAACCTAAAGGCTGCCTTTTATTTATTGCTTTCCTTGATCCTAATCTAATAGTACACCCATCTTAGATCTATCTTTGTAAAGATCTTTATGTTACCTATCCTGTCTTAGATCTCGCTAATTAAGGGTAAAGAATACCTATCCTTTCTAGTAATACTATTTAACTGTCTATAGTCTATATATATCCTAAGCTTTCTGTTTTTCTTTAGGATAAATAGTACTGGATATCCTATTAACAACTATAATAGTCTAATATATCCCTTGCATAAGTTCTCCTAGATAAACTCTTTAAGCGCTACTAACTCTATTTTAGTAAGCTTATAGATTAGAAAGAACTTTAGACTTATTCCCTCTTCTAACTCTATCTTATAGTCCTATACTGCATACTTTAACAGCTTTTTACTTTCTAGTAACTATAATTTTTTGCCATACTTGTGGTATCTCCTTAGTACATAACTTAAGCCTTACTTAGTCTCTTTATATATTGCTCCAACTTAGTACTATACCAACTTAGTTTACTGTCGCACTTTATACCGTTAAGTATCCTTAATATTAACCTAACCTATAACCTAATTAATCTTTAGATTATACTTCTATAACTAAAGCATTTCTAGTATTGCCTTGTCCTGTCCTAATAGTAGGATATTAAAAGATATTCTAACTAGTCTTCCTTTAATAGTTAACTAAATAGGTCCTATTTTAAGATTAATAATACCTCCTTTATAGGCTATCTAATCTCCTAAAATTGTTATAAGTGAATATAGGTGTTCCTTTTGTCTATATAGTAACCCCATCCTTTCTACTACTTTTGGTGATATATAGTTCCTAGTTACTCTACTATTTACTAATACTTCAAACTGCTAATCTTGCCATTTAGCTTATAAATTTAGGTATCGCCCTTAAATTCCTTTAAGGGTCTAAGGCTCTAATACTAGTTCCCTCTAATTCTATACGCCTCCCCTTTTCCTAACTATTGGCTGCTAGATCCTACCTATACTTAGTCCTCCTTAGGCCAATACTTAGTTTATTTCTTTTCCTCTATATACTATAGATAAGTGTTCTCTAGGTACTCCTACCACTATTATCCATCTAGGTATTCTTCTATAAGGAATCTTCCTAGTTAAAGTATTAAGTCCCCTTAACCTTATACTTCTACTAGGTGCTATCTATATATATACTTAGCATTTCTAAACCGCTTTTCCTCTAGTGCCTAATATATTCTTACTAGGTACTTCCAGTTCTTGTCTTTTAGTGCTCTATATATATTACACATGTTATCCATATAAGCTATCCATAATAGTGTATAATACGCTGTATGTTTTAGGTTAACTCTTAGTTTATCTTTATTTTTAAGTTTAAACCTATACCTAGTTAACCTAACCACTAGTATTTCTGCTATAGGTACTAAGATTTATTACTTACTTCTCTAGTCCCTAGATCCTTCTTCTAGGTTCCTTAACATTATAATTAATGCTCCCTTAATATAACTTATACGTTTCTCCGTAATAGGTTGGTCTTAGACAACTTTTTTATCTAGCTATATATAAAAGTCTTCCTATTTATTATTGTGTCGTTGCCTATACCACTTTCTATATAACTAGTTTAGTGTGTATGGTTTATCTATTAGAAAGTACCTTATTATCACTATATTATAATATCCTTTAGTATGTCTTTCTTTAAACCTAGTTAGAATATCTAACCCTTTTTTCTATTCCAGTTCGTCTAACTACTTTGCCCTAGGTGTCCCTACACTTGGCCTATTAGTAACTCTTTATACGGGTGCTCTATCCCTTATATAACCTAGTATAGCTAACCTCTTGTCTAGCTTTTGCTCTTACTATATAATAATTCTTGTTCTAAACTTATCTATAGTTTCTTGTTTTCTGCGTCTTATAGCTAGATCTTTATAGTTGTTTTACTTTTTAATCCTAGTATTAACTGTTTAATCTTTAGGCTAAACACTATATTTACCTAGGATTGCTAACGTTCTTATTCGTTCCCCAAACTTGTAGTTCTTAAACTTGCGTCCTATACTTATTCGTTTATTACTAAACTAAGTCGCTGCCCTTTCCCATTGGTTTTCGTCTATTGTGGGTCCTTAGGTGTGTCTTATCTTATCTTAAGAATCTTAAGCCTATAGCCTTTTGCCTTTATTAAGTAATAAGCTAGCACTAGCAGTTATCTACTTACTTAATTTCTTCTAAATATTACTCCTATTGTCTTATAAAGCAATAGAAATTGTATCCAATAGTATTATAATACCCGTTACTAAACCTTATTCTGTAATAGTCTCAGTCTCTACTTCTATTTTAACTTCTCTAAGGTTTACATACTTTTAGTAAGCTGCCTTTATTGCCTTATTATTGGTAAATGCTTTACCTATATTAAACTTATCGTCTTTAATGTCTAATCTATAAGCTAGTTTATTGGTTCCTCTAAACTTAGATAACAATGGCTCCTATAGCCAATAGCTTACGCCATACTTAGCGTCCTTATAAATTTGGCATACGTTGTTGTAACAATACATAAAACTATTAATTAAACATTCTTTTGTTCCTTACAGTGCACCATTATCCCTCTATATATACGTGTCTCCTGCTAGCCTAGTTCCCTTTACCATATAGTTACTCTAACTATCTTTATAGTCTCTAGCAAAATGACCTTGTTTTCCGCAATTTATATAAGCCCTATTTTTAAACCATTTTTCTTATTATAGAGTCCGCCTAAACGTCTTCTACTACTAAGATCTCTGGTTTAGCCTCTGCTCCTAGGTCCTTTAATTACTTAATCCTTAACCTCTAGGTTTCTATGGTTTCTTTTTCTATCTTTAGGTTTCTTTAGTACTGCTTAGGTCTATTAGCTCTGCGCCATTCTATAGTTTTTAACTCTATATCTGTTATTACGTACTCTGCGCCTTATATAACTATAGAACTCTATCTTACCCTTTCTTGGCTTGTTCCCTTTAATAGATCCTATTATTAATCTTTATTAACTAGTCTATTAACTCCCTTAAAGTATCCGCATCTTCTATTAAGATAATTGCGTCCTAGACTTTAGCCTTAAGTCCCTATTTATACTATGCCATAAGCGCCCTATTATTCCACTTAACCTACATAGCTAGTGTTTAAAACTATGTTATATACTTAATTGCTAAAGTACATTATACTAAGTTCTAAAGCTTTTATTCTGCTATAGTTATAGCCTCCAGGTCTCTAAATATCTGTGTTAGTTATTCTGTAAACCTGTTTTAACTAGTAAATATATACCATACGTCCTAGTTAGTAGTTATTATGCCATTGGCCTATATCTCCATAAGATATAGTTTAAACCACTTAAGTGCCCTTCCTATTAGGAACAATCCTACATAGGCTACTTAATCTAACAATATTGCTAACTTCGCTCCTTCCTATATTACCTTAAAGTGCATCTACATAAGGAACCCCTTAAGCTTTAACTTCTCTCCTAAGAACCGTTTAATTAAAGGTAGTTTAATTTTCGCTACTCTGATTCTATTAATGCGTTCTTTAAGTATCCTATTATTATCTTATAAGTAATTAACCATTTCCTATAACTAACCTCGCGTAACCACTTAAGAATCTATATCTGCTATACTAGTGTCTCCTAGTCCTAAGGTTATGGCTGCCGTCAACACTGCTATAACTGGTGCTTTAGGTGGCATGTTATTCAATCTTATTTAATACTATAACCTTAGTAGTGAATATATAACGGAACCTTATAGTAGGAACTACAGTAGGTCCTATTATTAGGCTAGGTATATAGGTAAGAACAAATTAACAACATAATAATAACTAGTGGAGTGGTTACCTAATAGATTAACTCTAATTATATTCTAAGATTCACTACAAGGAGAGAACTATCTATAGTAGGGACTGAGGTCCTTTAAATACACAACCGTACTCCTAAGAAATCCTCTCTTGTATATAAGGTACGTGTTATACGTGTTATATATAGACGTATACTGCGTATACTCCGTACACTATGTATAACATTATGTGACTCGCTTACTATTTCTCGTTATATGGTTCCACCAGATCCATCCTAGACCGTGCCTATATCAACCAACTAGCTTCCTGCGACTCTTCTCCAAGTAGTTATAACATCGTACTTAAAGCGTCCGTAACAACAACGCTATAAACGCATTTACAAATACTAGACTAGTTAAGTTAGTCTACTGCTACTGCCTAGAAGGATTTAATTAAAACGGATATATCTTAAAGCTACTTATAGCGCTATACGGATTGAAAGTTTTACTACTACTTTAGTATAAAAAGCTTACTAATATACTAGCTAAATTTAGGTTAAAGCCTATTTTAGGTACCAACTACCTTTATACTAATAGACGACTTATTATCTTCTTCTATATAGACGATATTACCATTCTATTTGCCAAAAAGGACCTTTAAAGACTAGAAGAATTTAAAGCTAAACTTCTATATTAATATAAGATCCGTACACTAGGAGACCTATAATAGTTCCTAGGAATTTAAATTAAATAAGATTATGCAAGCAGAAAGCTCTAGCTTTGCTAAAATTCCTATATTAAAAAGATAGCTAGTTATTTTAATATTTAACTAGGAAGATTTCCTAAGTTATTACTTCCTGCTAAAGAATTAATTCTATCTAACTAGCAGATAAACCCTTAAAGAACACTAGCCTACTAGTAATAGGTTAGTTCCCTTATGCACCTTGCCGTATTTAGAAGATCTAATATTATAAAGACACATTCTAAGCTAGCTAAATTCCTTATTAATCTAAATTAAAAGTACCTTAATATATTAAACCAAGCCATTGCCTATTGCCTTAGAACAAAATCTATAGCTATTAAATACTCTAGTAAAGTATTTGGCGCATATATCTACTCCAGAAACCCTAAAGGAGAAGACGTCACCTTTTACAGAGTATTTAACGCAGCATTTGCGGACTATAAAGAGACTAGACGGAGCTCTTAAGGATACCTTTTTATACTATTTAAAGGACTAATTAATTAGAAGGCAACCCTATAAAGATTAGTAACTCACTTAACTATTAAAGCGGAGCTTCTCTCCCTATCTATAGCTGCTGTTAAGATTATTTAGTGGCAGCGTTTCTTTAAGGCAATTGGTCTTAATTTAGAATATAATTTTACCCTACTATGCGACAATATATAGACTATATAACTCCTAAGATAGGATACACCAAAGCTTGATACTAAGCTACAATATATTAACATCTATTAGCACTAGCTTAGATAGGAAGTCTAAGACAAAAAGATTAATATATAATGGGTCCCTATAGACAAGATACCTGCCGACAGTCTTACTAAGATCCTACCCTATTAAAGGCACGAGGCATAGGTAAAGCAATTAAATTTGGTAGACATTTAATATTAGATCACTGCTATAACTGATAAAGACTCTTAAGTATTACCCTATACTACTCCTAAAGTTATATTTAAATTTCCTATTTTAGTATAGCTTTTATCTTCATTTTATTTTCTATAGCTTTAACTACACTGTTAAATCTAGGGGTGTGTGTAACAGTTTATTAGCACTACGCTAAGACATAAGATCGTTGCCTAAGAGGCTCTAAGACAGGATCAACACTACCCTTATATGTCTTGGATACGGTTAAATATTGAGTCATAGACTACGGAGTTCCGGGTCTACTTTCATGTATTTAGTTCACTTAATTTCCATAGATTTAGAATTAAGTCGCTTATTTAATTCTCCCACACTCCAAGCTTACACCATGCCTTCTAAGTGTGTTAGAATTAATATAGACCTTGTTCAGAAGACTTAATGCGACGTCCCCCAAATAAGACTGCGAAACAGCTCCTCCTAAGCCCTATCATTGCCTAAATTCGAACCCCTCTAATTGGGACCGCCATATTTCTGAGCACGGGTATCGAATTCAGCTAATCCAATTGGTTGGTTCTTATCGATAACCTAAGGACCCATTTTGACGTTGTAAGGGATAATAATCGCTGTGGCGAATCTCTTAACTAGAAGTATCGTCTTTATCTATTTCTTGATTTTATTTAGCAATCTCTTTATTAAAGAAACTTTTAATAAAGTTCCAGTTGTGCTCTAGCCCTCCTTCATCTACTTACTTTCTTATAAAAGTCTTCTAAAAAGTATCTTTACCACAACGCTGGAGCTTAGTTTAACAAATATTGGCTATAAGCAGAGCCAGTGCTTTCTTTTTAGCCTTCTTTATACGGTTCCTCCTTATCCTGCCTACATTATCCTCACTGCCACTTAATACCGGAGAATTAGGACGCTATCGGCGAGGCCTTAGCTGGTCATTTAGTTCGCCCTCTGTACGAGTTTCGTTCCAAATAGCCTCATCAATAGTTTGCTGCACAAAATTGGGTAGTTACGAAGACTGGTTTGGCGTTTGCGATATCGCACCATAAGCACGGCGTGGTTGCTCTGTCAGATCGACGGTATCTTAAATATCGCGTATGGGATCAAAAGGCATAGTGGTAAAGGCAATTCGTAGAAAATATGAGGTTAATCGCTGCAGTCGACCACACGTACTGGAGGCTTGAAATTTCGATGATAATTTGACTCGAAAGTTTTGATATTTGCCAAGCCTCAACTCCAGTACGTAAGGTATCTAACCATATCCTGCTAGTACGTGTCGATCGCCTCGATACGAGTTGCTTCCGTCCATACCAGAGTTCCATATCGGACTAACGAAACCCCCCCTAATATTTTGTCAAAATCGATGGCTAAAAGTCCCTAATATCACTTCCTACTGTAAGAAACAAGCAGCATCTTTTGTAAATAAAGCCCTAGCAATTCATTCTGTCACCAGGTATTTGGGTGTTGTCAACCCCGTTAGGAGGAGGAAGCGGCGGCGGCATCCACCACCTCGAACTCTCGAACCTCGAGGGAGAACTTATTGGCGCCGTGCTTCTGGAGCCGCCCGGTTACTTGCAACGCCACTCCCGCCGGATGTTCTGGCAACGCCGCGGATAGCCGTGCGTACGCGCCAGCCTCAGCGTCGGATATCGGTCTGGGGGCCTTCGCTTTCTTGTCCCACTCGATTTTGCTGGTTGCCTGGAACGGCGCGAGGACCAGTTCCGGACGGGTCGATGTGCTGGCCAGCGTCAGCGGCTCGTCGGTGCCGAGCTGTTTGTTGGTCACCACGCCGGAGAGCGTCATCTCGATTCCGCGCATAACGTACGCGCCACTGGCAATCTTCTGAAACTCACTCCGCCACAAGTCGATGTCGGGCAGGATGTCCTGCCGCAGGTAGACGAAGGCGACAGAGTCAGCCTGGTGCGGCACCGGGCGGACGACCTCGATGTCGCTGATCCGCTGCAGTGCATCGAAAGCCCCACCCCAACATGGACCGAGACCATAGGGACAAACAGGCGTAAGGCCTACAACGACGGCTGGCCGGTCCTGTTCGGTGATAATCTTTTCGTCGAGCGCCGGAAGGCTGACCTCAACATGTTGTTCCACGGCTTTGCGTTTCGCATGAAACGCCGCAGGCTCGGGTGGTGCTGGCGTACTGGCTTGTTTGATGCGGATGATGGGCGCCAAGGACGGCACGCCTTGCTGGCTCAAGACGAAGAGCATGTAATGACCTGGTGGAACGAGGTTGGCGCTGGCTGGAGCCTGTACGGTGACCTTCGAGCTCTGCTGCTGGGAAGCCAGGAACATGAGTGACTGGTTCATGTTGCACGAATGCGTAACGGAACCGAGCCGCACCCAGCTCACCTTTGCGATCAAGTCGCTGGCGCCGACAGTGACTTCGAATTCCTGGCCGTAGTTGATCTCGGACGGCGCGTTTAAGATGGTCGGTCGGGCGCCCTTGAACAGGTAGGGTGGCTTGAACAGTTGCGCGTTCTTGAGGGAGTCTTTGGCCGGGTTGGGATTGCCGTCGTTCTGCGGTGAGTATTCTCCGCCACCAGCTGAAAGGACTTGGCCATCGGGTAGCAGCAGTGCAATGGAGTGGTAGCAGCGATCGGCACTCTCTTCGGCCATCAGGGTCCATTGCTTGGTAACGGGGTTCCACAGCTCGGCTTGATGCACGGGCATGCCGGTGTTTAAATTATTGAAACCGGTGCCTCGGGTACCTCCGGTCACCAGCACAGTGCCGTCAGGCAACACGGTGGCGTTGTGCTGTCGGCGTGCAAATATCATGTCCGTTGTCGTCGACGTCGTCCACTGTGGCTTTGCGGCGTTCAAATCGATGAACTCTGTCATCTTGGTGGGTAAATCCGTGCCGGGATCGTTCCCGCCACCAATGTACATAATCTTACCGCTGTCGTACATAACCGAGGGGGCGTACTCGCGCGCCGCCGCCTTGCGCACCGGTCCATCTGTTGTCCAAGTACCTACACTGCCGGCAGTGTTCACGTCGAGAAACTGCGACTGTGCCTGCGGCCCGGCCATGAAGACTCGGCCCTTTGGATCGAGATGTAGCCGCGGAAAAAGAACTAGAACATTATTGGGAGGGCTTGGTACGGGCACCCAGGTATTGGTGCGCCAGATCTGCGGGTTGACGTTGGTGATGTCCGAGCTTTGGTTATTTTGATTTGTGAACAAAAAGCTGCCCGAGATAGAGAGTACGCTACCATCGGATAAGGTCAGAGCAGAAGGGTACCAGCGGCCGGCATTCATAAGCGGCTTGGCGGACCATGTATCGGCGAAGGAATCGTAAGTACAGGCCTGGTTGACCCCTTGGCCATCGGAGAGATGTCCACCAACGATGAGCAGGCTGCCATCCGGCTGAAAGCTATGGCCGGAGCAGAAGAGATTTACCCCTCCGGCTCCGGTGCCAAATAGTTGCGGTTGCGACGCGGTGGCCTTGCTCGTGCCGGTGGTGGGATCCCAGATAAAGGCTTTGGTGAAATGCTCGTTGAGCGAGGCGGGATTGGTGTCCCCGGGGTTGGAACGCCGACCCCAATAGAGGACCTTGCCGGTAGGCAGCAGGCTGGCATGAGCGGCGACATTTTCAAGATTGAACAGCGCTCCCCATTGCCCGACTACGTCATTTGCCATCTTTGCCTTTAACGTGGGCGGATCTACTGTAATATTAGTTGAGATCTGAGCTCTTGAGTTCAAGGACGAAAGAAAGATCGCGTCTCCCGTGGAGTGGTTGTGGATAGGGTCGATGGCTTTCGAACAGAACACACTGGGGGAGGGCTCGAAAGATAATGACTTGTAAACTCCATCTCCCCGTACTCCAAGCTCTTCACTCAGCTCTTCAGCTTCTCAATTCCTCAATTCTGCAGCTGTGCAGCTCTTTCAGCTCTTTCAGCTTTTTCAGCTCTCATACACGGTCGTGATCCGAGCCTTAGAGTCCCACGAGAATGCTGAGAAGTCATCGTCAGCCTTGTGGCTGCTGTAGTGCGCGGATTCATGCAACGTCGCACCGGTCGGTACTTCCAATCAAAGACGTCATTGCTCCTGGCTAGCGCAAAACAGTCCTGCACGTTCCATACAGTCAGCACGACAGGCGTTGACCGTCTGGTGGTCTAGAATTCGTTGCAGTCATAGCTCTCGCTTACCTCCCATTGGTTACCATCCGTAGGTTTGCAGACCAGCTGAACAACAACGCTTTCAGCTAACAGTTGCCTCGCCTTTACGGGTACAGGCAAAACTCCTTAATACGATACCGGGTATATAAAATACATTTTATATTACGATCTACACGCCCTGATCAAGCCTTTTTTGGTATAACCAACGATAATCTGACTTTTGACGATATCGTTAAGCTCTACCACCAATATCGGTATAACTAGTTGTATGGGAAGGGGGTATATCTGGTCCATAAGGAGGGAAATATATACCCTTTAGACTTTAAGATCCACTTTTTATTGAAGTTTTACTACTTATTTACCTACACGTGACTCTTGATATAACAATACCATTGGTATTACGATACATTTGGCGCCAAAACCCATATCGTACTAAGGAGTTTTGCCTGTACTCTATTCCAACAATAAAAAGACGGCGGGACGGAGCTTGTAATTTATGAGTTAGAAAGTATTTGTTCCCTTGCGCTGAGTGTAACCGCATATTCCGGGATAATACCACATGGCCCGCAGCTGAGTCTTTCTTCGGCCTCAGAACACAATCCTGTGCATTCGACATTAACGAAACTTCTAGCCTTGTTACTGCTATCATACTGTAAATGCTTCACCGCTGCTGATACCCAGCTCCCTGCGGCTGACCTGCGTCGTGCTTATCTAGCTGTGACCAAGAATACGTGCTTATAGGCTTGCTCGTAAAAGATCCGCTGCGTTCATACTGTGAACACTACCTATGCATGAGGTTGAACATGGTCCACCCTGGCTGCCTGTGCCCCGTTGTTCTAGACCGAGAATGGGTTGCTATGCTTTTGGTTCCGATAGGATTGGATTAAGAACTTAAGATAAGAGTCTTTCCAGTCTCCTTTCGACTGTCGCATATTCCCTCAAACAGATAACGTGGGTCACCGGGTTATGACGGACCACCTAGTTATGACGGAAAACCAAAATACTGTCAAATGCCGATTTGCAGGCAAATCGCTAGTAAAAACCATTGCAAAGCATTATTTCATTATTACACTCGAATGAAGCCTTAAATATATATAGGAGAGATTGTATTAGGCAGCTAATTACTGCAGAAGGCTTAATCCCCTTAGGAGGATAGCCGGTTTAGGGTGTGTTCGGTTGCAATCTGGAGCTTTTTCAATCTGACGTTGGTCCATGCTTTGACCGGCGTCAATTAGTAGATAATTAGTGGCGCTTAATCTGGTAGTC
>Ga0307507_10010203_pt1 | contig 12228 bp, 12 predicted proteins | sample 7_EM_MG_FD_207223 | JGI IMG/M metagenome (GOLD analysis project Ga0307507, IMG submission 207223) | Populus trichocarpa ectomycorrhiza microbial communities from riparian zone in the Pacific Northwest, United States - 7_EM | ecosystem: Host-associated > Plants > Roots > Unclassified | place... | reverse complement strand
ACCGCGGCGATCACCGGCACCGCGCAGTCGTAGACGGCGGAGAACGCGGCCGCGCAGCCTTCGTTCGCGCCGATCAGCGAGTCGTAGCCGGGGTCTGCCTGGATCTCCTTGATGTCCACGCCCGCGTTGAACCCGCGCCCCTCGGCGCGCAGGACCACGACGTGCACCGCCGGGTCGCGCCCGGCCGCCTCGATCGCCTCGGCCAGCTCGAACCAGCCGCGCACGGTCAGCGCGTTGACCGGGGGCGCCGCCACGGTCACCACGGCGATGCCGGGCTCGGGGGTGTACGTCGAAACCGTCATCGCGCCCCTTCGCGGTTAACAACCTAGCACTTGCTTGGTACGTTAGCATCGAGACGGCGAAAGCGGGAGGTGGCGGATGGCACTGGAGTTCGGGCTGGACGACGCGGTGGTCCTGGTAACCGGTGGTGTCCGCGGCGTCGGCCTCGGCATCTCCCGCGCGTTCGCGGAGGCGGGCGCGCGCGTGGTGACGTGTGCGCGCCGGACCCCGGAGGACCCCATCGGTGAGGCGTTCTTCCCTTGCGACATCCGGGATCCGGAGCAGGTGAAAGCGCTGATCGAGCAGATCGTCGCGCGCTTCGGCCGGCTGGACGTCCTGGTCAACAACGCCGGGGGAGCGCCGATCGCGGACACGGTGACGGCGTCGCCGCGCTTCCACGAGAAGGTGGTGGGGCTGAATCTGCTGGCGCCGCTGGGGGTGGCGATCGCGGCGAACGCCGTGATGCAGAAGCAGGATTCGGGCGGCGCGATCGTGAACGTGAGCAGTGTGAGCGCGCTGCGGCCGTCGCCGGGCACGGCCTCCTATGGTGCGGCCAAGGCGGGGCTGGACAACCTGACGACGACGCTGGCCGTCGAGTTCGCGCCGAAGGTGCGCGTCAACGCGCTGGACGTCGGGATGGTGCGGACCGACATCACCGCGACCTTCGGGGACGAGGCCGCGTTCGGCGCGACCGTCGCGCTGGGGCGGCTGGCGGAGCCGGCCGAGGTCGGCGCGTGCGCGGTGTTCCTGGCCTCACCGCTGGCTTCCTACGTCAGCGGGGCGCGGCTGGAAGTGCACGGCGGCGGCGAGATTCCCGCGTTCCTGCAAGGCTTTCGGGAGGGTTCATGAGCGGGCTGACCGGCGGGCGGATCGTGATCGTCACGGGCGCCGGCCGCGGAATCGGCCGGGCACACGCGCTGGCGTTCGCCGCCGAGGGCGCGCGGGTGGTGGTCAACGATCTCGGTGCCTCACTGAACGGCCAGGGTGGCGAGGCGGGCCCGGCGCAGGACGTCGTCGACGAAATCCGCGCGGGCGGCGGGGAAGCGGTGGCGAACGCCGACGACATCGCTTCCTGGGAGGGCGCGGCGTCGTTGGTGCGCACGGCTTTGGACGCGTTCGGCGGTCTGGACGTCCTGGTCAACAACGCGGGTTTCCTGCGTGACCGGATGCTGGTCAACCTCGCCGAGGACGAGTGGGACGCGGTCGTCCGGGTGCATATGAAAGGCCACTTCGCGCCTTTGAGGCATGCCGCCGAGTACTGGCGCGGCGAAGCGAAAGCGGGACGTCCTCGCGCGGCCCGGGTGATCAACACGAGCTCCGGCGCCGGGCTGCTCGGCAGCGTCGGGCAGGGCAACTACTCCGCGGCCAAGGCGGGCATCCTCGGCCTGACCACGGTCGCGGCGGCGGAGCTGGGCCGCTACGGCGTCACGGTCAACGCCATCGCCCCGGCCGCGCGCACGCGGATGACCGAGAAGACGTTCGACATGGCTGCCCCTTCCGAAGGCTTTGACGCGATGGCGCCGGAGAACGTGTCGCCGCTGGTGGTTTGGCTGGGCAGCACCGAGTCGGCGGACGTGACAGGCCGGGTGTTCGAGGTCGACGGCGGCCGCGTCGGGGTGGCCGACGGCTGGCGGCACGGCCCGACTCGCGACAAGGGCGCCCGGTGGGCCCCGGCCGAACTGGGCCCGGTGGTGGGCGAGCTGCTGGCGGAGGCCCTCGATCCGGAGCCGGTCTACGGCGCCGGATAGCTTGGTCGGTATGGCGCGACAGACCATTCTCAGCGGCTCCACCTTCGAGGAGCAGATCGGCTACGCCCGCGCGGTCGTCGACGGCGGCCGCGTGTACGTCTCCGGCACGACCGGCTTCGACTACACCGCGATGACGATCTCCGACGACGTCGTCGAGCAGGCCGCGCAGTGCCTGCGCAACATCGAAGCGGCCCTGCGCGAGGCGGGCTGCACGTTCGCCGACGTCGTCCGCGTGCGGTACCTGCTGCCTTCCCGCGCCGGCTTCGAGCCGTGCTGGCCGGTGCTGCGCAAGGCGTTCGGCGACGTCCGCCCGGCCGCGACGATGCTCGAGTGCGGTCTGGCGGACCCGCGGATGAAGATCGAGATCGAGGTCGACGCCCACCTGCCCGGCTGAAACTGTCGGTGGTCGGTGGGACGCTGCCGGCATGACGAGTTGGCAGGAGTTCAGCGAGCAGGCGCCGGAGCTGGCGGCCAAGGTGCGCGCGCGGTTCGGCGCGGGGAAGTCGCATGTACTGGCCACCGTCCGACGGGACGGGTCGCCGCGGGTGAGCGGATCCGAGGTCGACTTCCGGGGCGCGGAGGCCTACGTCGGGTCGATGCTCGACGCACTCAAGGCGCGCGACCTCCAGCGCGACGGGCGGTTCGCGATCCACGCGTTCCCGGGTTTCGAGCAGAGCGGTGATGCGAAGCTGGCGGGCGTCGCGATCGAGCTCACCGATCCGGCGGAAGTGGCGGAGCTGCAAGGGAACGCGGAGCCGTGCCACCTTTTCCGGCTCGCCCTCCGCGAGGCTGTGTTGACCTGGGTGGACGAGGACACGATGTACGTCGACAGCTGGCGGGAGGGGCGGGGGATGGTGCGCTTCGCGAGGCCCGGCAACGGTCCTGCGGTGAGGGTGGGGGAGGGGTAGGGTGCGGCCGGTTCTAACCTGCTTTGCCACTCACGAGTCTTTACACCCGCTCGATGGCCGGCTGGTGTGTGCTTGCTGTGACTCCAGAGGTTCCTGAGGTCAACGTGACGGGTGGGCATGCACCCAATGTGGCCGTCGGTGCGTTGGACGCACCCAAGGCCGCCTTCGCTCCAAACGGTCCTTTGTGGACGGTCTTGTAGTCGAGCCTTACACCCGCTCGATGATCGTCGCGGTCGCCAACGCCCCACCCGCGCACATGGTCACCAGGGCGGTCGACGCGTCGCGGCGCTCGAGCTCGTGCAACGCCGTGGTCAGCAGCCGGGCACCCGTACTTCCCACCGGATGCCCGAGCGCGATCGCCCCGCCGTTGACGTTCACCCGCGCAGGATCCGGGCCGAGCACCTGCTGCCAAGACATCGCCACCGACGCGAAAGCTTCGTTGACCTCGAACAGATCCAGGTCGCCGATGCTCATCCCGGCCCGGGAGAGCACGCGTTCGGTCGCGCGGATCGGGCCGTCCAGGTGGTAGTACGGCTCCGCGCCGACCAGCGCCTGCGCCACGATCCGGGCCCGCGGGCGCAGGCCGAGTTCCACGGCACGCGATGAATCCACCAGCAGCACCGCCGCCGCGCCGTCGGAGATCTGGGAGGACGTCCCCGCCGTGTGGACGCCGTCCGCCACAACCGGCTTGAGCCGCGAGAGGCCTTCGACCGTCGTCTCCCGCAAGCCCTGATCGCGCGCGACCAAATGAGTTTCGCCGGTGGGGACGCCGTCGAGAAGCACCGGCGCCTTCACCGGCACCACCTCGCGGTCGAAGTGCCCGGCCGCCCACGCGGCGGCCGCCTTGCGCTGGGATTCGGCGCCGTAGGCGTCGACGTCCGCGCGGGTGAGGCCGCGCCGGACCGCGATGCGCTCGGCCGCGCCGTACTGGTTCGGCAGGTCGATCGACCACGACGAGGGCCGCGCCGTACCGAGGCCTTCGGGCCGGTTCGAGCCGAGCGGGACCCGGCTCATCGCCTCGACCCCGCACGCGACACCGACCTCGATCGCGTCGGCCGCGATCAGGCCGGCGATCAGGTGCGTGGCCTGCTGCGCCGAACCGCACTGGGCGTCGATCGTGGTCGCCCCGGCCGTGTCGGGCAGGCCCGCGTGCAGCCAGGCGGTGCGCGTGACGTTGTTCGACTGCTCGCCTGCCTGCGTGACGCACCCGCCGATCAGCTGCTCGACCAGCGCCGGGTCGATCCCGGCCGCCTCGAGCAGGGCGAGCTGGGCCGCGCCCAGCAGCTCGGCGGCGTGCAGCCCGGCCAGGAGGCCGCCCCGCTTGCCGATCGGAGTCCGCACGGCCTCGGCGATCACCGGCACGCCCATGTCGTCCCTTTCGTCGGGAAACCCAGTCCATCTCACCCAAAAACTAGAACAGGTTATAACTTCTGGCAAGCCCGTGCAGGAATGAAGCCATCTCGATCATGACCTACTGAGCGCTCGTTCACCTGCGCGTTCGGGTTCCTCATCGGTTAAGTTAACGGGTTTCACTGAACGGCCTTCCGCTGGTTAACGCCGTATGCTCTAATCCGGATAGAACGTGTTCCAAACGGCGAACCGTGGGAGGCAACGTGGCCGCTCCGCTCATCCCCGCCGGTTTCGACTTCACGGATCCGGACCTCTACGCCCAGCGTCTGCCCCTGGCCGAGTTCGCCGAACTGCGGCGGACCGCCCCGGTGTGGTGGAACCCGCAGAAACCCAACACGGCAGGCTTCGGCGACGACGGCTACTGGGTCGTCTCGCGGCATGCGGACGTCAAGGAAGTCTCGCGCGACAGCACGCTCTACTCGTCCCGCGAGAAGACCGCGATCATCCGCTTCGACGACAGCATGACCGAGGAACGCTTGGAAGCGAACCGCCTCGTGCTGCTCAACATGGACGCTCCGCAGCACACCAAGCTGCGCCGCATCGTGTCCAAGGGCTTCACCCCGCGCTCGATCTCCCGGCTCGAGGACACGCTGCGCGACCGCGCGGAGCGCATCGTCGCCGAGGCACGCAAGAAGGGCACCGGCGACTTCGTCACCGACGTCGCGTGCGAGCTGCCGCTGCAGGCGATCGCCGAGCTGATCGGCATCCCGCAGGAGGACCGGCTCAAGATCTTCGACTGGTCCAACCAGATGGTCGCCTACGACGACCCCGAGTACGAGGTCGAGCCGCTGCAGGCCTCGGCCGAGCTCATCGGCTACGCCTGGAACATGGCCGAAAACCGGCGCCAGTGCCCGATGGACGACATCGTCACCAAGCTGATCCAGGCCGACGTCGACGGCGAGGCACTCGGCTCCGACGAGTTCGGCTTCTTCGTGATCCTCCTTGCGGTGGCGGGCAACGAGACCACGCGCAACGCCATCACCCACGGCATGAAGGCCTTGCTGGACCACCCGGAGCAGTGGGAGCTCTACAAGGACCAGCGGCCGAAGACCGCGCCCGACGAGATCGTCCGCTGGGCCACCCCGGTGGTCGCGTTCCAGCGCACCGCCACCCGCGACACCGAGCTGGGCGGCGCGCAGATCCGCAAGGGCGACCGCGTCGGCATGTTCTACAGCTCGGCCAACTTCGACCACGACGTGTTCGAAGAACCCGAGAAGTTCGACGTCCTCCGCGAGGACAACCCGCACGTCGGCTTCGGCGGCACCGGTTCGCACTACTGCATCGGCGCGAACCTCGCGCGCCTGGAGATCGACCTGATCTTCAACGCGATCGCCGACGTCATGCCCGGCATCCGCGAGGAGTCACCGCCCGTCCGGCTGCGGTCCAGCTGGCTCAACGGGATCAAGCACTACCCGGTCCGTTACGCCTGATCGCGGGGCGCGGGGCATGATGGGCCGATGGCCCCGCGCACCACGATCGACGTCGAGTTCGGCATCCGCGTCACCGAGCCAGGGCCCGCGGCGATTTCGGTCGCCGCGGCCCACGCGGACACCGGCGAGCTCACTGTGTCCTGGCACGGCGAGAGCGAGCTGGTCGAGTTCGGTCACGACACTCGTGCCGAGGTGTACGACTTCCCGAAGGGGGAGCACCGCATCACCTACCACGCCGAGCACGCCGTCGCGGAGGCCGAACCCGAGGCGGTGACGCTCGCCGACGTCGCCGTCTTCACCCGGCCGAGCCGGTACTGCCCGTCCGACCGGATGTTCGGGCTCATCCCGCCCGAGCTGTTCACCATGCCGGACACCAAGTCCCAAGTGGACGCCATCGTCGAGCACATCTCCGGCCGGCTGTCCTATGTGGTCGGTGCGAGCCGCCCGACCGACGACGCGATCGACACCCTGCTCTCCGGCGAGGGCGTTTGCCGCGACTTCGCGCACGTGGGGATTTCGCTGTGCCGGTTCCTCGACATCCCGGCCCGCTACGTCGGCGTCTACGCGCCCGGGCTCGCGCCGATGGACTTCCACGCCGTGTTCGAGGCCGCGATCGACGGCTACTGGCACGTCTTCGACGCCACCCACCTGGCGCCGCGCCAGACCATGCTGCGGATCTCGACCGGCCGCGACGCCGCCGACACGCCGTTCCTCGCCACCCTCGGCTGCGAGCTGGACTTCCTGGGCAGCACGGTCTTCGCGACCACCGACGGACCGCTCCCGTTCGACGACTGGCGCGACCTGGTCACGCTCACGTGAGTGTTGCGGCCGGTGAGAGCCAATCTGAATTTGAGTGCCTACGGTCTGAAGGGTGCCCATGCTCTCGTCCGGTGTGGTGAAGGGGACTTTCCTCTCGTGAGGTGAGAGGAAAGTCCCCTTCATGACGTGTGTCGCCGGCTCTGGGGCGGGTGTGGCTGTTGGGACGGGTGGGGTGGCTCGCGGTGGGGTCGTGAGTGTTTAGGAGTGTTAGAACACCTCTAGCCACTCACGACGGTTGCGTGTGGGGTAGGTGGGGTTGCTGAGGCGGTGCATGGTCCGGCAGCCCGCAGGGGTGGGCAAATCTGCGTGGCCAGCCTGCGGTTCAGGAGGTGGCCCGGGACTCGTGAGTGGCTTGATCAGGCCCGATCCGCGTGTTGCGGCGTCACGGCGCCGCCGGAGTGGGTAGACAGTCACCGTGAAGAGTTCCACGAAGACCCCGACGGCGTGGGCGCGCGCCCGGGCCCGCTACCGCTGGCTGGACCACCTGGCGCGCGCGACCAACCGCTACTTCGAGTACGGCGGGTACCACTACGTCGCGTCGATCACCTACTTCAGCCTGCTTTCGCTGGTGCCGCTGCTGATGGTCGCGTCCTCGATCGCCGGGTTCGTGCTGGCCAGCCAGCCGGAGCTGCTCAAGTCGCTGCTGGACGCGCTCGCCGGCACCCTGCCGGGCGAACTCGGCGTCAAGGCGGGAGAGCTGCTCACCGGGTTCGTGGACCAGCGCACCAGCGTCGGCGTGATCGGTCTCGGCATCGGCCTGTACTCCGGCTGGAACTGGATGAACGCGCTCAGGGACTCGCTCACGGCGATGTGGGGCCAGAACCGGTCCGAGGAACCGCTGTACCGCACGATCCTGGTCGACACGCTGGCGCTGCTCGGGCTGTCCCTGGCGCTGGTGGTGTCGTTCTCGATCACCATCTCCGGCACCGCGCTCGGCGGCTACCTGCTCCGCCTGGCCGGGGTGGACGACACGAGCTGGGGTCACCAGCTGCTGTCCGTGGCCTCGATCCCGCTCGCGCTGGTCGCGAACTGGCTGGTGTTCCTCTGGGTGCTCTCGCGGCTGCCGCGCAAGCGGGTCGGCGCGCACAGCGCGGTCCGCGGTGCGATCGCGATGGCGCTCGGCTTCGAGCTGCTGAAGCAGGCGGGCGGGTTCTACCTGCGCTTGATCGGCAGCTCGCCGAGCGGGGTCGCGTTCGGCTCGATCATCGGCCTCATCTTCTTCATCTCGCTGATCGCGCGGCTGCTGGTGTACGTGACGGCGTGGACGGCGACCGGGTCGGACGCGCCGGTGGAGGCCATCGCGCCGCCGGAGCCGGTCGAGCTGCGGCCGGTGATCGCCGCGGAGCCCTCGCCCGCGCTGCCCGCCGCGGTCGGTGTGCTCACCGGGGTGGTGGGGACGCTGCTCGCGCTCAGGTGGCGACGCTCGCGCGACTGAACAGCCGCATCAGCTGGTGGTCGATCAGCGCGATCGCGGCTTCGGGGGTGCGCCGGCCCAGGATGATGCTGGCCTGCAGGCCGTCCACGCTGGTGATCAGCAGCTCGGCTTCCGGTATCAGGTCTAGGTCCTCGGGCACCTCGCCGCGGTCCCGTGCCCACGCCAGCAGGTCGGCGGTCAGCCGTGCCGGCTCCGGCGGGCTCGCGCTGAACGCCGGGTCGGACAGGGACCGCACGAAGTAGGCCAGGCGCACCAGGTAGCGGGTGCGGCGGTCGTCGTCGAGCGGCAGCATCCCGATGAGCATCGCGCGCAGGATCTCGCGCGGAGTGGCGCCCTCGGGGACGTCCTCGTGCGTCTCCCTGTTGAGGATTTCCAGCGCGCCCAGCAGCAGGTCGTTGCGGGCGCCGAAGTAGTACTGGACCAGCCGCAGCGACACGCCCGCCTCGGCCGCGACCTTGCGCAGCGAGACGTCCTCGAGCCCGCGCGCGCTCGCGATCCGCCAGACGGCTTCGGCGATCTGGCGGCGGCGCTGCTCGTGGTCGGCGAGTCTCGGCATCAACGCGGCTTTTCGGAGCCCACGACCCACATCGAGAAGTACTGCGACCCGCCGCCGTAGGCGTGGCCGAGCGCGATGCGGGCGCCATCGACCTGGTAGTCCCCGGCACGGCCCATGACCTGTTTCGCGGCTTCGGAAAAGCGAAGCATGCCGGACGCGCCGATCGGGTTGGACGACAGCACGCCGCCCGACGGGTTGACCGGCATCCGCCCGCCCAGCGCCGTCTCGCCGGCCTCAGTGACCTTCCAGCCCTCGCCTTCGGCCGTGAATCCCAGGTTCTCCAGCCACATCGGCTCGAACCACGAGAACGGCACGTAGATCTCCGCGACGTCCACTTCGGACAGTGGGTCGGTGATCCCGGCCTCGGCCCACAGCGCGGCCGCGGCGTCGCGGCCGGCCTGGGGATTGACCTGGTCGCGCCCGGCGAACGTGGTCGGCTCGGTCCGCATGGCCGTCGCGTGGATCCACGCCGCACCGCCGTCGACGGCGTCCCCCGCGGCCTCGTCGCCGAGCACCATCGCGCACGCGCCGTCCGACGACGGACAGGTTTCGTCATAGCGGATCGGGTCCCACAGCATCTGGGACGCCTGCACCGACTCCACCGTGATGTCCGCCTGCTGCAGGTGCGCGAAGGGATTCAGCGAGCCGTTGCGACGGTCTTTCGCTGCCACGATCGCGCCGATGTGCCCGGGCGCGCCGGAGCGGCGGATGTAGGACCGCACGTGCGGCGCGAAGTAGCCGCCCGCGCCGGCGCCGACCGGCATGTGGAAGGGCGGCATGATCGACAGTCCCCACATGGCGTTCGACTCGGACTGCTTCTCGAATGCCACGGTGAGCACGCGGCGATGGACGCCGGACTGCACGAGCGTTGCCGCGACCAGCGCGGTCGACCCGCCGACCGAACCCGCGGTGTGCACGCGCAGCAACGGTTTCCCGGTCGCGCCCAGCGCATCGGCGAGGAACAGTTCGGGCATCATGACGCCCTCGAACAGGTCCGGCGCCTTGCCGAGCACGACGGCGTCGATGTCCGCCCAGCCGACCTGGGCGTCGGTCATCGCGCGGTCGATCGCCTCGCGGAGCAGGCCGGGCATCGAGACGTCGGTCCGCTTGGCGCGGTGGTGGGTCTGGCCGGTGCCGAGCACCGCGGCTAGCTCTTTCATCGTGCCTCCAGCACGGCCACGAGGTTCTGTTGCAGCACCGGGCCGCTGGTCGCGTGCGCCAGTGCCTTGCGCGCTTCACCGGTGTGGATGCGTTGCGCTGCTTCACCGATCCGGGCCAGCCCGGCGGAGAACATCGGGTTCGCGGCCAGCGCACCACCCGATGGATTGATCTTGACCTGCTCGTCGAGGCCCAGTGCGGTGCGCAGGATGAGCTCCTGGTGGGTGAAGGGCGCGTGCAGCTCGGCGATCTCGACGCCGTCGGTGTCGAGGGCCTTCGCAGCGGCTTCGGTGGACGGAGAGCGCGTGAGGTCGCGGGCGCCGAGCACGGGGGAATCCACGCGATGCTCGATCCCGGTGATCACCGCCGGATGCTCGACGATGTCGCGCGCTCGTTCCACTGTGGACAGGATGACCACGGCGGCGCCGTCGGTGATGGGTGCGATGTCGTGCGCCCGCAACGGATCCGCGAAGTACGGCGTGTCCAGGAGGTCGGCGACGTCGCGGCCGTCGCGCGCGGCGACCTCCGCCATGTCCTTTTCGGACCACAGCCCGGCTTCCAACCCGAGCCGCGCCTGAATCCCGGCGAGCGCGATCGAGTCCGGCCACAGTGGAGTGACGACGTACGGGTCGAGCTGCAGCGCCAGCACCCTGCGAAGCTGTCCCGCGCTCGACTTGCCGAAGCCGTAGACCAGGGCGGTCTCGACCTCGCCCATCCGGATCTTCAGCCAGGCCTCGTAGAGCGCCCAGGCCGCGTCCATCTCGACATGGGACTCGTGGATCGGCGGGAACGCGCCGATCGCGTCGACCGCGGCGATGAACGAGAACGCGCGGCCGGCCAGGTAGTCCGAGGAGCCGGAGCACCAGAAGCCGATGTCCTGTTTGGACAGTCCGGTCTTCGCGAAGACCTCGGCGAAGATCGGCACCAGCATCTCCACGCCGTTGGTGGTGCCCGGGGTCTTCCGGACGTGGGGCGCCTGGGCGAATCCTGCGACGGCGACGTCGGGCATCGGTGTCCTCACAGGTGGTGGGCGTAGGTTTCGTAAGCCGCGTCCGGTTCCCCGGTCGGCTCGAAATGGTTGATGTTCTCCAGGGACGTCCACCATTCGTCGCGCGGTTTCCACGCCGCGCGTACGCGCATCCCCATCCGGACGTCGGCGGCGTCGCAGCCGAGCACGAGGTGCTGGAACGCGATGTCGGCGCCGTCCAGGAGGATGTACGCGGCGACGTACGGTGGTTTGAGGCGCTGGCCGAGGAACGGGACGTTGACGATGCAGAACGTCGTGACGGTGCCGGTGTCGGGCAGCTCGACCTCGTCGGTGGTCGGGACGCCGTCGGTCGGGCAGGCGCCGCGTGGCGGGATGTAGACCTTGTGACACGCGGGGCAGCGCTGCCCGATCAGCTTGCCCTCGGCCAGTCCGCGCAGGTAGCGGCTCTCTTCCGGAGACACGGAATGCTCGTAGCGCAGGTGGACGGGAGTGATGATCACGCTCACCGGCGCACCTTCCGCGCGGTCGGCGACCGGGGGAGTGGGCGCCGTCGGCGTGGTGTCCTGCGCTTCCACGGGCAAGAAGTACGCGATGTCGCGGATGTGCCCGACGGTCTCCCCGGCCCAGCGGACGCGCACCCGCTGTCCACTGTGGATCTTCTCCGGAGTGCCGGCGTCGACCGCGTGCAGCATCGCGGTGTCGGCGCCGTCGAGGCGGACCAACGCCCACGCGAACGGGCGGTCCAGCGGCTGGCCCTCCAGGGGTACGGCGCACCAGGACCACGAGACGACGGTGCCCTCGGTCCCGACCGGGACGAACTCGGTGAGCGCCTCGGCCGTCACCGGGTCGTACTCGACCGGCGGGACGTGCACCCGGCCGTCGCTGCCGCGGATGCCCTCGATCCGGTGGTCACGCAGCGCGTTCACGAACCGGCCGAGCACCGGCCCGGTCGAGCGGGTGTAGTCGAAGCCTACGTTGAGCGGTGCCGCGAGGGGAGCTTCAGTCACGTCCTGAGTGAAACACGTTCTCGATTCGGCGGCAAGATTCACTGCCGGGCGGTTGCCTGGGTGTGGAACGCGTTCTAGATTTGCGGTATGACGACGACTGCCGCGAGGACGTTCGGACTCTGGAACATCGCCGCCGAGGAGCCGGAGAAGACCGCGCTGGTCGACCCGGACGGCCGCGAGGTGAGCTACGGCGAGCTGACCGCGAAGGCGAACCGGTACGCGCGCGGGCTGCAGGAGCTCGGGCTCGAGACCGGCGACGTCATCGTGCTGCTGCAGCCCAACGGCGACGACCTGGTCGCGGCCTACTTCGCCGCGATGCAGTCCGGGCTGTACATCGTCGTGGTCAACTGGCACCTCGTCGGCCCGGAGGTCGCGTACATCATCTCCGACAGCGGTGCGAAGGCCTTCCTCGCGCACGAGCGCTTCGCCGACGTCGCGGTCGCGGCGGCCGACGAAGCCGGGCTGCCCGCTTCGGCGCGCTTCGCGGTGG
>Ga0307507_10010202_pt1 | contig 12228 bp, 11 predicted proteins | sample 7_EM_MG_FD_207223 | JGI IMG/M metagenome (GOLD analysis project Ga0307507, IMG submission 207223) | Populus trichocarpa ectomycorrhiza microbial communities from riparian zone in the Pacific Northwest, United States - 7_EM | ecosystem: Host-associated > Plants > Roots > Unclassified | place... | reverse complement strand
ATTCCCCCGTCTACCGGACCGGCGACCTCGGCAGGCTCCGCCCTGACGGCCGGATCGAGTACGTCGGCCGCGCCGACGACCAGGTGAAGATCCGCGGGTTCCGCGTCGAACTGGGTGGGATCGAGGCGGTGTTGCACGAGCACCCCGCCGTCACCGAGGCCGCGGTGGTCGTGCACGACGGGCCGGTCCTCGCCGCCCACGTGGTGGCGCGGCCCGACGTGGAGAACCTGGATGCGACGCTGCGCGGGTACCTGCGGGGACGGCTGCCCGCGCACGAGGTCCCGCACCGGATCGTCGTGCTGCCAAGGCTTCCACGCAACGGCAATGACAAGATCGACCGCCAGGCGCTTCGCCTGTCCCCCGTGTCGCACGGGGCTCCGGCGGACAGCGGTCTGCTGGGGATCTGGCGGGACGTGCTGGGGCGCCAGGACGTGCAACCCACCGACGACTTCTTCGACATGGGCGGCGACAGCCTGACGGTGCTGCGCCTGGTGACCCGCGCGACCGCGGCGGGCCTGCCGATCTCGGTGAGCGACGTCTATCGGAACCCGACCGTCGCCGGCCTCGCGGCGGTCGATGGAACCACCGCGGCCGAGCCGGTCACGGAGACCGAGGCACCGGCGCTCCTACCGTCGCAGCACTGGTTCTTCGACCTGGAGCACCCCGACCCGTCGCACTTCGTCGAGCCCGTCGTGTTCGCCGTGCGCGAACGGCTCGACCGCCACACGCTGACCCGATCCCTCGTCGAGCTGACCGTTCGCCACGCGGTTCTCCGGTCCCGGTTCACACCGGACCACGGCGGGGTCACCCTCGCCGAGCCCGACGCGTCGTTCCCCCTGTCGTGGCTCGACTCCACCGGACTGGACAAGGAGCGGGCCGAGTCGGCGTACCGCGAGGCCGTGGACGGGCTCTACCACCGGTTCGACATCGAATCCGGACCGGTCTGCCACGCCCTGTACGCCGCGTCAGACCACGGCGACCGGCTGGTGCTGGCGTTCCAGCACCTGGTGATCGACGGGGTCAGCGTGCAGACGCTCGCCCAGGAAATGGACCTGCGGTACCGGGGCGACCCCGTCACCGCGCCCCCGGTGTCCGCGTTCGGGCACGCGGCCGCGCTGCGGCGGTCCACGCTCGGCTCGTCCGGCGCGCGGATGGCGCGGGAGTGGCTCTCGTTCCCGTGGCAGGAGGTCGGCCAGTTGCCCGCCGAGACACCGGAAGGCGGTCTGGCACGGTCGGAGATGGCATCGTTCGCGCTCCTGTGCGAGGAGCCGCTCAGCAAGGACGTCCTCGCTTTGGCACAGCACTCGGCGACGAGCACCGAGCAGGTCATGCTGGCTGGTGTCGCCGCCGGGACCGCGGGTTTCTGCGACTCCGACACGGTGGCGATCGACGTCTTCCGGCACGGCCGCGGCCCGCTGCCCGGAGGCCCCGACCTCACCCGCACTGTCGGCTGGCTCGCGGGTGTGGTCCCGCACGTGCTCACCGTGCCGCGCCAGGCTGGCCCGGCGGGCGTGGTGAGTGCGCTGCGCCAGCAACTGCTGCACGTCCGCGACGTCGAGCAGGCTTGGGGTCCGCTGCGGTACCTCAGCGAAGACACGGAGTGGGCGCCTCGATTCGCCGCCCTGCCACGGCCGCAGGTGTACGTGCACTACCGCGGTCGCGGCCTGCACGACCTGCCCACTTCCGACCTGTTCACCCGGACCGACGACTACGTAGGGCAGGGCAAGTCGGCGGAGAGCCGGACGTTCGCGCAGATCGAGGTCAGGATCGACATCGTCGACGAGCGCCTGTCGTTCGACTGGAGCTACAGCCCGCGCATGTTCGCCGAGCAGGAGGTCCGCGACCTCGCCACCGCCTCTCTCGGCCACCTGGAGCTGTTCACGCGCACGGTCCTGGCGGACTGACGGCGGGCGCACCCGTCATCGGGACCTGCCCGCCTGTCGCGCGGCACCGAGCCGGTCCCCGACGCCGTCCGCGGCAGGTCCTCCACCAGGGTGACGCGCGTCGGGACCATGTGGCGCGGCAGCCACGCCGCCGCCTCCTTGCGCAGCAAGATCACAAACCTCGACGTTCCCCTGACTCGGTCGCGGCGCCGGAACGATCACTTCGAGTGGGCCTCAACACCATGATGCTCGGTGCCTGCGCCGGACTACTGTGGGCCACGTGGAAGACGGCCGTCCTTATCATCAATCGGATCAGCCCACAGCCGGTGAAATCCGAGGCACTTATCACAGCACTCCTGTCGTCGACCGCCGCAGCACTTATCGCCCTGGACGCGGTAATCCCGCTAGTCATCCGCTACATCAGAAACACTCTGCGACGTATGCGCACCGCCCAGCATCACCGCGATCTTGAACCTCTCTGGCGCGAGGTACACCAAGCTCTTCCCGAGATCGAACTGACACCAGTTGAGCTCGGCGAAGAGGATTTCGGCGTCTACCATCGAATGATCGAAATACGGGATGCGAACCTTGCCCTCCGCGTACATTTCCATCCGAAGGTGCGCAGCTGGGTGATCGAAGCCACCCACCATCAAAACATAACCGGCGACGAGCTCGAAGTAATCATCGAAGCGTCCGTGATCGCTGGCGCGATCGAAGCCCATGCTGCCGGGGTCAGATACCACACAGACCCGTCTACCGCTGAGACTCCACACATCGGCACCGGTGACATCACCACAGAAAGAGACCGGCTCATCCGCGTGTCACAGGCCTTCGCGCACGATCCCGTAGTTCAGCAAATGCGCGAGCGAGTACGAGAAGACGCCAACTCTACTATAGTCGGAGGCCGGTGACTCCTCAGTTTATCAGCCGAAGTTTCGCCAATTCCTCCCAGCGAAACTGAACAAGTTCGGTGTCCACGAGGACATCCACTAGTCGAACGCAGTCCACTGTGAGCTTGGCTCGAAGATCGGGCACCTCGCTCAGGAAGGCTTGGACAACGTCGGAGTCGCCATCGCCGGTGGCATACGCCAGGGTGATGTGCGGTCGGCCGTTCGAGTACTGCACGGCCTTCTGGCCGAACATGTCGCCCGCAACCGTCTTCATCCCGTCGATCAACTTGTTGAAACGCTGATCAGGCACCATCTCCAGAGACACGCTGCTGCGCTTGACGACTGCGGGCTGACAGGCGACCTTGAATGAGGGAATCTCTGCCATCACCTGCCGAAGCCGCCCTGCCAACTCCGCACGCCGGTCCGAGGTAACGTTACGGGCCGGGATCTCGTCGACGACCATCATCGTCGAGTGCAACCATTCGTCGGGCTGCCTAATAGCGATGAAGTCGAATGTAGCTATTCAGCTATGACTTGAGTGCCTGGTGGGGGCCGCTCGTGTGGGTGGCGGCTGGCTTTGGGATGATCTTGGGGTGTCGGTTCCAGGGTTGCCGGAGGGCGTGTCCCTCGAGGAGATCCTGGCCGAGCTCGTCGAGTTGAGGCGTGTGGTCGCTGCTCAGGCGGAGCGGATCGCGGAGCTGGAACGACGGCTGTCGGCCGATTCGTCGAACTCGTCGCGTCCGCCTTCCTCGGATGGGCCGTGGGAAAAGAAACCGGCGGGGAAACGCTCGTCGCGGGGCCGTTCAGGGCGTAAACCGGGCAAGCAACCGGGCGCGTCGTCCTCGTCGCGGTCGTTGGTCGACGATCCCGACCGGACCGTGGTGATCGAACCCGGCCGGTGTCGGGGATGCGCGTCGTCGCTGGCCGAAGCGACCGAGGTCGGGCGTGAGCGGCGTCAGGTGGTCGATGTGCGCCCGGTTCCGCCGCCGGTGGTGGTCGAGTATCAGCGGGTGTCGCGGACCTGCTCGTGTTGCGGGGCGGTGACCACACCCGGCTGGGACGCGGTGTCCGCCCGGGATCCGCTGCGGGAGGTGGTGGCCGCGTCGGGGTCGCCGGTGCGGATCGGCCCGGAAACCCTCGCGCGGTGTGCCTTGTTGACCTGTGGGAATTTCCTGCCGATCGGGCGGGCGCGGGCGCTGCTGGAAGCGTTGACCGGCATGGACGTGTCGACCGGGTTCCTGGCCGGTGTCCGTGGGCGTGCCGCCCGCCGGTTGGAGAAGCGGTTCACCGCGCATATGCGGGCCTTGTTGGCCACCGCGCCGGTGGTGCACGCCGACGAGACCACCGGTCGGGCCGCCGGGAAACTGTCGTATGTGCATGTCGCCTGCACCGAATACCTCACTTTGATGCACGTCGGCGGCCGCACCAAGGGCGATATCGACGCCGGTGGCGTGCTGCCGGGGTTCACCGGGGTCCTGGTGCGCGACGGCTACGCCGGCTACGAGCACCTGACCCGGTCCGTGCACGCCTGGTGCGGGGCGCACCTGCTGCGGGACCTGCGGTCGATCTCCGACACCGACCCCGACGGGCAGTTGTGGGCGCTGGCGATGGCCGACACCCTGATCGAGGCCCATCACGCGGCACGAGCGGCCCGCGAGCGCGGCGCCACCGTGCTCGATTCCGTGGTGCTGGCCGACATCCGTAACCATTATCTCGGTGCCCTGGCCCGAGGCCGGGACGACAACCAGGGACAACCGGGTGCCCTCGCCGCCGATGCGAGGACGTTGATCGGTCGGTTCCGCCGATTCGAGGACATGATCCTCCGGTTTGCCACCGATCTGACCGTCCCGTTCACCAACAACGCGGCGGAAAGAGCCGTCCGCCCGGTCAAGGTCCAGCAACGTACCTCCGGTGGTGCCTGGCGCACGCTTGCCGGGCTCACCGACTTCGCGATGGTGCAGTCCTACCTCGACACGGCCACGAAGTGGGGTCGGGACAAACTCGACGCACTCCGACAGTTGTTCACGACCGGCGCGTGGCTGCCTCCAGCACTCGCCCCAGCTGAATAGCTACGCTGCTGGAGGAGATTCGGGCTCAACTCGCCCAGGATGTCGAGGTCTTCGAGGAACGCAGGCGGCAAGCCCACGCCGACCGCAATGATCACCTCGCCCATCGGTATGGAATGGCGATCAACACGCTGGAAAAGCGAGATCTGCTCGGATTCCTCGCCAATCGCAATGTCCTGCCCAAGTACGGGTTTCCTGTCGATACCGTCGAGCTGCGCACGACCTACTCCAGTTCGCCGATCGGCCGCAAGCTGGAGCTCTCCCGCGACCTGTCCGCGGCGATCTACGAGTACGCCCCAGGAGGTGAGGTCGTCGCCGGCGGATACCTGTGGCGTTCCGGCGGCGTCTATCGACTCCCTGATCGTGAGTTGATCGGGAAGCACTACTTCGTCTGCGAGCACTGCAAACACTATTGGGAGGGCGAGGAGGACATCGATCCGACCTGTCCGTCCTGTTCGGTCGTCGCGAGCCGCACGCCGAGGCAGTACTTCGTGCCAGAGTTCGGTTTCGTCGCCGAGCCGGAACCTCGCCGGACCACAACGACACCGCCGAAGCGGAGTTGGAACGGCACCACCCATGTCCGCGCGCTCGCTGCCGAGGCGATCCAGGAAACCACCTGGCATGTACCCGATGGCGCGACTCTGCACGTTCGGTCGGGATCACGCGGCAGGCTGATCGCCATCTCCGAGGGGCCCAACCGGGCCGGATACCTCATCTGCGACTGGTGTGGCGCGGGGCGCGCGTTGACCGGAGGCAAGCCGAAGAAGGCCCACGACCATCTGCTTCGCGGTACCCAATGCACCGGCCCGATGCGGCATCGCTCACTCGCCCACCCCTACGAGACCGACCTGATGGACATCACCTTCGGTCCACTCGCCGGGCCTGTGACACCGAGCGAGGCAACGTGGCGGTCCGTGCTCTATGCCCTGCTGGAAGGCGCGGCCGAACAACTGGAACTCAGCCGAGACGACATCGACGGCACGCTCCACCCACGTCCAGGCGGCGGCACCGGAATCGTCCTGTTCGACACCGTCCCTGGTGGCGCAGGCGGAGTACCGGCTATTGCCGAGGCCCTGGACAAGGTCGTCGAGACAGCACGGGACAGGGTCGACCAATGCGATTGCGGCGAGGAGACCTCCTGCTACGGATGCCTGCGCGGCTACCGCAACCAACGTTTCCACGAGGAACTGAGCCGAAGGGCCGCACTCGACGTGCTACAACCGCTGGTCGGCATGTCCCCCAGGGGGAAGTCGCGATGTTGAGCTTTGCCGACCTCATCTGGCGTGGAGATGGAGGATATGTGGCCTTGGTCAGATCTGTCATCCTCGTGACGCACGACAGTTGACCAGAGTTCCGATCCATCACCAGCCAGCAAGCAGGAAGGCTGCACACCAGACGACGGCACCCGGCTCGGCGTTGCACACGGACAACCGCCTCACCGTGGTTGTCTGGATGCGCTCGATGTCAACGGCCGCCACCCGCAATGGACGAGGGTGCCTCAACCCCGCATGAACTTCGAAGAGCCAGTTCCGTTCGGGGCGTCCGCGACGCCTCATATAGCGGAGGCAGGCCGATCCTTCGTGCCGATGTCGAACGTCGTGTGGCCCTCGCCCTGACCGGACTGCCGATGGTCGTCCTGCGGGACAAGATCAGGCTATACGTCTGAACTCCGTCCCATCGGCCCAGTTCGGTCTTCGGTGAAGAAGAACTCCCGCCATGACATGACGTACTCATGGCGGCTGATTTTGCCGTCCCCATTCGTGTCGAGCGTGTTGAACACGTCCATCGCGTCGGGATCGGTGATGTCCCAAACGTCCAGGAACCGCTTGAACTCGGCCTTGCTGATCACTTCGTCCTCGTTGGTGTCGATGAGGTCGAAAACGGCGTTGGGCAGGCTCTCGACTATGTTGAACCTGCTTGTGTCGACGACCATCGCGCGAATCGCCGTCATGAACTCCTCTTTTGACAAGCAGTCCTTGCCGTCGGCGTGCCTGCGGACCTCTGTCCAGAACATCTCTTGCGTTGCCCGGAACGCTTGGCCCTTGAGTGAATCCTTGTCGATTTTGAACCCTGACAGGTAATATTCGACAAGTCGCTGGTAGTCGGGCCAGTCGACCTGGCCGTCGCCATTCGTGTCCGTCGCGTCGAACAGCCTATCTAGTTTCATCGCGTTTCACATGGCGGGGAGGTGGCTGTGCTCATGTTCTCATCCTGTCAAGACATAGCTCGGATCGTCTGACTCGGCTAGTTCAGTACATCAGGCCGCAGTTGTGACGGCGGGCGCACTTTCACGGCTATTTGGTTGCAAGCCTATGGGTATCGACTGGAAACCCAGGTCGAACTCAGGTCCGGCTTCGCCGTGTAGGTCTGAGGCCGCCAGTTTCTTCACTATTTTACCCTCCATTGCTAGGAAATCAATATGAGTGGTCTAATATATTTGAGAAATACGGATAGTCCACGTGCAACTGGATTGTGTGCTGATCTCAAAATGACCTCGTGTAGAACTAGGAGTCAAATACTGGACGCTAGTGCCTGATGAACCAGTCATCCTGATATAGTCAAAACCATTTGGATCTCCATTCCAGGAGGCTGTCAAAAACGGGGATGACGAGACGCAAGAGTACGAATAAGCCACATTCATTTGTGCGTGGCTACCGTGTTCAATATTAGGCCCTGTATAGTCGCCAGTCATACTGCGGTTAAACAACTCATGCTCAATAGGGGCATGATCCGGACCTTTCGGTCCTGGAGCACCTACGGTTCCTTTAATTCCGATAGGACCTTGTGCCCCTGTTGCTGTTGCTGCGAGACCTTCAGGACCCTTTGGTCCTTGCGAGCCGATGACTCCAATGTCTCCTTGAGGAAGAACGCCGGTAATATGAACTATCGCCACGCCGGACGCCAGCCCCCAACCAACCGTTCCGATAAAAAGCCAGGTGTTAGTCTTCACTTTGCAACCCCTTCGGGGCCTTGTGGCCCCGTATCACCCTTCGGACCCGCGGGCCCTTGCAAGCCAGGGGCTGGCTGCCCTGGGGGCCCTTGGACTCCTACCGGGCCCAGGGGTCCTTGTGGCCCGATATCTCCTTTCGTGCCTACTCCATCAACCACGGCCGCAGCAACGGCAAGAGTCAACAGCCACCCAATAGCTGCGAACGCAATCACCACTTTCTTGCTGCTAGGCAACCGCGCTTTTTTCAAAAACCTCTTGTTTAGATTGGGAACAACTCTCCCCACTTCGAACAAGGAGCCGTCGGTGTGACGATAATTGCCAGGGCTAAGCACTTCCCCAACGTATGTACCATCTTGATTCCGACTGATTATGTTTACTGTAAACCACTGGTTTTTGAAGGACCATTTAGCTGTGCTGTCAATCATTCTTAACTCCCAGGACGTGAGAAGCAAAAACTGCTAGGCGGGGGATTCGCCTGTCGGGTCCATTGAGTAGCTAGTCTGCTGATGTACTGTGTTGCGAAGCACCAGTGTAATCAGCAGCATGGTCAACAATACAAGGGAAGAGGCAATAAATACTGCCAAACCCAGATAGAACATGAAACCATTGAATGAAAGATAACCGATTCTATCTGCGTGGCGCACAAACTCGTCAGGAATAGACCAGGCAGAAATTATCAACACGCCACCCACGATAACTGCGAATGCATACGGGATATAGTTTTTCATTTAATTTTCCCTTGGGTTGATATTGGCATGTTTGGCTACTATCTCTTCGAGTCTTCGAAGAGTTTCGATAGGTAGAACACGGCTGAAGGGTGTGGGCGTCCGGGTCGTGGCGTGGGTGCAGTTCGAGCAGCGATTCGTAGACGCTGCCCAGTTCTTTCGGCCTCGCGACGGCGAGCGCCCGCCACATCCCGGAACTTCCTGGTGGCGGACTGGTCGAGCACAATGCGGTTCTGGGCCTTCTGTTCGGCCAGCGCCGCCCGGTACAGGCTGCGCCACCGGTCGCAGGCCGCGTCGAACGCCTCGGGTGCGCCGGTGACGACCTGGGCGATCCACTCGTCGTGCCACCACGAACTTCCGGTGAGGTCCGTGGTGATCCCGGCGAGCACCTGGCGGGCGCGGTCGCCCGCGCGGCGCTGCGCGTGGGGGTCGGCGAAGGTCTGGGCGATCTCCGGCAGCAGCGCGAGCATCGGTTTCTCGCCGCTCACGTCGAGCAGTTCGGACAGCGAGCTGCGCAGGCTCTGGCAGGTTTCGGCCAGCCACAGGGCGTGCAGGTGCGACCGCAGCAGGTCCTCGTTGGTCAGGTCCAGGCGCGGTGCCGCCACCGATCCGGCGACCATGTCCTGGCTGCGGCGGAAGTAGTACTGGTCGTGGGCGTTGCCGGTCGCGCAGTAGGTGACGACCAGCGCGGGGTGTCCGGCGCGGCCCGCGCGGCCGCTGCGCTGGGCGTAGTTGGCGGGGGTGGGTGGGACGTTGCGCAGGCCGACCGCGTTGAGGCTGGCGATGTCGACACCCAGTTCCATGGTGGGCGAGCAGAACAGCAGCGGCAGCGCCCCGGAGCTGAAGTCCTTCTCCCGCCGCTCGCGGTCGGGGTCGGGAACCTGGGCGGTGTGTTCGTGGGCGTGTATCCCGGACAGGGTGGTGGCCATGTCGAGGTACAGATCGAGGAGTTCCCGGCGATGTCCGGCGGTGTCCTCACGCAGGGCGTGGTGGGTATTCGCCCAGCTGTCCTGGTCCGCGGCCAACTCGGCCAGGTCGATGTAGTCGGCGCGCAGGAGACCGGTCTGTTCCAGGTTGGGCATGGTGATCCGCAAGCCCCGCTGCAGATCGACGTAGAGCCGGTAGCCGACGACTTCCCGCAGTGCCCGCCACGCGGAGTTCTTGGCGCTGAACTTGGCGTTCGGGCTCTGGGCGAAGTCGGGCAGGCCGAGGCCCAGCGCCCCGGTGACATGCTGGGCGACGATCTCGTGGGTGAGCCCCTGCGGGGTGGCGGCGACCGCCCGGTACACCGCTTCGATGGCCTCACGCTGATGCTGGTAGGACCGCAGCCCAGGCGTGCCGGGGTCGGCCGGGTGCTCCTTGACCCGGAAGACGCGCGCACACTCCGGGTGCAGCAGCCTCGCCGCGACGAGTTCCTCGACCGTTCCGCCCGCGGCGAAGTTGGGATTGAGCGAGACCCACGGATCAGGCCACTGCGCGCCTGAATCAAGCCGCTCCGCGACGTGCGCTGCCAGCCGCCGGTCACGGATATCGACAAATCCGGACGTGAAGGCCCGATAGTCGCCGATCAACTGCTCGTGAACCGAAAACGCATCCATGTGCACCAGTCCTGGTAGGACTCTCGATACGTGCGGACTCCAGTCATCGTCCTCCGTTGGTCGCCGTACAGGAATGTTTCCTCGCGCGCCGAAGCGACACGAACCACAGGCCGCCGCTCAGAGGAGCCGCCGGCCGCACAGTTTCGGGTAGTGGCCGTAGTCCCCGCCCAGGGGGTGAACGCATGCACGACGTCCGCTTTCGGCACCAGTTCGCTAGACGGTGCATCTTCCCGGATTGCCGCAACGGCGATGAGACCGGCAAAACTCGTGTTGTCGCTCTCAATGCGACAGGGACCAGCGTATGTCGCGGCGACGTCACGGCCTGATAGTTCACTCAGACGAGCAACGGCGACACGGCTCGGCTTCTCCGGAAACGCCCCTACCAAGAGGCTCATCACCTCCCATGCCGACGGCGGTGCCGGACGCGCGGGCCAACGTCAAGTAGCAGGTGACGGGATCCGCGTTGCCCTTGATCGTTTCTTGCGGCACGGTCGGCGGTGTGCGAGTCGACGAGGTGACCGACCACGACGTCTGCGGCGAAACCCCGCCCGCGACCGGAATACCGACGCGGAATGAGGTTGCGGCCACGTTGGTAGGCAGTGGTGCAGGCGGGAACCGTACACGGCGGGGTGCACCTGCGCCCACGCCTGGCCGAGATCCCCGTGGTGCCGCGTCAACTGCCCGCAATACCTGGTGGACTGCCTGGGTTCAAGGGGTCGGACCCGCATCACATCGATCTCGGCGATCGTACGATCGCCGCAGAGCTGTCAAGCCGCCTGGAACGCCCGGAGTTCGAGCCTGTCATCCGGGCCGACATCGCGAACCGACCACCCGGCCCAGCCGTCCCACGCCCAACAGACCGATGAGCGCATGGGTGGAACGTATGCCGGTCACCCGGCGACGGCGATCTACCTGTTCTCCCTCAGCCGCGACCTTCCCGGCGTACGCGCGCCTGAGGTCTTCAGCGCCGTACTGGCAAAGACACCAGCTGCTGGGTCATCACCGCAGATGCCACCGTAATGCGTCTATGCGACCTGCGCGCCCATCGCCCGCACAATCCACTGTGGACAAACGCAGAGGCGTGCTGCCATCCTCCTGTTTGGCCCTTCGCCTGCAACGGCACCACCAGGGTGCTCGTCGCTCCCACGAGGAGTAGCACCGTGTGCACTTGTCCGACATCGGTTCTTGTGCCATTGGGTACGCATTGTGAGGGGTCAGCAGCCGAACTTTGGCCCATCGTTCGACGCACCCGCCGTGCTGAATTCGGCCATGCGCGCCACCAGGCGGCGAAGCTCGTCCGCACGTGCCTTGTCGGCACGGCCCTCATCCACGTGTGTCGCGAAGGTGGCGACGAGACTCCCGTACCACCACAACTGGTCATGGGCGCCCGCGTTGAAGCGGTCCCAGACACCATGCCCCTCCGCCTCCAGATCGTTCACGGTGCACCGGGCGTTGTGCACCTTGTCGGCCAGCGACACGCGAATGGCTCCGTCGTCGCGCTGCTCGGCGAGATTTTTGAGGTAGACCTGTTTGCGGGTCCGGTAGTCGGCCATGCCCTTGTCCTCCGCCTTGGGCCCCGAACACGCCTGGACCAGTTGTAGTACGTGTGGCCCGAACTCGCTTTTGATCTCGGCGGCCCGGACGTGGTGCGGGTCCTGATCCTCGAGCACGTCGTGCAGCAGTCCGGCGATGGTCTCCTCGGTGGTCCCGTGATCCTCGATGACGAGGCCGGCCACGGCGAACAGGTGACTGACGTAGGGGATCCCCGGCCGGTTGTCGCCCGCGCCGCGCTTGCGAATCTGATCGGCATGTGCGCGCGCCGCGTACCGGACTGCCTCGGGAAGGGAATCGGAGAGGCTCTTGCCGTGGGTGGTCACGTGGGTACCTTCTTCCGTTCAAGCACCGGGAGGGCGACGTTCGGGTTGAGCGGCAGGGGACGAGACCGAGAATCCGCGGCCGGTGGCGACGTTCACGATGATCGCGTCGCGTTCGTGGTTCGACAGGTCGGGGTGTTCGGGGTCGGGAACCGCGCCCAGGCCCCCGTCGCAGAGGACGCACACGATGCCCATCGGCCCGTCGAGCAGGTGGTACTGCTCGTGCACCCGCACCGGGTCCC
>Ga0307507_10010201_pt1 | contig 12230 bp, 12 predicted proteins | sample 7_EM_MG_FD_207223 | JGI IMG/M metagenome (GOLD analysis project Ga0307507, IMG submission 207223) | Populus trichocarpa ectomycorrhiza microbial communities from riparian zone in the Pacific Northwest, United States - 7_EM | ecosystem: Host-associated > Plants > Roots > Unclassified | place... | reverse complement strand
GGCATTTACATCGAAGGATGAATTTCATCTTACTGTGACGGGTTGGACTTTTCCGCCACAGAGACGACCCTGATAGAAGGTCCGCGTGGGTTCTAACTGGCCCATCCCCTGGATAAAGTCTGACCGGTTTGACGCCTTCTGGTATGTCCTTTCTCCCATTTTTTTTCTCCTGCAGATTCCTCACACAATCTGGTACTATTTCAGAACACCCTGAACCATTCTTCTTCCACTGCAAGTCGAGTTCACGATGCCTCCCAAAACGTACCTTTGGATTTCAATGTGGTTCCTTATCGCAGCCCCCATTATTCTCTGGGATGTGGGATATGTACTCATGAGGTCAACTTCAAACTGTCGAATATCCAATGAAATGCTTATTCAGGTTCAGGCCACGCTCCATGGAAGGTGGCGACTTACGCTGGTTTTGGAGAATTTTTGAAATATACGAGCGCGTCGATGAGGTTTAGGACCTCTCTCCTCTTCAAAACGTTATGCTGACAATTTCTCAGGTTTACAGCGTCAAGGCGTATCTCCAGAAGTCTGGCTTTGCCCCAGCTGCGGGTACGCGCAACTTTTTTTTCCCACTTGTTTCGTTTGTACTCAATGGTTAACAGCTGTTGTTAATTTGATAGAAACCTCCTTAAATGTTCGACCTCATACCAATTGCCATCTCACAAGTCTAACCCAACCATTTCCACAGCTCCTCTATCTCTATTTTATTCACGTTGCACCCAGCAATATTGCTCCACTTTTCGGATTCTCAGGGGCGATTCTGACTTTGTGCAAGACGACTCTCTGGGTTTTACAAGAGTACTTTTGCGGTCGGTGTTCGTATTCCGCCGGCCTGACTGACTTTGGCGAAACGTTCCAACATTGGATAGCTCCTAATGTGTGAGTTAAATTACATTGATTTTCTTGCTTTTTTCTGACTATCATGTAAAGCCTATGGTTCACCATGTGTTCCATGATTGTTGCTCGGCTTGGCGCAGATATCGCACTTTCTCTCAATCAACCTCTCTCTCCCCAAGTACCTAGTGGGAAATCGCGTTGATTTAGAATATGGCATTCGGTGGACCGAAGCATAAAGAAGAGTTCTAGGTTTCATTGCTTTATATCCTTGAACCACTCAGAAAGGCTTCTTTGTGCTTCCTCCAGTGTAGCAATTCATGTTTGGTTCGGACCTGTTAATGTGACGATTTTCGAGAATATGTGATGGGTCGACAACTCCGAAGACGAGGGACCAATCTAAAGAGTCTGTTTATTCAGGATCCTGGTTTCATTATTTCCATCACAGCTAGAAACTAGTACCTCCATCACAACTAGAAACTACGTGTCTAGCCGAAGGGAAGTTGTATCCAGCTGACTCGGAGCACCTTAAGCTTTGACTAACTTCAATTGTTCCTCGTAGTTCAAGTTTGTGAACCTTCATGCTACCAGCTGTAGCTCCGTACCATCGTTTATTGAATCTTGCCAAGGTTCCACAACCAGCTTCCATCTGTTCATACAATGTAGCACCCAATTTCGCTTCATTTTTCCTCCCTATGAACGGATATAATATGAATTGTTTAAGATATAGCACATGAAGATATAGCACATGAAGATAATGATAAATGTCTGATACCGCCTTCAAATTGTCTCTAGAGTCGGTGAAATCAATTCGATTCTAATTATTTTGAGCGCTTGCCCCAAAACCACCATCAGTTCAAGCAAACGCATAGTCGACACCATACTGTCCAGATATAATATTGTGCCTTGAGAGAGACGGAGAACGATCTGTCATTCGCGGTTTATTTGCGGCAACAGAACACTTACTTCGCTTTGAGATGAGATTCGACTCCTTTGAGCATAAATCGGCGGGTCGTATTCGATTGACAAACGAGACATCGAAACTTGCCAACCTCAGTCGCAGGCACCGAGAATTTTAGTTTGGTTGAGTCTGTCCTACACCGCTCGAAGAAAAATAAATCTGTTGGCTCGGAAGGAACCTGAATACCATGTCTGACATGGAAAAAAAATTGTTAGATGAAGACCATAAAAATGGCAACCGGCCTTACGATTCAGAGAGGTGTTCCACGATGCTCTGCCGAGCCTGAAGATTCCCAAGGTATTCAGGACAATGCGAGCATGACCACTGGTTTGCGTCCCACTTCTTGTCTTTGCGCTCACATTGCTTCAACTCATCTTCTGCTGTATCGGAGAGAACCGTGATAAATAAATTGGGGTTGTGCGTCTTGTGCGTCTCCAAATGAACTGCCTGTTGAGGGTTAGTTATCGAATCCATGGCAGAACGCACACTTACCAAATTTCGCCAAGTGTACCCTGTTTGAAAATACTGGCCATGCTCTTTGGTGTAAGGACAACCCTCGCAGCCAAACCTCTTATCTTTCTTGTCGAAATCGGTAGCAGTGGCCGTGGCAGCATCCAATCCTATCAGCTGAGCTAGTCTCCTGATGACAACAGCGATTTCGGGAATATATTTTAGTTCTGAGGGCGCTATTCTGAGAGAATAGTAGTGGGGACAATCAATACCCTCCATTTCAGGTCGGCAATGGTGGGACGCGATATCGTCCCACCCAAATAAATATTTAAACAGATTGAGAAATTTGTGACCTTCATCACACTTGAAGACAGTGGTCGCAAGGTCAATGGAATCGTTCCTGATCTCTCCATCTTCTCTCGCAGTGTCACCAATCAGCGCGCGCAAGGTCGTTTTGCGTTGCTCAGTCGCAGCAGCATGGAGACTTGGAAATTCCAAGAATGCATCGTCAAATGTCGACCCATTGACCTCTACCCCAACCTCGGCCTCAATATGCTGAGAGAACCCTTCATACGCCGCGATATCCAGGGTTCTCGGTAGGTACTTCCACTGCGAGGGATGGAGCGTGCGTTGGAACTCCTTGTAACGGGCGGCCAAGACCTGTCGTCTTTTGCATCTGATTTTTGCCAGTTTCCTCTTGAGACGCTGAGCTTTTACTTCTTTTACTTCAGGCTCCAGTATTGGACGAATGCGACTCCAGACTATACAAAAAAAAGGAATTAATGGACAAGGAAACCACCGCGTCATAGTATACACAATACTTTTGGTTGTCAGTTGGGTATTCCCAGGCCCACGACATGTTTGTCGAGAACGTAAAAATCCCAAGTCTTCTTTAACGTATCCTAGTTCTTTAAACTTTTCCTTGACTCTGTACAATTGATATCAAGCAGAAAATTTAATTCTATGTGAGAAAAAAAATGTGGCGAGACGTACTGTTCCAAGCGCCTTTTTTCGATGTCTTTTTCTTCCTGAGCACCATCTTTCAGGATTTGTTCGTAACATATACGCCAGCTAGATACATTCTACGATGCAGAACCCATGAGGGATTGTAATAAGTGTTTGTCGATATGCTACTACACACCTGGCGTATGCACTGAAGCCTCCGCTTTCGCTCTTCCATAAAACAATGCAGTACTTGAGCATCGGAATCTTGTTTGAGGGCGGTAAGTTTGTTGACCATGGAGTCCAAGTGGACATCCAAATGAAAGTTCGTGGAACCAACCCGGGAACTCCAAACTGGGACGAGAAAAAGGAATTTAGCCTCAATGAGAGAGGAATCAGCATGCGTACTGCTGGTGGATGGAACTAAAAGAATCACGAAATCGAAAGTCGGGAAGCGCTTTTCGACCTCGGAGGACGAGACGTAACTTATGAGAGAGAAATACTAATTACCCAGTCTCTGGTGTAAGAGAGTAAAAGAACCTACTGCTCTCTTTTGCACGAAACGCAAATCCTCTTCAGCAGATGGAAGTCTACCGTCGGTTTGATGAAACCTCCGCTCTGCCCGCATGACTAACTAAACATCAGCAACATTCCGGTAGTTAGCGATATCTGAGGTAAATTTACTTGACATTTGTGTCCGAACAGCAAGTCCGCCCAAGCCTCTTCACTCATCCAATCTGGACCGTCAGGGGCAGAAAAACGCTGGCGTATGGATTTCCAGACTGCTGGCGCATTTCGGCTGGACAAGGTTCGGTGGAAGGCTTTCGAAATATGTGACAAGCTGATGATATCCATAGGCGAGAGATGGCTGAAAATCTTGTATCGTGTCAATCAGAGTATGTTCCAATGTTATGTAAATTTCAGAATAAAACAAACCTCGAAGAGGACATCCAACGGCATGGTGGGCAGCAAGCTGAGACCAGCTTCCCTTCGTACACTTTTAGAGGAACTTTGGGAAGCTGGTACGGCATGGCTTGTCTTTGCTCTTTTCATTAACGGAGCTCCAGACACGTCCTGTTGGGCTATAATCATCCCAGGCTCAGTGGTCAACGGATGAGGAGAAGCGGGCAATGTACTTGACCCATGGTCATTGTCCTCATCCTCTGAGCTGTCGAGGTCGTCATCATCGCCATCATCCCAGAGACCGAGATGACAATTGCCCCAGAGCACGGAGTTGTAGTAGGAATCATCTTCGTCCTCCTCATCCTCCCAGAAGTCAGAACCACTGTCGTCCACGTCATCACTCTCAGAGTCCGTCGCTCCTCCATCACAGTTCGTCCCAGCCACGGCAGTTGTCATGGAGTCGCCAATAGGGTTAGTCATAGTTGGCTGGTCACCGTTGATGCCACATTCGTTGCGCGAGCTTTGCTGAAGCATTCCTCCTTAAACGCAGCACAGGAGAGAGCAGGAGAGTTGCGTCAAGGTTCTTGACAGCTCATGAGCACCATGACACCGTGGATCGCGCTAACCATTTTTGGTAAAATCGCACGAATCATATAAAATTATACCAAAACAAGCTCCCAACGTCATGCGGTCCTTAAGCAAACCATCGACAGGAAATAAGGTTCTTGTGGACTACGGATGGGTTTACAGTGTTCCAAGATAATTACGGTTCCTGGTTGATACACTTGTATAAATTCAGACACCAAGCCACCTAGATCGAGTGTGGGAGCGAATCCATTGACAAAAAGGACAAAATGGTTCTAATTCCCATTCGCAAGATACGGAAGGGGTACATAGGATAGATAGTTGATTCTTCGCTTCCTTCATGAGTCGGGGAGTGAGAAGGTGGCTAAGATAGCATTAGCTGAGAACGAGTCAGCAAAATTGCAGTGAGGTTCGTGAATGATATGGGTCGCGAGGCGGGGAAGGATTTCCAGGAGGGGTAACGGTAAGAAAGGGCACCTCGCGGACAGAGGATAGAATTCGGGGAGATTATTTCCAAATTGCGACCGGCCCGTTCATTTATAGGTTGGTTTGTTTGGCTCCAACATTGCCTGATCAATATTATATTTAGTATTACTACCACTGCAGATGAACGCAGCTGGCCCACAGCTCACTATCAATACCCATCTTCGTCCTTTTGATCACACGAGAACCGAGGATCAACAAGGGATTTCACGTTTTGTCAGACTTTCCCGAGTATCCCCAGCTGGAGGTGGCGCAATTTCAAGGAGCGAAGATGGTAATCGGTGTGTTGTCACAGGTAAAGAGAGTGAGTGGACGTTAGTTTTTGTTCTGAACGATTGGCTGACGAGTTTTTTATACCAGCTCTAAGGATTCTCCGAATATCATCGTCACAAACACAAAGAGGTGAACATAAGTCAGCAACTGGTGAAGGAGGGTATCGGATTGACGCTTCCCGTAACTTTTGGGATGGCAGCGGATTGAAGATTGATAGCACGAGTACTGATGTGGCATGGGGCTATGGGTGTAAGTTGAACAAACTCGTACTCACTTTTCTAATCCACACGCTAGTATTCAATAACAAGATTCTAACCTGTGCAAGAAATGGGGAGGTCATCATGTGGGATCTCGGCAAGGCAGGAGCTTCCAAGTATGGTGCGTTTTTACTTTGATTCCATTTGAAATAAGGTGTCAACAGATGACTGGCAGAACGACGATCCAAGGACCACAGTCGTTCCATCAACAAATTGTCCGTTTCACAAATAGTTCATCATTATTGCATTACTGGATCTGCGGATGGCGATTTGCGCGTATGGGTATGATTTCTGGTACAGTCCCCTTTGTCGAGATGGTTGATAAATTGTAACAGGACCTTCGTGATATGACCAAGTCCATCATGAGAGTCTTCCATCCAACTTCAGTGAGAAGTTTAGTTTTTTCACCAAGCGCATGGCAGCCGTTGCAGGCTCTGGTGGGACTTGATAATGGTAGCATCTTTAGGTACGTTTTTGGGCTTCTTCTCCGCTCATACTAGACAGTGATTTTTAAGATGGGATTTGAAGATGGGTCAGCGAGGACAACTTGATAGATTGCATGTAGCCCACACCGCCCCAGTCACCTCCTTGGACTGGTGTCCTGTAGGTGGAATAAGCATGTCAAACGCCACCTCGACTACGTCAGCAAGAGACGATTCATCTAGTAGTGGACTAGGTTGGATCGTAAGTGGTGGACTAGATCGAACTGTAAAGGTAGGATCACATCTATCGCTTCTTGCTTTGCGCTGAGAAACTAAGTAAGGTGTGGGACCTTACTGCTCCAGGACAGAATACCCACATACCTCATAAACCAACATACATTCTTCACCCTTCATTCCCTGTTCGTCGTGTTGCATGGAGACCAGAGCATCAATGCGAGCTCGCAGTGGTTTCAAACGCAGAATTTGGGGTTGTAGAATCACAACAGTCTTCTACTGTAGGAATCAACAGCCCTATATCTAAATCTGGGAGTATGATTGGTCTAGACTCTTTATTGAGACCAACTGTTGGTCTTGCCAAGGAGAAACCCGGTTCGAACGAGACAACGCCATCGAAGTTTGGCGACTCTATTGAAATATGGGATGTCCGACGAAGTTGGATCGCGAAGTGGTCTGTATCTGGCTCAGGAGCAGACAGTGGCGTTAGTGGTACGTTCAGTTAACGGTCCTGATGTTGGTGTGGTACTTAATGACGAAGACATCGCTTTCAGTGGCTCACATGCTATTTGGGCCCATCATACAAGTGGCGCATTCACCCAGTTCGATTTGCATGAAACTACTAAACCACTTGATGCTATTCCGCGTGCTGCTCTGAGTTGGGAAGCAACGGGCTCTATGGCTTTTGTTGTCGATAGGAAGGACAATTGTGAAATCCCATATGACGATGTGTGAGGTTTATTCTTTTCAAGATTTACCGATCTCTTTGTTCTCACATACTTTCCTTAGCAAGTCCGATATTGGAACTGACATCAAGACAGAGGTTCGAAAGCCAGGTTCGAAGGCCTTGGGTGATCCAGTGGCTAGGATCACATCACAAGTGGTTGCAAACTATTCACATGATTTCCTTTTTAATGATATCGATTCATTCACAACACTGGCAAGGGGTTATATTTTTGAGGGAAGGAGTCGAGAAGAGATTTGTGCATTCAACTCTGGAGTAGGTCATTTTTTCCAATTTGTTTGTTGCTTTCTTTATAGTTTACAGGTTGCTCTTTCCGCTGGGAACGAACTAGCTGCTCAGGTTTGGTTGCTCCTTGGTGCATCGATAGCCAGTTACCTTCCCAACGATTCTCAAAATTCACGAAGTTCGTCACGGCACGACTCGGGGCAAATCAGGTCTAGTTCTGAGGATGCTTCGCATCTGACAGAATACGCGTTTCCCTCCTCACTCGTTACTAGAAATGTTTCATCCTCGGCTTTGCACAAAAAAAGTCCCGGTCATATATCAATTGGTAAATCGATCAAACGTATGTCGAGGTCTGCATCGACGTCGCGTCATTTGACACCTGCGTCATCCGCATCCCCGTCCCCCAGAAATGCGTACATTACATTGCCGCCTATTTCACCTCGACGAGCTTCATTTTTCAGACGTGATTCAGCAGACCGTATCTCTACCATTCGTCGACCTTCTTTGGCGGTCTCGTTGGGAGGTCCAGTTGGTCTTAATAATAATAATGGGAGTCCAAGCGATAAAAGCTCACCCAGCCTAAGACATGTTGGCGAAGGGGTATTGGATGATGATTCGGATTCAGGTAGCAGTGAAGGGGATGGTGAAAGAGAGGAGATTGCTGATATGCATTCGACCGACGACGAACATGTATCAAAGACACATGAGTCTCCTGGGTTTGGTCTGGGGAGTTTATGGCCTTCAGAACCTTCGAGCCCATTATCGCAGATAACTCGTGGGCAGCCGTGGAGGGATGGGAATGGATTGAGAAATGAAGATAATGGAGATGACGCTGACGAGGATACCTCTCCATCTCCCCAGTCAACCAGCGAGCAGGAGACTGACTCGCAAGGATTCATCATGCATCGTAAATCAAGTGGATCGCAATCTAGGTGTCGTGTGAGGAAGACGAGCAACGGAAAGATTTCAAAACAGAGAAGCCGGAGTTCTACGGTCGCCTCGCTCGCTGCACCTGTGATTCCACGACCAAAATTGTTAGCCCATCAAGATTCACATAGTAGTATACGCACCGTTACAGCTGCGGAGACGTCGGCGTTGGATCCAAGCACAGAGGCTGTGAGACCCTGGCAGAATGGTGGTGGTGGTGGTGGTGGTGGTGGTGGTGAGCAGGACAATCGGCTCGGTCATAGGAAACAACGATCGGTACCCGTGTCAGAGTTCATGTTTAACTCATCGGCGAAGATGTTGAATTTGAACGACCATTGTGTTGAGTTTGCGACGGAAAATTTGGCGACTGAAAGGAGGATCGAAATCGTTCGGGCAGAGGATAAGAGATATCAGGAAATAACTTTGAAGGAGTTGAAGAAAGTGTTGGAGGAGTACTCTGAAGAAGTCTTTCACACACTTTCGGTAGCAGACACTGGATTGACTTTTGTTTCGATTTTTAGGGTGATGTTCAAATGTGTTCAATGTTGTCCCTAGTTGCGGCGGAGGAGCTCGGCATTTCGAAAATCCGGGCAGTTAGGTTCTTGGATTCCTACATCGGTATGTCATGAATTCGTATTCCGTGAGAGCGAAGGTCCAACACATTTCAGACTTACTTACACGCCTTCGTTTGCACACTTGTGCTGCGTATCTCCGGAAATCCTGCGGAATGGAAGATGTACGAAACAAGACACTTGTACAACTGGCATATATTCAATGTTATCACATACTAAATCAATATAATGCAGATCGGAACCACTATTTATAGCTCTTGTGGCAAATGCAGGAAACCTATAATACTTCCAGCAAAGACTTCAGAAGCTAACAAGGGACGATTCGCATATTGTTCAACCTGCCAGGTCCCATGTGTACGGTGTTCAATATGGTGAATTCTTTTCCCTGTCTCCAACGTGGTGCCACTAACACAATAATCAGCCACCTCCCAGTTCAAGCCCTACTTTTCCAATGTTCGGTTTGTCATCATGGAGGTCACCAGGCCTGCTATCGAAATTACTACCTGAATTTTCCCATGGTTGATTTGCCCACCGTATCTCTACCTCCTCCTGCAGAAGAGGAATTGCCAAGACCCCCTCTTAGCGCTCCCATATTTGACGGTGATTCGGCCTCGACTATCAGTATTGCCACTGAGGTTTCGCCCTTTGACATCCCAGAAGTTGGTCGGATGACCAAGTTGAAAGGTCATCCGTGTGCTGCTGGGTGTGGACACTTCTGCTGGGCTGCGAGTGGTGAGATGGATGATTTATGAAAGCTTTGCGGTTCATTAAATTTTTATACTTATCCCTTGTATGTATTATTGTTTAAATAATGGTGGCTAAGTAGCCCACAGTTCGTATTAAATTTGGCTTAGTATACGGTATTACAACGGTTGAACGTTGGACGTCGAAGCTCCCAGGACTGTTGGGGCAAAGAATGTCTTTAGACTGGGTGCACGAATCTTTGAGGCTATATTAAAATGGTATTAAATTACAGTTTCAAACCTATTCAGCAGTGGACGGTTCACCGATTGGCAGCTTGCAGAACAGTTGTCACCAGCTTCATGAGGAGAGCATGTCGGGCTGAGAAATAATGACCGTCGGGTGAAAGTGACAAACGTTGTCGAATAGGCATATATCAGGAATCTACAACATCAACTTCAGATAGATGTAAGCACAAGGAAATAGGGTCTTTACCCGACGTCAATCTCCCCAGTCCAACCCCAACCCCTGCTTTCCACCTCTTACAGCATCTTCCACGGCCTCGGCCAACTTCCTAAATGCAAGTACATCCTCACCCACTTCCCTCTTCTTCCCTCCCACTTCCAGTTGGTCGTTTAGATCCGCTGGAGTGACGCCGAGTGCCTTCTGTAATGCAAATTCTCGTTCTTCGCCTCGGAGTTTGTCAATAGAAGTAAGAAGTCCTGGTAATTTCTCCTCAGAGGCGAGGATCCGACGAATTTCAGGTGAGGATGCTGTCACAGGTAGCATGGTTAAAATATATATTTTTTTTTGAGATGATAAGGACTCAACCGATTGCTTCATAGTGTGATAGCTGAAGTGGTTTGGGATCGTCGCGCTTTAACGGATCGGGAAAGGAAGATTCTTCGGGGACATATGGCCACCGTAGGGAAGTTAAAGGACGAAGGGGAACTTGATCTGAGAGGGCTTTTGCTTCGGAATTCGAAAGGGGATTGCCTAGAAAGAATTTTGAACCTAATGGATTTTTGGTGTATGAATAAAATTTACCTCCAATGGCAGCCTGGTGATTGTCGTTATGTTCGTCAAGGATATGGTCATTGGTTGTCGTTTCAGGACAGGGTACTAAAAGAAATGTTTTTATTTTTTATTCCAATGTAAATTGAGCCGCACCACACACCTTTATGCAACTTATAACATCCCAAGGAGCAACTGAGCGATGGAGCGTGACCCCTTTAGTTCAAAGAAAAAGAATCAAGACGGTAACTGACTAGGTCATAGAGCATCGTGGACAGGTGTATTTGAAAGGCTGCTCAGTGCAGATCTGACATAGTGCACGACCTTCAAGTTTGTCTCGACGTTGAAAATGGAATTGTTGACAATTGTTGATACATTGATTCCCGAATTTACTTTAGGTGTATACAAATTTATGTCTCCTTGGAAAGCTTTGTACTGTGAGGGTTGTCTTTGAAAAGTCGATGGGCGACACTCCTGCCAATTCCTCGAGAGCCACCAGTGACCAGAGCGACACGAGCGAGTGTGTTCCCGTGTCTCAACTGTCTAGTGTTGGAGGAGATCAACATATCCAAGTCACCCCGGAGTCCCCACCTTAGTCCCCACAAGTTAAGGGTGTGCAAATGCTAGACCACAATGTCGATAGAACCTGCATGCGGGGCTCGCTCTCAGTAGTCGGTAGCTACAGTAGAAGGAGTAACTGACCCAAGCAATCCACAAGACTGGCGACGTCCGTCGAAAGAGTTGTAAAACACAAAATCTCGAATTTTGCGAGTAAAGATGTGGTTTTTTTTTGCCTCAGTCATATTTATTGGCAGTACGCGGATCAACTCGCCAAACCCTGGGGCCCCAAAAATAATGATCCTGAAGCCCGCAAGCTCACCCTGCCAAAAGTACCAGCTTGTTTGATATTTTGACCGTACCTGGGCACCTCGAACGGAATGAACCCTCCAGGCTCAGGGCAAAATTTGCGTTTTGGAAGGAAGAGGAAATAGGATCATCGAAGGCGGATGGCCTCTGCACCAACGTCGGCATAAGGCGAATCGACCCTGATCATGCCCATTTTATTAGGCCGTCAAGGAAGGTTGAACTTGTGTCAAGATCGCGAACGACGTATCAAAAGTCGACACGAAAGGTGTTTCTCAGAACGATAGAGACGAGGGACGATGCAGCGGCGGACGAAAGAAATGAAGGTGCCAATAGTTTGTGCGGTTGTATTGATGGGTGACGACTTGAAGTTTCCATCTCACTGGGCGAAGAATGCCGCTGTAGATCTTCGCAGGTTCCTGAAGATCTTGTATCTCGATCGGTGTTAGGATATGTGGATTAAATACCAGCACACGAAATCTCGTAGATCACAGCAGGCCTTGGAGCAATAAAAGCGAGGTGAGACCAGCCAGTGCATGCATCCACAAACAGTGAACTTGAACTTGGTCATGTAATGAGTCCGTCAAGCCGAACCAGCGTATTTGCTACTATTTGTCATTCTCCCGTCACCCGCACAACTGCAGTATCCCTCAAATACTTCGTGTTTGCGCTACATAATAAATTGGCTCTCAAGATTTATTAATTGATCGCTTGAACAGAAGGGTGCGGATGAATTTCCCCGTTTTACGAACATGCTTACCTTTCTCGCAGCACCATGTTCAACTGCTATGCTCCAGTGCCATTGTATACCGATCACATATTACCACCCGTCTACGTTGCCCTGTCCAG
>Ga0307507_10010200_pt1 | contig 12230 bp, 12 predicted proteins | sample 7_EM_MG_FD_207223 | JGI IMG/M metagenome (GOLD analysis project Ga0307507, IMG submission 207223) | Populus trichocarpa ectomycorrhiza microbial communities from riparian zone in the Pacific Northwest, United States - 7_EM | ecosystem: Host-associated > Plants > Roots > Unclassified | place... | reverse complement strand
TGCACAGGCTTCGGCGGAGAGACATGTTGCAACCGCACAGCCACCATGATCGCTTCTTTAGGTAACTTGCGGAGTTCTCCTTGATCGTCGATCAAATATTCCTCCTCTGAACGTGAAGCCAGGACATCGAAATTCAAATCTGGGGTCGAGGACTAACGTGTTCATACTATATGTAACCAATTGTCTAAAATACTGCACTGCCAACGTTGATTGCAATGCATGCAGGCTCAGTGCTCATCGACCAACCACCTGTCTTGTGCGGTTCGATGCTTCGTTTCGTTGCTGGGAATGCTATCTTAAATTTCAAGAAACATTCGACTGTCCTGGGTACGTTATTACGGTTGAAACCCTTTCACGTTGGGGTGGATGAAATTCTGTAGCCACTTTCGTGACGAGAAGGCGGCTGTGTCTGCTCCATTACAGTTCAAACATTAATTCCATCACCCTCAACTCCCACAGCCTCCATCTTTCAAGTGTTTTTACGTATACCAGTAACTGATTAACTGATTTATAATTTGTTTAAGTAGGAGTTTCTGTCAAAAACGAAACCAATGTTCATTATTCAGCAAATGCACACTTGACGCTTTCCATTCGCGCTTTCAATATACACATATATAATTTTGATTTCCTCCCAAAGCGAATCGAATACCAAATCGGGGCGTAGAGTGTATCCTTCGACCAACCCGAAACCTTCTCGCTGGAACTTCCTTAAATAACCCTCATCAAATTCCAGCTAGTACTTGCGAGGATGTGCTCCAATTGAGAAATTGAGTCTGCCAAGCGAGGAATCCATGTCCGTGTCGAGAAAGATGCGCCGTCTTTGTTAGCATCTTCGTTGAAAATCCATTCAAGTTCTCCAAATTCAAACTCACATGGGGATATCAGCCACAGGCATCAAAGTAGCCTCTTCTGGTCATTTGTACATATTACTTTTCCATGCCCTTGTCCTGTAAAATATTTTTACTCGACTCATACCAAGATAAAAAATCTTGATGAGCAATCTCATCTCCGCCGTTTCCTGGGTGAGACGCGGCGTTGCAGCTAAAAATCCGGAAAAATATGTCTTGGACAGCAAAGAACTCGAGCGCGTAAGTGCACTAGCCAAGATCGAATTGGAGGATGCTCGAGAAGAACTGGAGCGCGCACACCTGGCCGCACTCTCAATGGGAAAGGATTCAGAAGGAGAAGAGGCAGATGACCGTGGTGGTGATGATGCCGGAGGAGACGATAGTGATACTAATTGGGTAGAGTGAGATTTTTATTGCGTCGATTGTCGATTGTGTTCATTTTTTATTGCGCAGTGAAGATGATAGCGCTATGGATATTGATTCTGCTTCACGAAAGAAACAAGGATCAGACGATCTCGAGGAGTACAATTTGGACGAGTACGACAAAGAAGCCAAAGCACCGGGTATGATGATTGTCCAGATCTATCAGTTTGTTATGACATATCATTCATATAGGTGTGGGCGTATTCAGCAATATCAAAGGCCTGACTTACTACAAAGATAATAACGAGGATCCATATATAACCCTAAAAGATGTATGTCCCTCTGAACAGCATCGGAAAATCTACGTATTTGACCAATCTTTTTTCAAGGAAGACGACGACGAGCGCGACGATCTTGAGGTTTTACCCACCGACAACCTCATCGTTGTAGCCAAAACCGAAGACGAAGTTTCTCAACTCGAAATATACGTCTACGACGAGTCGCAAGAAAACCTCTACGTGCACCATGACCTCATGCTCCCCAATTTCCCTCTCTGTCTCGAATGGCTTGATTTTCCACCTTCCACCTCTTCCCCCTCCCTTAAACCTACAGACAGCAGGTCCGGCTTCGGAAACTTTATTGCTGTCGGTAGCCTAGATCCAGAAATTGAAATCTGGTCACTGGATGTTCTCGAAGCCATGTACCCTACCTCAGTCCTCGGTCGACCCGATGTCACAAAAGCTCATGTCCCTATTCCAAGCGGCACTGGCAAAAAGAAGAAGAAAAAGGCAAAACACCGACATGTCGAGGCTTCTTATCACGTCGATGCCGTGCTAGGCCTGAGCTGGAACAAGACACAACGAAATCTGCTCGCTTCCGCAAGTGCAGATCGAACGGTCAAATTGTGGGATCTGACGAGGGATCCGACGGCTTCAGGAGAAGGATCAGGAGCCATCAGAAGCTTCGATGTGCATAAGGATAAAGTACAAGCGGTGCAGTGGAACGAAAAGGAGCCAACGGTTTTGTTGACGGGAAGTTATGATCAGACTGTGAGGACTTTCGATTCCAGGACGCCGTCAACAGGTGTTGGGGCGATTGTGGGCAGTGATGTTGAGGCTTTGAGATGGGACCCTTGGGAATCTTACGCTTTTTATGTCAGGATTTTCCTCTTCAGTTCTTTAAATCGTGGTTTTTACTCTCACCACCACCTTTGTTTAATCAGGTTTCATTGGAAAGTGGCATCGTCCTCAACTTTGATGTCCGAGCTCTGCCTTCGAACCTTGAAACCCCTTCACCCTCTCGTTTCACGTTGGCTGCACATGACGGCCCTGCTTCCGCCCTCGATGTCAATCCACATCTGAAAGGATGCATTGTCACAGGAGGAGCAGACAAACTCGTCAAGGTATGGAACATTCAAGATAATGAAGATACAGGCAAGAGGAATGTCAGTCTGGTCACATCAAGGGATTTGGGAGTGGTACGTTTTTCTGAGATTAGACGGATTGTACTTTATCTCACAAATTTATTCTTCAGGGCAAAGTGTTCTCGGCCGTCTGGTCACCCGACGATCCCTTGACACTTGCGGCTGCCGGTTCAAAAGCCAAGTTGCAGATTTGGGATGTTGGAGCCAACTTTGGAGTGCGTAAAGCCTTTGAGTCGAAGCTACGGGAAGCCGGAAGGGCGTTAAAAGAGAAAGAGCAGGATCAAGGTGGAGTCATTGGTGTTGTCGACGACGATGAAGGGGAAAGTGGTGATGACGATGACTAGATGAGATGATGAGACGATTGTAATTCCACGCAAGCCATCATCACCATTACTTCTAGGTATAAAGAGTACTAATAACGCCTTAAGGAATAAATTTAATGCGACATAGCATTTCTAAGCCAATTTCCTCTTGCGATATCTAATTTCCCTAGGTTGTTTTGGAGTAGTAATCATGGTCTGGACAAAGAATTCTTATGAGAAAGCGCAGATGTTGAATATATTATAATACGCACTGTATAGTCGTGGTCTGGTACTCTGTCGATCCTGAACTCCATTTCACGAATGAGAGCTGCAACAACTGTGCCCAACTGAAGATACGCAAACTGCAAGCATCGATTTCGGTCAGAGCACAGAAAAGGAATGAGTATAAATGGTATACCTGTTCACCGATGCATCTATGCCTTCCAGCACCGAATGGTTGATAAGGACTGTCCGTACCCTTGCTGACGGCGCCGTAACCATAATCTATCTTCTCGCCATTTTCATCAACATAATCCTTGTACGCCTGAGCTGCAACACCTTCAGAGTCATTCCACCTGTACGGGTCCCATTTATCGGCATTTTTCCATACTGTACGATCGACTTGCGAGACAGCTGGTGAGGCAAGTACATAGTTACCCTTGGGCACAATATAGATGCCGTCTTCTGAAGGAGAAGACAGCGTTGATGGCACGGGGACGTCATCGCGGACATAACGCATGATGCTATGGATCGGGGGGTGCATCCTCAGTGTTTCACGGATAACCGAGTCGAGAAGTGACAGGGAACGTATGTCTTCGTATCTCATTTGTCGCAGTTTGCCGTTTGGGCTGCGGAAGTGGTCGACCTGTTCCTGATATAGAGCATCACTGATCAGAGCAGACATCAATCATTTGAAGAACAAGAGGGTAGGTCGGATATACATACGCAACATCTGGGTTGGCCGCAAGGTGAAGAAGAATCCAGGAGGAAGTTGTGGAGCTTGTGTGTTGGCCAGCCATCAAGAGAGCAATCATAATATGAGCCATTTCCGCATCGTTGAGGGGTCGGCCGTCACGATATGTCTGTTGCATCAGGGCAGCAATCATATCCGTCTCGTGCTGCATTTATATCGTTAGTCACTGTTGTCCACTGGATATCAAGCAAACATACATCTTCCTTGGCAGCTTTACGTTTCCTGATAATGTTCACATAGAACTGGGACAGCTTCTGGTGAGCTCGATCACGCTTTCTGTAGCTTTCCAAGGGTAGATTGGGAAAAAAGAGATTGATGGGGGTGAAGCCTCCATCCAAATCGGTGTACAGGTCAGCAAAAGTTTTGTCCATGCCCCCACGGACTTCTTTGCCTTGGAGAGTGCGTGAAGCCGTCAGAATGGTAATTTCTGCGGCGACAGTCATGACATCGAAAGAACCCCATTCACTGACATCTCCCCGCTGGTAGACACTGAAGGCAGGGTCGTGGTTGATGAATTCTTCGACTTCCTCCTCGATCATTCCAACATAGGCTTTGAAGTTCTCAGTTGAGAGACCAACTTTTATAAATTTCTTTTGCTGCATGAATATCTCGTTCGGGACGTCGTACACGACCCCTTTACCAAAGACGGGTGTCGTCAAGTGCTATGATGCGTTGAGAGCGGTCACATTGTGTGTATAGGCTGCAACATACCGTATATGCATCTTCTGCATTGAAAACTGTCGATTTTCCACCAAGGATAAAGTTGTTTCCCTTGGGTCCAAGAGCAACAGTCATACGGCGACCTAACAGGATAAAAGTGAAAACGTCGCCATGCTACCAAGGCGTAAGTATGTTGACGTGGACTGAGTTTGTGGGACCAACCTTTTTCTGACATTCCGAGAGAAAGCCAATTGGGTTTGCACCGTACGAAAAGACAGAACCGATGACTGGGAACCAATGGAAAACTGTAGGCGGCTCAGTAGCCTTACGCGGAAAGACCTAATAATGTTCAGTACGACTAAGCAACAATGAAGAGAGGTTGCTCACCAATTGACGGAGAACATTGAGCAAGACAACAATGACAGGTGCGTTAATGAGAAGAATCAAGGCAAGTCGTGAATTATGCCTGAGGTGGTCCTGCGCGTGTGCAAGATAGCCTGACCACGCGTCGGTGACGGGGACAGTCCCGTTGAGGGAGGAGAAAGTCATGGTCGATGTTATGTGGGACGACCTGTCGATATTTATTTATTTATATATAAGTACCAAAAAAAAAGTGGAACGATACATCATTGACATCAATCCAACACGAATTGTCACTTAAATTGCCGCAAGGGGTTACTTTGCTAATACAGCTTGCATTCCCAATCTATTCACTGCGAGGTCAATGCTCTTCACCTTGACCGGCACGGCAGCAGAGACTGGCAAGTCGTGAGCGTTCGTCTCTAAATCTATCAAGTGCGCCTTGACCCCAAGGCTGGGTATTGCCAATCCACATGTGTACTTGTTGTTTTTTTGACTCTTCTTCGCCGTCGACAATACGTACGCCGTCAACGTTCCTGCAAGAGGATCACCCTGAGGTCGCCGAACTCCCTTCGCCGTGTCCTCCGTCCAACGCTTCATGAACAACAAGTTATGGAAGAGACCATCGACCATATGCAACTTGCGATTGGTCTTGTCAACGGTCGCGATGTCGATGCAAAGATCCTCCATCTCACTTAAACTGAAGGGGGATTTCGGAGGCGCGTTTGGTCCAAGGAGAAGGTGATGCAGCTGCCAATGCACAACGAAGTCTTCAAACCTCCGCAATGGAGACGTCGCACGGCTGTAGCCTTCTCCGTCTGGTATTCCAACTCCACAATGTCTCCTGGGTTCCAAGGTGTATACCGACGCAGGTGTCATGGCCATGTGGTTCAAGAATCTGTGCATTGGTATGTAGCCGTTTGGTGATCGTGCTCGTAACATTGCCTGAGTTGCTTTGTCCGATAAAGGAATGATGGGATCTAGGGCACGTCGTATCAATGGAAGTCCATGTTCCAAAGCTACCCTTGATGCCACTCTTGAAGCCAGTTTCATCATCTCGGAAACAATCATCCGGCTACCCGTGTCCAAATTCGTAGAGCTTGTTACCGAATATTCCATTTCCGGAAATCCACAATATGTCGAACCACTCAGAGACGGACTCTGAATCCTGGCACCGTCGGCCGCAGTTGAAATGTCAACATTGGCTCGTTCCAAGTCGAGCATGAAGATATTTTCCTCGAAGCGTCGCTTAACCTGTTGTTGAACCAACTGTAACAGAAGCTTAAGCTCTCCAACTTCGTTGTCGGTTATCGTAGTAGGTGGTTCTGGGGTTTGATTATGTCGCCGTCTCCCGAAAGGGTATTTTAACAACACTGGGTTCAAGCCCATCAGCTTATCACAGCTGGCGTATGTAATTTTGCGGACATTGCGAATAATACCAGCTCGAACTTTGTGATCCAAGATATTGCCTTCCATATCCAACTTGACACTGAAAGAGAGGGTACGGTCTCCATGCCCTGCACTAGAGCGGGTTCCAAGTGACATGCCATGAATGGGATCATGAGTAAGCGACCGTGGAAAGAGGGGGAATGTTTTCTGTCGAAAATACAGCGTAGAACCCCGTTCTCGAGCTCGAAGTGACAAAACGTGACCTGGGTGGAGAACAGAGGCTGGATCGGCTATGTGTGTATGCACCCAGTATTTGTCTGGTTCGGAAGGAATACGCTCCACAGAGACACCATCATCCAGCTCTTCCGCCCTTGCTTCATCGATCACGAAGACAGTCATGTTTCCGAAGTCATGTCGCACAGAATCTAGGGGGTCAACTCGGTGGAGATCCTCTGGTCCCAAAACAGTGCCAGCTACAGCCTTGTTTTGGAATGTCCTCTTCGCCATTTCTTCGTTCTCCTTGATGAACGGATCTGGGGTGTAGAAATCGCCTGATGGGTTCGCATGGTGAAGTGATTCGAGCGGATCGTGCCAAGGAGCGATGACACCTAGTTCTTTCAAACACTGAAAGGTTGCGATATCCGTGACATCATAAATTCTAGGATAGAGCAACTTCAGTAAGTTGACTTTGGCGATATCATAAGGGTCCGTCTGCACGGACCGCCAAGGAGCTAACGAGCGAAGCAGAAGACGAAGGAAAACTTGGTCTTCCTCATTCCAGGTGTGTCTCGCTGGTTTTTGTGACATTGGCCCAGAGTCGTTCTTTCTTTGATAAGTCCAGTAGTGGTCAATAACCTTTCGCGCCTTTCGGATGAAACGATTGAGCGGCCCGTCTTCATGCTTCCTATTTTCCAAAATCCATTTTTCTACGGTCTTGATTTCTTCTACGTCCCTGAGGGGTCGAACGTAGAATTTTTGCGAGGTGAGGCAATTATCGGTAGCAACAAAATGCAACGGATGCTGCATTAGGTACTTGTGCACCACATAGTAATGGAAATATCTCGGCTCCTGCCACATTAAATGTGTCATGTCCTTGACCGTCGTCTTCGACCATCGAGTTGGGTCAGCGGAACGTGCCTCATTGTAAATGTTTACATGTCGTTGGCGCGTCCAATCTTCTACGCTGAATGAAGCCTCGACGTCCATATGAAACTGTTTCAACCTTTTGAGGACCGCAACACGGGCGTTGATGCATTTAGGATCATCCGTGATGCGGTTGTCGCCACAATGTGCAGCCAAATCGGAGGAGATAAATCCAGGAATACTGAATTGCACATCTTGTCGCAAATGCAAGAAGACCTCGCCACCCATGGAGAGAGACAGTACTCTCCACTTTTGATCTTCAATCATTTCGCCCAATACGACGGCTATAGTATGATTCTCGTTCCTGCATCCAAGAAATCGGTTTATAAACTGCAAAAGAATTCAAAGGGGAAAACACTTACTTCCTCGTCTCAACTAACGTCCCCGGTGAAAAGGACATCTCAACCCAGTCTACGTCGTCGGATATAGTCATACTGGTAGATTCTGTGATAGCCTGAAGGGACTGGTCGGAACTCTGTCTGTCCTTCAACAAAAGTCGCTTGAGTGGTGAAAAGTCAACACCTTTCGGAGGTGTCGGTTCCCACTCTCCAGGCAGATGTTTTTCTCGTAAGAATGGTGGATGTGTGGGTGACAATTCTTCCTCTAGTTGTTTCGTCGGACGAGTCCTAGGGTAGCGAGGTACCCATACACTAGCTTCTCTCCATACCGGGTGCGACCTGAACGCAGGCTCGGGTCGTGGTAGTGGTGGGGTTTTCTTTCGTGTAGCCTTCGACGGCTTTTTTAAGGTTGGCTTTGAAGGCGCAGTAGCGGCGTCGTTCAACCATTGTACCTTTGGAGCCACATGAATGCAGCGTCGATGCATAGTTGTGACAAAAATAGCCCATCATTTATTTTATCCTTTGAACGGAAATTTTTTAAGGGGACACATTTGTCAGAATATTTAAATAAATAGTGCAAAAATGAGATACAAATTGAATGAAAGATTAATAGTTCCAAATTCCATGATATTGGTCCATATATGAAGGTTACTGGATGCACAAAAGTCTTTACCTAAAATCTCAAGATAATACACAATTGGGGATCTTGACATTTTTCAGTGTGCGGCTGTAAATTGGCAGAGAAAATAATGAGTGGCAAAAAAAATGGAACAGAGGAAGAAAACGTACTTGGCGGTCAAAATACCCCACCAGCCCTGCAGATGAATCTCAGCAAATTACTCAGAAAAAGTCCAGGATGATAAAACATACCTCAACACCGCTGAATATCTTGTCCTAAAAATTCTTGGTATTCAACATGTGGTCAACAACTACTGACAAATTAAACGCACCTTCCAAGGTTCATCGTAAAACTCGAAGAAGAAGTATGCAGTGCCGTTCGTATTTGCCTGACAAACGAAGGTGTCCAAGAAAATCTAAATGTTCTGTTAGTATACATCAATGGAAGGACGACAGAACAGTCACCTGTAGGTTTTTCTCCGAAGCAGCCGAAGCTCCATTATTAGCATTTCCCAAATCTGAAGACGCCTACAGAGTAAAGCTGAACATCGCAAGAGAGAAGGAAACTATATAAAGGGAACCTACGGTGGGCCAACCAGTCTCTGCAATATACATTTTTGGCTTGTTCGTCAGGTTGTTCGCTTGTGCAATATTCGTTTCTTGGAAGAAAGTAGATGTCCAGGCAGCAGAATTCTCTGCTGAGACATTTGCAAACCACGGGTGCACATTAGCCAGCTATGATAGGAGACAAGTTATTTGTGGGATAAAGTCAGGAGTGAAGCAAAGCTTACGCCATAGTCAACCTCCGCCAAAACCTTGTTGTTGAAATATGAGCCAGCATCCGACGTACCAACAGGGACGCTGACACCAAGAGAAGAGAGCATGCTCCTAGTGTCACGGATATTTCCAATGAGGATCTTCGCACCCTCATCGCCAATTGCACTATTAGGATCCGTCCCACTGTTGGCATTTAGATAGCTAAAGGGATGATTCGGCACATTCCCTCAGATTGCAAAGATTGAAACTAACTTTAGCATGAACTCGTTTCCAACAGTGACACCAGCGATATGATCTGTCCCATAAGTCTCGATAGCTTTCTTCATGACATCCCGCTGACGAGTGTAGGCTGTACCATTATCCGTAGCGAGCGGATAGTTCCCCAGAAACACTTGCATATCAACCTTAGTTTGCTTAATGGCCTCCAACTGAATAGACGACGGGTGAGCTTCAATATAAAACCATGCATAACAGGACCTACCACCAAGGCGGACACATTGCAATCCGAGCCATAGAGACGAACCCTCTATGATAGACCAATTTGTGTTAAAACTGGGACTGAGGGTAACGAAGTTGAAAACCCACCTTCGTCATTTGGGACATAATCTGAATATCATAGATGACGTCCGCTGTATGAGATATAAATGATCTACAGTGAAACCTGAAGGAGTGCCGCACTCACACAACTTGTTTCCGCAGTCCGGAGGTAAGGAGCCAATGGGAGTATAAGCCATTCCATAGAACGAATTGTGGAAGTTGGGGTTTTTAGTAAATTGACTTGGGTCATTGGGATTCGTCTGGGAGACTCCACTAGAGCCGCCAGAGGGGGAGGAACTGCTGCCCGACGAGGATGATGATTTTGTATTTTTCCTAATAGCAAGCACAACACCAGCAATGATACCTCCGAGCATGAGACCAGCGATGATGAGGATGACAGTCCAGATCTGATCACAAAAGTTTGGGAAGTTCAACATACTAGTGGAAATGACTTACTGTCCATTTTTTCCGAGACGACTTGGGCTGACCCCATGCGTCGTATTTTTGTTGCCTCAGGTTATGCATTTCGTACGACCCCACCGGTGGGGTTTCAGAAGACCACAACGTGTCCGCTGTACCCCGAAAACTGGAATGAGGGATTCCGGGAGACGCAGCAGCTCCAGTGCCAGGAACAGTAAAGGGGTACGCGTTGTTACCTGAGTTGGAGCTCAGGAGATTCTCGGATGAGGGGAGGTTAGGTAGACGACTGTAATCAGGTTGGTTGGCACCAGGAGGTAGCTGGAGGTACGGGGCAGTCTGAGAAGTAGGAACTTCAGCGGGCTAGTGGAACGTCAAAAAGAAAGGTTAGTTGAAATTTTAAAGCAGGCGGGCACAGAAACGATCGAACAAAATCAATGATGATCGAATTGCTCGTCCCAAAGACAAATAGCTCACATTACTGAATGGATCCTGCATATGCTGGCTCCGTTGGTGGTTGTCAAAGGGATTGTCCTGGTATGGCTGCATGATGAAAGCAGAACCAGAAGACGCGAACCAAGGGCTGGTTAAATTATGAGCCCAAAGGTTCTACGAGGGAGGAATGGTGAAGGAGACAACTTGCGGACGCTGACAAGTTGGTAAAATGCAGCACAGCTGCCTGTAAGACAAACCGAAACCGTGACGGTAGCAATCACTGTGATGGACAGCCCTTCGGAGTCCGCCGCGTGACAAGTTCAGCACTTGACCGCTGTCAAGTGCATGTAAGTTTCCATGTCTGCGCACGGGTAAGAACCTTGAGGGAATTGTATCAAGTTCCACCGTCTCTGTATCCACGAAATCACAAAGGGATAATGGAGTTCTTGCTGGTATGTGATTACTTACCTTTTGCAATCGTCTGATAACTTGAAGGAAACAAATTTCGATAGAAAGGGTAGTCACCAAAAGCTGTCCGATACGGCCGTTGGAGAAGTGATGCCCTGCCTCACATGAACAGCATCCTGAATGCCCGTTCGGATAGCTTCGATAGTGTTTAGGAGGTGATTGAATTGCAGTTACGTGCAGGGATAATTTACCTCCACTGAAAGGGTGGCCATTTCCATTGATGTCTACGGCACCATACTGGTTCGGTGAGCTCTTTTCGTCATTCCAGAGGGGACAAATTCCGTAGGTTGGTTCCAGGGCTTATCTTTGTACAGATTGGACAAGGGGTTGATGATTGACCATGGGCTACACGAAGTGCGTTTTTTTATTATTATATACGTGACAATACCATATGTTGGAGAATTCAAATACTGTTGCAACCAAAAAAGCCTACTTGAATAAAATGATTTTTCTGTGTCACGAAATATTCCATGTCTTTCCACCTGCTTGTCATCTTCCGCAACAGTCCCAATGGGCAGCGAAAAGACACTGGTTGAACCTCGGTTATCGTCCATATTTTCAAAACCTCAAATTGCGTTGGAGCTTGAGCAAGGGTGTAAAATGTGATATGTACTTGGTCGTCTGGAATACCAGAGTCAATTTTGCGATCGAAGCTTCTGCACGACGCAAAGCCGCGACTAGTGATTCTGAGTTACAGTACTGCATCTATTTCACCGATAAAGTGCCACACACTAGCGAATATGTCAAATGGCAACGATCCGAGTTGCAAGGAGCCAAATACATTGGACGTCAGATACATACCTCCTAAAATTGGAAGCATGGAGTTTGCTACTGTTACGATTATGGAGTTTCCTACTGTGGAAAATGTCTTTATACAAATAAAATGAGAATGACGGGAAAGAAGGAAGAAAAATAGAAAAAAGAAAACATATACATAGATCGGACCAAGGGAAGCGTAAAGGGGAAAACGAGGTACCGTCCATTATAACTAAAAAAAACTAGATTACCCCTACGAACCTCTACCGCTCGGCTCTTGCTCTTGTCCGATTGGTACCAGCGGCCCACTGCCGTTATATGGACTCGGTGTCACCATCGGGGATGTTGACACAGTTGCACCGGCAGCACTGGCCATAGAAAGTCCCGTGGATGCTCTATTTGGCCGATTTTTTTTCAGAACCC
>Ga0307507_10010199_pt1 | contig 12230 bp, 15 predicted proteins | sample 7_EM_MG_FD_207223 | JGI IMG/M metagenome (GOLD analysis project Ga0307507, IMG submission 207223) | Populus trichocarpa ectomycorrhiza microbial communities from riparian zone in the Pacific Northwest, United States - 7_EM | ecosystem: Host-associated > Plants > Roots > Unclassified | place... | reverse complement strand
GCTCACTCTCATCAGGGTTGTAAATTGTTGCCTATTGGTAGAAAGACGATAAGTTTTTCGAGGCTTCATATTTCAAAATCATCAAACACATACTGTTCCTTTGAAGGTTTTACTATGAAACCGAGACGAAAGGCCCAAGCGAACAAAGATAGAGAATAAAAAAAGCCTGAACAAGAAGCTTGTCATTACGAAGCTTGTAAGTGGGTCGTTGTGAACAAGGTGAATCCGATTGTTACTGGGGCCGCAGAGGAGGAAGTGAAGTTATTAATTTGAATCCTGTCGATCCATAGCTGTCCTATATACTGTACCGAATCAACCCTGCAACGGGCTGCTGCGTTACCCTGTTGCTACCATTAGCAACTAAGAGGCATTATCCGTTGCATTGCCTGGACAAAAAATTAGTGAACATTTTTCATAGCAACGGACCTACGTGTTTTCGCGTTATGTTACCATCAGGGATGAAGTCTGGAATAGATTCTTGCAGGATTCGTGGATGAAATTAAGGAGGGTTGCCCACTAGTAGGAATCTGCAGTAATGGGCAACTTAAAACTGAAGTGGGTTGGACTCGGAAAGACAATGGCCCAGCGGGCTACTCACTAAAATCCCATAGATCATTTGTGTTGCGAATGTTCAGAGATCGTTCCTTCCAGGGGATGAAGGCTTTCAAAGGAATTTCAACGAAAGCTGGTAAGATGTTTCCTGAAGCTTGAATATACTGAAAGTTGCTGCCCGAACCTGAGGTTCTGTGGAATTGATAGGGCTTTCATAACGTCTTTGGATCATGTTCCGCACTGCAGTCAAATCAACCAGGGCAGGGGTCACTGCCCCAGAAGTAAGGCTATTAAGAGTGTTCGAGCTAGTTGGAATGCAAGTCCTAGGTGATGAGCAGATTATTAAGGTCAGAAATTGTATATGTAGCATTTCGACAAGAGAACAAAACTCATTGCCACTGAAGATCATTGTATCGGAGAATCATATTACTTTTTGACTGTACATGTTGTAACTTGTCAGAAAAATGGAATTAACTTGGACGAGTGCAGATATGCGCAACCAAACGACCTTCGGCAGTCCCTGAGGCTTAAAATTGTAACTTTCCGTTTCTACGTTGATCATGAAGAGATGACAAGAAGTTGCCCAATCAGAAACAAACAACAAACCATCATGATCATGATCAATCCAATCAATTAATAACAAATCACATCGTCATGCAACATATGCAACCTTCAGTCGCTGGATCATATCGCACGGGACTCTCATGGCTTGCTTGAAACAAACTTGAAACACCTAGTGCTCTCCCCGAGAGATGATCACATCGTCGTCCATGCTACAAGAGGATTGAATCCAATCGTGTCACCAATAATAGGCTTGTGTCGAGAACCCTCGAATTCTATACCACGTTCAAGTTCGAATCCGAAATAAGTACTCTCAGTTGCACCAATAGACTATCGTAATGCAAGTAGACGCTCCGCAATCCCAATTATAATGACAGAAGAAAGTCTTCTGACCAGGTGCAACCTAGACGAGATCCTGATAGGTGCCGATGATCTGTGTTGCTCAAGAAAATGAAAGTCTGGAATCTTGGTATAGATGGTGATTGTTGAGCTAGAAACTGCTAATAGCATCATATAACAGTTACATGCTCAGTATCATCGTACTTGTCGCTCTATCCGACCTTCGTACCGTTGCGGCTATGGTATACAGTAGCAGTGGAAATGAATCCGTGCCTCTTTTCGTAACTGGAGTGGGTCTACGTTAACCGATTACTAGGTCGTCCATCATGATGACACCACTGGCTCTGTAGATTCTGTACTCGACTGTGCCTCTGTATCATATCATAACCAGTCGTTTGATTTTGGCACTATTGCAGTCAGAAGCCCATGCGGAATGACTTCCCTCCAATTCCTTGGTCGATTTTCTTATGTAAAATTGTGGTGCGAGTTGATGAGTGTTGAGGTAATGTCGTGCTCCCCATAAATTGATTTCGAGAACTTACTCGTTTCCTGGGACATACAACAGTGCACCACAAATTAATCATTTATGTACCTTTTGAGATATGGAAATTCGCATCGTGTGCACTTCTCAGACTACCACTCCATGAGATGGAAGAACATTTGTTAGGACATCGCTTTGCTATCACACGTCTACGATGGCCTTGGGTAATGGCTTAGCTTGGGAAGATCCTCTGCATAGCAGCTATTTCATCTTCGGTTACCTCATTTAACAACCTGAAATGTAGTATGCCACTGATAGTCGGTACCGTCAACCTTGTTTCAACATCTTGCTGCTCTCTTTCGAGACTGGACCAGATTTTGAGAGAAAACGGCGGTTGTTTTGCGGTGATCGTCGACAGTGAATCAGAAGGAAACAGGTATCATGAGGACTGTGATGCCACGCCATTTTATGGGTACTCACAAACTAGTACATCTGCGCAGATTCTACGCAGACTTGCCTGTCCTGTTAATACACACGGCAAAACTAGTAGAGGGGTTTCGTTGGAACTGACAGGGAGGACCAAAAAAAACAACTATAATTCAGGAACCAAAGGTATCATTTCCAACAATTCGAACTGATTCTGACCATTCGAATAGACATCCTTCAGGTGCGCTGACATCGGGTCCGTCATTGTCTTGAGGACATTCATCACGGCACCAGCAGTCCGCTGGAGGCTCCATAGGCTGATCGTCTTCATCCTTTGGTGGTTTATTGTAGATTGGGATACATGATACGCCATTGCGTCGTAAGTCTGTAAACGGGAGGGTGAATATCACTTTCATGTTAATGAGACAACGTACCTTGAAAGCAATCTCGTTCATAAGTCCGGCTAATGGGGGAAATTAATTAGAGGAACAATTTCAGTCACCAATTAGACCTACTCTCCCACATCTGCAACAGCGAAGGCGTTAGCTGGAACCACGAAGAAAAAAGGCCACATACAGTCCATGCTCCATCAAAATCACTCAGATCTTTTACAACTCGACAATGAATGGGAATCAACGTCCGATTCGCGCTACAAACACTTCCAGTCAGGAGTCAACTCAAAAAAGAGGAATCACGCACTTCATAAAAGCGACGATGGGTCGTATAAGAGCATTATTGACATAGGAGAGATCCGTCGTAAAAATTGGCACAGCGGCTTTCAAATCCCGGAACCGCAAATCAATGTCGATTACTATCTTTGGTTTATAATCCCCAGAAGACTGGCTTTCTACCTCTGTAAATTCTGGAGCAATCAAAGGAGGTTTAGCAAGCTCTCTCTGACCGGGGATTCGTGCTGTTTCCGAAATTGAAGTCGAGATGGCGTCGGCTATTCCCTCAAGGATGGTATTGAAAGGGAGTTCGTCTTTTGGATCCCGAGGGAACTTGATGTCAAGAACAGCATCAACTTTGCCCGAAGTAATCCATGAGATTGGACCTTCATTTGTTGTCGACTTCTGCAAGTGGTCGATATTTACGCCATCGATTCGGAAACGTGACTGCATGGGAACTCATCAGGTCAATGGTCAGGTTAAACATCTCCAAAAATCATACCATCCTAAACCATTCGCCATCAGTCAGGTCCTTCTCGTTCGTTTTCCCGATGCTCTGTGGCCGATGAAGGCTGAATAAGCAATTATCAATTTGACCAACCACGTTCTCCGCACAAAGAAAATCGTAGAATAACCATCTCTTGCGAAATGTGCGAAGATCAGCTCGGAAGATAGAAGCGGTGTATGGGCGGAAGTCGCCTGGCTGATGAACAGTCACAAGGACGTCCTCGAGTTGCAAGTTCTTCAGTTCAAAGTCTCCTGGTTGCGATGTGTGTCGGAATTCGGCAGGATCAGGAGGGTTATCTGCATCCCAGAAGACATTTCTGCGGTCTGTACCATTGTTGTAAGGCTAAATTGGCTTTGTACAACACCATATCAACAAAGCTTACCAACGACACCACGAACACCACGCACAACGGCGTCCTCAACCAGGCCTTTTCCATCTAACCACCTGGCCAGGGAAAGGGTAACATCCACAGAGTCGATATTCAAGTCAAACATCGTATAATTTGTGTCTTCATCCTCAAATGAGTGGACCTCGGGCTCATCGTCCTCATCTCCGACATGGTAGGCAGGATGATTACCGACATCATAGCCAGTAACAGCGATATGACCTGCCGCTTTGACTGTTCTTTTAGCAATTTTCTCATTCGGTCGTCGAGAGACATAAACATTTTTGAAGGACAGACGGGAGTCCTTCCATTTTGGCACTATTGCTGACTCAAAAATGATTGTGATCCCTGTCTCTGCAGTCAGGTAGTCGCTGATCGTATGAGCAACAAAGTCTACGAAAGCTTGTCAGGGATGCCAAAAGTGAAGGACTCATAGCCCTACTTTGGAGCCGTAAGCTATTCAGAGTTGCGAATAGCACAGAAAAGAAAGTGGTCCTATAAGATGTCCCATTTCAATGAGACAAACTGGAAATAAGGAGGCAACAAAAACATACGTTCCAATCAATATCCACAAAGTCTGGCTCACGAGGAACCAACTAACAAAGGCAGATATATCATCCGCATTAAATTTTCGAAACGACCGCACAGTAAACCACTTGAAACGAATTCTGAACCTCTGCCAAAAGTTGGTAGCAACCTTCAACAAATCATCTCGTGTTGGACGGTGCGCATGCGGCACAGATTCTGCGAGCTTTCGGAAAAAATGAGAGTAATTCTCGTGGTCGCGTGCGTGCGGAAAGTTGTTTTCAGCATCAATGGAGTTTTCTTCTGGAGGATTAACCTTTGAGTCCCGAGGAGGCACTGTCCCCTTTCCTTCGCTCCGGGGAGACTTTTCAGGCGTCGTGTTATGCATTGTGAATGCCCTCACGAAATTTGACCGTGGAAGAAGGGAGAATGTGCCGCTCTCTCTAGCTAGCAACGAACTGTGCATTCTTTGTTTTGAGACGGCGGGATAGACAGTAAGCCCCCTGAAAGGTAGCACATTCCCCCTTAATGCGGCTATATGTTCCTGCCTGAAAAAATTTCGTATAGCGCGGTACCGGTCGAAGGCAGCGAATTTCTTTGCGGCCACTTGTCGTGTCGCCACAGCGCGAGACATTCCTACACCAACAGAAAAACCCATCATTGTAGTCGTAAATTGACGACGATGAAAATCAGATATCTGTGGTGGATTGTTGGGAGAAGTGGTAGAGTAGGAGATCACGAGTTTGACCGTGTGACGGCTCGCGTGGCCATCTTTTCGCATACAATGCACCAGGCAGCAGATCTGTGGACTACGAGAGCTCTAAGTGACTATGTGGCATCGTCTGTTCACACACAACGCCGAAACACTTTCCGTTCGGATATCAGATCAAGGTGCATCTTCACCCAGGATGATGCATTTTTGCTGTGATGTTACTTCCTGGATCTAAAGGCAGAGAGGTACGCCTTCAGGTTGTCTTTTGTGACGGTTAATAACTTCCGCTGTCGGTACATCTGCTAGGTCCTTCAGGATCGCTCAGCTCTATACGATTTGATTCCAGAGATATCAGATATTCTGAATGGAATCTTTCTGTGCAGAAACCTGCATATAAGGTTTGCTCCAATCCCACAGCATCCCCTTACACTGCGGGGGACCGTTCGGACTTCCCTGCATCGACGCAAACTATTCCACTACAGAAGACTCGCCTCCCCGGCAATTCTATTCAGCCCGTTGCTGAAAAATACTTCCCCGATCACTATGAATTCATCCCACCAGCCGTCCGACGTGGTGCAGATGAACCCGATAATTCCCGTGACGGCGATTATGAATCCCGCACATCACTGGCGCAGACATATGACCATTCATCAGGGAGGCCATGGATGAGATGGACGCGTTTCTGATGAGTTTAAGTGGGGTTACTCCACAAGTAATCGCTGAACGATGGCAGATGGGTGAAGAGGAGATGCAGTTGAAGGCACGGGAGGAGAGCGAAGCAAAAGTGGTGGTGGGGGGGCTCTGCCGAGTTGATCAACACCACTACATATTAACCAGAAGATACACACGGCGAGGAGCAAGCCTCCATCTTTTCTTTATTTTGGTGCGACGAGGGTCCTCATTAAATCACAAGTTCTTAACTATGTAAATACAGATTGTAATCAGTAATGAAAAAGGCCATGCAAAGAAAATTCCTGAGCACTTGAGAAGCGGCTAAAGTGGAATTTTTGTAAACCCCTAGCTAACAGGTCTCAAGTTTTTTAGTTTGGCATCTCGAGATGTCGATGGGAGCCAACAAGCGCAATGCGAGTGGGCTCTAACCCATTCATGAAGCGCAGCCAAATCCTGCTGCTCGCGCCACAATTTCACCTTAAAGGAATCATACCTAGGCAATACCAAATCCATATCCACACCCTTCACACCACCCCGAAAATGATCCTTTACAAAGTCACTGACCGTTGTCCCTCGAGGGGCCCTAAACTTGGCCAGATACTCATCCCCACCCTGCGAAAATTCATAGTAGAAGTAATAGTCGCCAATTGCGTCTTGAAATACAATGCACTCGGGGTTGCCAGGGGGGAGTTGTTCTTCAAATAAACCACCAGGCTCAATCCGGTCTACAGTGCAGTAGATGACGCCCTTGATTGGATATGGGATTCCATAGTCCGCTTTGAGCAATATGTCTACACGTCCCATACTGTATTGGGAACACGGCAGAAACTTAGAGGGGGAGAAATCAAGCCAATCGGAGCTCCAGTTCGTGGGAAGCAAGTCGTCAGGGATGTGATACCAAAGCGCATCCAGGTCATCAAGGCTGATAGGAATATCGCATGGGATGGTTGGATGACATTTGAACTTTGCCAAAAGTGTAGGATCCGTAGGTAAGTCTCTAGCAGACTTGATATACTGCCCCACTAAGTAAATTACCCTATTCGCACAAAAGTGAATACGCTACTTACCAACTTTCGGGTCTGAGGGGTGAGGAGTTGACGAAGTCCAGCCATAGCGCTAGTGACAGTTCTAGCGCTAACGAAACATTAACAGTGAGTCTTTGGGACTTATTCGCAGCGACGCAGCCTACCTTTTCCACACGGCACGGGAAACTGGAAGAGACATATTTGTGACTGAAGTCGTCACACATTGCTATCACGTCGTGACTCGGGAATATGAAAGGGCGACATGCTGTCACTAAGACCTGCAGAAATTTCTTTCTAGAGATCAAATAAAATATACTCACCATTTGTCGCCAACCTTCAGTTGATTCCTTGCAGAAAATCGTGCCAAAGTTGAAGACAGGTTCAATGAATTGGATCATTTCGTCTCATCTGCATTGTATCTAGCCTTTTCTCTGAATTCATATATCATTTCTTGCTGGTAGTATTAAATAAAGTACTTCTTGTTGCGTAACTCAATCGCCAGATCTACGACACAGGCCTTTTTCATTTCTGTACGAAGCATCCTACAGTCGGCACACATTTCGACCAGACACCGGCGGTTGTGGTGTAAAACATTGAAGATCTCCTTGGACGTGGTTGCTGCCAGAAGAGCCCCACCAATAGTTTTTTTAGGGTCTGCATTTGATGAATTCTTGAGAGTAACAATGTCGAGGACTAGAGTATTCATCGGTGTCTTGTTCCGCATGGCATCTCTCAAACTTTAAAGGGTTGTGAATAGTTAATCATGTACCCAACATATACCCAACGCACCTGAGAAACGTGTGGTTTTCAACACAGCGCCCTGACGTATCTCCAAGCGGCCTACCCACTTCATCGGCAACCATCCTTTTCATGTATCGCTGAGCGAGGTTGCGGATTTCTAGATCAGGATGTGTCCGATCGATATAGGTGGGGATGCTGGTGGAGATAATAACGGATGCCTTCGCTGGGAATGGGTATTCCGCGGGTTTGAGAAAGCCGATCATAAATGGAGAAGTCGTCTGGATGCTACGGTGGACCATTTCAATAATCATGGCATGTGCGGCCAGGAATTGAGCACAATGTGCAGACGTTGGGCATTTGTCGACAGAAGTGATTGTTGCTGCAAGATCTGTAATTCATTAGGGTATATAATGCGAAAGAGTCAAATGAACGGCTCACTAAGCACATCATCAATGGTTTGAACAACCATCAATTGCTGAGCCAGCTTCTCTACAAATACCCTCTTCAGGTCTCCATTCTCAACGGTTCCTTGTCTTTTTGCGGCACTGAACAACTAGTGTTAACAGAAAACTACTCCAAGCCCACATTCAACTCACAAAGCGGGGACATAGATGGTTTCATATGCTAGTTTGAGTGTGGAATGGAAGGATGGTGCAATATCCAACGGAGGATCCTGACAAAAGTCCTCAAAGTCCTCGACAGTGAACTAGAAAAAAGTAATGGTCAGTCTAATATACTGCACATGGTCAGATACACTACCTTCCCAAGCGCCGCTTTGAGCCAGGGTCCCTGTAACAATGGATTGTTATGCTCTTCCTGATGACGGCGATGAGCGATGGTTTGGAACGGGCGACGGAGGTAGTGTAATTGAAAAAAGCGAGGAAGGGGCATGGAGATGTGGGGAACTAGACCAGGGCGGGGGGTTGTAAATGCACGCCTTGCGAAGGTCAAGCAAATGCGAAGAAATTTGAACATGAGGGAAGGATGACGAGGAAGAGGGATGTGCAGATAATGAGTTGGAAGGGCGCATATTTATTAGAATCCTTGAGTTTGGAAGGCTGGCAGAAGAGGCTGGCAAAAGAGGCTGGCAAAAGAGGCTGGCAAAGGAGGCTGGCAAAAGAGGCTGGCAAAGGAGGCTGGCTTATCTACAAAATAATGAGAACGAATAGGGGGAGGAAATTTACGACAGACCTCAAAAACGCGGTAAATAGAGTGGGAATACACAGTGGAGTGTACGACACTGCGACGTAGAAACTTGAGCTGCAATAAACCTCAAAAAACACGCGGTAGAGGCAAGACAGACATACTGCAACGGGAAGCGTGAGAGGGATCCCAATGACCAAATAAATATATCGATTTGTGAGAGGTTTAAGTAGGCAAAGACGTTAAATTCGTCCAAACCTTCACTTTCGCGTACGATAAGTACCTAATTCAAAACGGGGTTGCTCTCAGCAAAGTATTGGTGATTATCGGCGTTGATAGCTGGACAAGAATTCCACCCATCGAATCGGTGCCGATTTGGGGGGCATTCCAGAATGCACCGCAGAGGTAGATGGTTCCGAATTGAAAAGGCACTGCTCAGATGTCAGTTGTAAATACCAATTTCACGAAGAGTGTGTGTACTCACAGACGTAGCAGTAGCCGCTAGAATCGGGGCAGGTGCAGGAGTGAAGTTGAGAATTGGTTGTTCCTGATCCTCCAGAAGTGGTACTGGACGATGTCTTTGCGATGCGGGAAGTAGGTACCAAACTAGGATCTGTATCGAGGGGTGACGAACGGCCCCACGACGCCCCTGATGTAAGAGTAGGCGTTGGTAGTTAATCTCTGGGCGTTAGAAGCTGCGATGTCGAGCTGCGACTGGCTGGTCGACGGGCAGTTGGTGAAGGTAGCCCGTTTGCGGTGTGAGCAAGAGACGGCGAGATTACCAGAAACTTGACCCTCGAAATATCCTTAACGGTGGCGTTGAGGTTCTTGGGGGTGCCGGATGCATCAACATATGTGAAGAGGTTCGATGGAGTAGGATCTAGGCCGGATTGAGCAAAGTTGTACGTAGAGCACACTTGTGATTATCCCGTGAGACGATCCCCGAAGTTATCCCACTACGATCATGAGGAAGTGCCAGAAGCGAGAACGGCGAAAACGCTGGGATCATCAAGCCCAGTTGCGTATGCGGGGCTAGAAACGGAAATAATTTATGTAAAATTGCCACCAAACGCGTTGACCTACCTTGGCGCCGTTGAACATGGGGCGAGAGCCGACAACATTGGTGACGATGAAGGAGTTCTCGATTCCACGGGGATTGTTAAGAAGTTTGAGGGTCTTGTCGCCGGTGTTGATCGTGGTGACCTTCAAGTTGTCCAATCCATCGACCTCGAGGTTTCCGGTCGAGGTGTGGACGGAGAAGCCGGTACAGCAGAGATGGTGACAGCGGAAGCGAGGAGAGCGAGGAGAGCAGTACGGAGGGAGGGGGACATGGGTGGGTCAAGACGTTTGTCGCGATAGGCTAAATACCTCGTGCATATGTGTTTCTCTGTCTTATTTACGTAATTCGTTTGCTAAATCTGAGTTTGAAATTACTTTCGCTCGTAATCCGCAGAGGTAAGACAAGACAATCATCAGTGAGAGTCCAAGTTGAAGGTATGAGACCGTTTTCGGAGTGAAGAAGGTCAGTCTGTCGCAATGGATGTCAGGTAGAACATTAGAGTTTAGTGATGACATCACCCTTTTTCCGTTGTACTTAGCAAGCAAGGTTTCTGCCGCCCCAGCGGCAATTCTAGTTACATAATAAATTATTAAGCTGCACATCAAAGTACTGCCAAAAAAAAAATTTCACGATCCTAAGACCCCCTACCTAAAGGTACTGCCCCATTGAGTATAAATTACCCCATTCACACAAAAGTGAATACACTACTTACCAACTTTCGGGTCTGAGGGGTGATGAGTTGACGAAGTCCACCCATAGCACTAACGAAACATTGTCAAAGAGGCTTTGAAATTTATTCGCATTGACAGCCTACCTTTTCCACATGACACGGGTAATGACGGAAACTGGAAGAGACATACTGTATATTCGAGGTTTGAAAGGGACTTTTTTCAAGGAAAAATATTTGTCGTGAAGGGATGCCAAGACCGACTCGGACAGTGGCGATGACCCTCTACGTTACAGGTGAATGTTAATGTGACCGTAGACTCGGATGTGATTATACTATATTGTTCGACTCGGAGGATGTAGGACGGGATTTTTGAATTCATAGTGGAAGAGAAAAAGCGACCAACTTGAAAGTTTTACATTATGAGCTATTAAATGCAGATGATAGTCAGAAGAATCCCGGTCAAGCCAAGCGATGATGAAGGCAAATGTATGCCAAAACGAAAGTATCGACTGACCGTTGGAAAGCAATATCCGAGAAATTGTACAAATTGCAAAGTGACAACGCTAAATAATATGTAAATTGTCTGGTAAAATTATCGATCCCGAACCAGATCTGATGTATATCTTATCTTCACCTGTCCGATTTCCAATCATAATAGGCCATGGATCCTCCCCATTCGCATCCAGCTTCTTTGTCTTCCAAGTACCTGGATTTGTGAGGTTGTACTTGGTGGAATTCGAATACAACAAGCCATTGAACCCACTACACCCATAATCGAACCTCCCAGTGCTTTTATTCTGGCTTCCCATTGTATGCCAACTCTCGATCGGCCGCTGGCGGTAGGCTTTGTTCCTGAGATAACGAATATCCACATCACCGAAACAGGTTGTCTCGAGGTGAGCTGTCGAGGGGCTGAAAATATCCATCGGCGCATTCGGGATCGTATCGAGCTGGATTTGACCGTTCAAGTTAGTTATTTTTGAGGACTCTCCTATAGAGAGTAAGCCATGAATTAAACCCGTATCCATTTCTACAGAGAGGGACCTCGCCTGCATTGACTCGGAGGAGTCGATTCGGCTTCTCGGATGAGGGTTTTTGATGGAGATAGATAGACTGTCCAGTTCGATATGAGCTTGTGGCGAAAAAGTGATTTGTATCGGGGTGGAGACGTCGACCGTCAGCTGTCGTAGGCTTCGAGGAATGTACATCGTGATGTCAAACCTGATACATGTGGGAGGATCTGTTGGACCGTGCTGATCCATGGTTATCGGGGTGTCAATGAGGAAGTCGGTCGAAGAGACGGGTCCAGGAGGAGGTTGGTAAAAAGATACTTTCTTTAGGGAGGACGAACTACTTTGAATGGCAATATCATAGGTGATGACGGGTGTATTGGGATCAGGAGAGCTGGCGAGTGTTAGATGTCCCGAAGCCCCTCCTTGAATGGTGAAAGTATGCTGTCCCGAGTTCCCTGACGGTAGCGGAATTAAAACACATGAGACGTTCAGCACAGAGGTTGAAGGTTCGTTGAGACAGTCAAATAGCTCGGGAGGATCCGTATAAAAACTCGAATCCTTTGGAGACCATTCACTGTTCATCTACGACAAATTCAGATCTCAAATAGTGTACTAGAGGAATAAGACACACTGGTCGGACTGGTATACCATGATACACACGTCTCGCAGCTAACCAAACTGCCAATGCAACAACAAAACACAGCAACACTGATAACAAAGCCCATCCAATTAACCACCTGCAGAAAGGT
>Ga0307507_10010198_pt1 | contig 12231 bp, 8 predicted proteins | sample 7_EM_MG_FD_207223 | JGI IMG/M metagenome (GOLD analysis project Ga0307507, IMG submission 207223) | Populus trichocarpa ectomycorrhiza microbial communities from riparian zone in the Pacific Northwest, United States - 7_EM | ecosystem: Host-associated > Plants > Roots > Unclassified | place... | reverse complement strand
TTGATGATGAGTATGCCAGCTTTGCCTTTGCAGGGTTCGAGTAGGGGTACGAGAGGACATGAGGAAGTTGACGATCTCGAAGATGACGATGAGGAAGAGGGCGAAGAAGATGAGGTAGACGAAGTGCACGAACCACAAAGCAGCGCTTCATCTTCCTCGCGTATCGAGACACCTAGATCAAGTTTTGACAGTGAGACGAGTCTGGACGAGGCAGATGGCGATGACGTTACCGAGAAGCAGTCTACCATGAACCATTCGAGCCAGACACTGTCATCGACGTCGTCCTACGAAACTGCGCGAGCCGAGCCGTCACCTTCGTTCTGGGAATCATATCGTTGGGACGTTGACCAGCTACCACCTGCAAGAGCAAGTAGTATGGCCTCCTCTTCTTCGAAGATGCCGCGACATTTGCCACAAGTGGACCTGACTGCTGGTGCAATTGGCTTTGATCGTTCGACCGATCATATCAGGGTGGATAAAGGGAAGGCAAAGCAAGAGCTTAGAGGCAACGAAGGAATAATCGGAGACTTCGTTGCAATGATGTCTAATGCTAAAGGCCGTGGTGACCGTGGTGCTGATGGTGAGAATGGCTCGAAGGTAGTTGCCACGCCTGATGATGTGAAGGTAGCCCGGTCCCATGGTTCGGAGAGATTGGGTCTAGAAAGGGCTGGTAGTGGTAGTGGTAGCGCGGGAAGGGCTCGACTGAACTCTAACGATCCGAATCCAAGCGGTGCCAAAAATGGGACGTTGCCTCGTCATCATCTCCCTGTGGAACCTTTGCGTGCGGCAGGATCGTCTACACTGCCTGTGAAAGGGACGATTTTTGGTAGTCCACATCCCGGAGACCGCGCTATGAGGTCGAACAGTAGGCTACTGTCGGTTCCGACAACACCTTTGGGGTCTCCGAAGTTGGAAGAACCGAGGCCTTCGACTATTGGGCGTCACAGTGATATGTACAGGAGGGCTTCGAGGAGTCTTATTGATGTTCATGCGATTGAGACGAAGGAGAGGGTGGAGAGGATGGTCAGAGATCAGGAAGAGGAAGAGGACCGGAAGAGGAGCAGTCGGATACTGAAAGTGAGTCAGAAGGGGAACGGCGTGTCGCGGTCGGACGCAGAAGAGTACTCGGTATGGCACTCTGAGCCAAAATCCCCGAATCCAGAGAACGAAACCCCAACTTCGGCAGAAAGGACGACGGTAGTTGATGTCAGCGAGAAGACCGTTAATACCCAAGAGAGTGCAGTCCACCCTCTTAGACGGCGTCGTTCGGTGCCCACGACTGGTCCCCCATCATACTCTGCTTTATTCACTGGTATGCCTCCTGGACTGGGGATGGATCTGAAATTACAACCTCGCGAGGATGAAGGCAAGGAAAAGTTGCCGACATATACGAACGACATATTCCTTAAGGCAGTGATGCCGAGGAAGATGGAATTCACCTCACCCGGTGTTCAAGCCAAAGACCGGAAATGGCGGCAAGTGTTGTGCGTGTTGGACGGAACTGCTTTGAGGGTGTACAAGTGTCCTCCGAGATCGGGTGGTGTATCTGCGTGGTGGGAGAGTAAAATTGGGGTTGGAGATCCACTGACGGATAATGTGACTAGTCCAAGTGGGACGAGGAGCACTGTTCGGAATTCTGCTGCGAGTGTTGGTGATACGCGAGGACCTGGCGGTGCATTGGCGAGGGAGATTGAACTTGCGAGGGCAAAGAAAAATGGGGAGGTTGGTCAACCTCATGTGCAGATCAACACTCCGGTGGACAGGTCTCGGCAGTTACGGTCATATTCGCCTCTACCAAAACCACAAGTGCAAATTCAGCAAGAGCGCCAGTCAAGTGTGTCTCAGGGAGTGACCAAGTCCGCGTTGACCTTTGCTGTTCAATTGCTCAAGCCTAGCGCGACGAGGCATTCACGGTCGAGCAGTGAAGTATCCCATGCATCCGGACCCTTACCTTCTTCATCACGGTCTCGGAGGGCATCGTCTAGCTCACCCCGCGGATCTACAAGTGAGCGGACAACTCCGACAACAGCTCAGACGAGGAATGATAGATCGGGCTCAGTACAGTCGCACTGGTCCTCACAGTCACGGCCTTTGACTCCTGCGTCTGGAGAACGGTCCGACCAGACTAACAGCAAGAAGAGGGGTGATGGGAACGACCTGATCCGAGTGTACACAATGCAGCACGCTGAGAGTGGACTGGGTAAGGATTACACCAAGAGGCAGCATGTGATCCGTGTGCGATTAGAAGGCGAGCAGTTCCTACTGCAGGCCAAGGACGTTGACTGTGTCATCGCTTGGATTGAGGTAATTTTTAATGTGAACCTCGCAGATGGATTCTTACAAACGAATAATAGGGGCTTCAGTGTGCTGCCAATGTTGCACTGGATCTGGATGAAAGGCCGATGCCAACAGGTCCGTTAATCCCAAGGCAAGTTCTTTAGCTCTTTTCTGTGATCAATATGGTAACCGACACTGCAGACGACGACGACGACGGCGAGCACCAGCAGTAGCAAACAGTAGTAATAGTTAGACAGAATTGCTAAACGGAGGAAATATAATAATTTTAGTTTCCCACGGGTGTGCTCCAGTTTTGTCATGTTACTGAGTGTGCTGTTATCATTGTCCACACCGCCCACAATCGATTATTTCTTTCGCAGACATCTCATCAGTCGACTCTCACCTTTGTCTCCTTCTTCTTTTCTTTTTCCTCTTATTTTCTCAAAAATACTCTAAAATTCCGACCACCGTCGCTTTCGACTTCCGAAAGGTCACAAGCATCGGCTACGTTTTTCACCACGAGTTTTCTCTCTCCTCTTCCGACATCCACCACTTCGCGGAGTCATTAGTCGTCAATCTCTTCAAAGAACTTTCAAAGCGGGTCCGAAAAACAGTTGGTGTACCAAGTCATGGCAGACGCAGCAACAGAGATCGATCTTGATTCGGTCATCGACCGACTCCTAGAAGGTGAGCCTGCTTCCACTTCTCCCATGCAATCTGGAGCGGGGGATGGGCGATGAGCAGGATGGGTCTATGCAACGTCCTTGTGTTGTTTTCATTTCGTGCAGGGCATGTGTACCCTTTACCACGCCCATCTTTGCCATCTGACACCGTCTACTCGGCGTATTGGATACCCCGTTTTCGCAATGCGCCCTTCTCAACTACTGGATTCCGCTAACGTCCTTTGTCGTCATTGCAGTGCGTGGCAACCGCCCTGGAAAGCCTGTGCAATTGGCGGAGTACGAAATCAAATACCTCTGCGCAAAAGCACGAGAAATTTTTATAAACCAACCTATTCTACTCGAGTTGGAGGCTCCAATAAAGATTTGTGGTAAGTTTTCTCCTTTTTTTGGATGCCATTGATCCCTCTCGGGTTCTCATTCTTGCCCAAAGGTGACATTCATGGACAATATTACGACCTTTTACGTCTCTTTGAATACGGCGGATTTCCGCCAGAAGCCAACTACCTCTTTCTTGGCGACTACGTAGACCGGGGCAAACAATCATTGGAAACCATCTGCCTTCTTCTTGCGTACAAGATCAAATATCCCGAAAACTTCTTCATTTTGCGAGGCAACCATGAAAGCGCCAGTATCAATAGGATATATGGTTTCTATGACGAATGTCTGTACAACGTTTCTTTGATGCATTTATCACTGACTTTCGGTATTTTGACAGGCAAACGCCGATATAACATTAAGCTGTGGAAAACCTTCACAGATTGCTTCAATTGTCTCCCTATCGCTGCTATCATCGACGAGAAGATCTTCACAATGCATGGTGGTTTGAGTCCTGATCTGCAATCGATGGAACAAATACGGAGAGTCATGCGACCGACGGATGTTCCGGACGCAGGCAAGTAGAATGCATTAGCTTTAATGAATTCGGCTCATCATTCAATCCAACACGTGTCTTCTTTTTCCCGCTTTCCCCAGGTTTACTCTGCGATCTGCTATGGTCAGACCCTGACAAGGACATCACTGGATGGTCGGAAAATGACAGAGGAGTGTCATTTACGTTTGGACCGGACGTAGTATCACGCTTTTTGCAAAAGCACGACATGGATTTAATTTGTCGAGCACATCAAGTGAGTTGTCTGTAGTCTAATTTACTCTTCCCCGTGACGACCAAGATTGGTCTGGTCCATTATTTATCCTTTCGATTGTGATGGCGTGTAAATGTGATGATCGCTGATTTGTTTCTCTTTAATCTTTCCTCTCGAACGTTTTTCTGTGGCTAGGTCGTGGAGGATGGGTACGAGTTCTTCGCAAAGAGGCATTTAGTCACGTTATTCTCGGCGCCAAATTATTGTGGGGAGTTTGACAATGCGGGGGCAATGATGAGTGTGGACGAGACCCTGTTATGTTCCTTCCAAGTATACATTCCGTCTTCACGGTATCAAACCATTTTCTCATTCTTTCTCTAGATCTTGAAGCCTGCTGAGAAGAAGGCCAAGTACCCTTATGGTGGGATGAACATGGGAAGGCCCGTGACGCCACCCCGCAAGGCGAAGAAGGAGGGCAGACAAGATGGATTGAAGGGCCTGAAATGAACAAAGGGTCTTCTATTGTATGTAGTAGGCAAAACATATTTTCGAAATATGTTGACGGGGATTATCATGGACCGGTCTTTTTGGGGCTTTACGCTTAGAAAAAAGAACGGCGACTAACCACAAGTATCTTTTAGACCGTCGGATAGTTTTGGTAAATATGTCTTTCCTTACTACCTTTTTCTAACATATTCTTGTAACTCTACACATTCCTCGCTTCATCATCGCACTCCTTTGGGTTCCCTATTTTTTTCCCTCGTAATTGTCCCTGCGCCCTGATGACTGCGCTGTTATACATTGATCACTTTCTGATTATATCACTCTTTCCTTGCCTTCTGTTTTTTTTATTATTTTATTGATTGCTGTCTCTTTATTCATCGCGTCGGTACGATATGGTCATTGTGGTAGTAAATCTTTCCTCTCTCATGCATTGAAGTAAGTGCATGATCTAAACTTCTGCAAGCCGTTCGATCAGAATCCCTTCTTCACACACACTTATAGATTCTTCTACGGCTGAACTTTCTAGCACTGTTAATAATATATCGGTGGATATCTGAGGGGATTTGGTTGGGCCACTCGTGGCCCGCTTCCCCTTTCCTCTGATCATGGACGGGTTCAAGTCCACGAGGGACTCATTCCAGCATCGACTTTGGGCTAGTGACCATGTCTAGTTCTACGTGGACATTAAGCTGATATCGATGGCTTGCAAAACAAGTGCAAGATGTCTCCCGACGGGTTAATAATATGGAGGGGAACAACTATCTACGAGGGAGAAGAAGAAACTCCCAAACGACTGGGGAATTAACGTGGATAGTAGATACCTCTTCTAATCCAGTCGTATCGTGCATGGATTTTGATTTCAAAGAGACTTCCTAACTTGATTATATACCATGCACAGATCGTTTGATATTTTCGAACACTTATCAAGGGCAACTACTCTCCCTGGAAACGCTCGTAGGAGTCAGATTGGTAAGTGTGGCCAGTCAGAGTACTTTCCAATGTAATAAATTATCCAATCGGGTAACCTTGTCCACTGCCATGACGGATTCCCAACCTTTCTGGAATGATCATTGATTATCCCAGTTGACTTGACCCGGAACTCCCTCTCCTGGTGTCTCGAGGATAAAGACGCGTTGAAGACGCGATCTGGTTTGTACACGAAGGAATCTTCAAAGAGAGTCGGTACTATGTCTTACTATGTTCGTGTGTTATCCCTTCTCACATTTTGAATGTGTTCGGCGCTAATCAATGATTGGATCAGAGTTGTTTAAACGAAATCGGTCTGAGCTGCACTATTTGAACTCTGCAGAAAGTGACTGTCTGCCCCAGTGGTTTCTGATCAACATTCATGATGGTCGCTGGCCCTGTTATACTTACACAAATTTAAAGCAGACGAGTGCGGCATGTCGAAATCCTGTTGTCCAAAAAAAAAAAAACTTTGTTCCAGTAAACTCAATAAGACAAAAGAATTGCGGTTTATAGAAAAATAACAACCAAAGGGTGAAAGGAGAAAGAACAATATAGTGTGTAACACCATTAAATTTCAAAACCTCTTCAGAATGTCTCGAGCAGATTTGCTACTCCCAGAACCATCCATGCCATCTAATGTTTGACTTTCGGTGCGGTCAATGGTTGCATCGACGGGTGACTCGACAGGTGGTGTTAGCATTCCAGCTGCCAGTTCTGCCTTTTTCTTCCTGCTGAATGACATCCCAAAACTACTGGCGAGATTAGCCAAGGTTGTTGATGCTGCTGAAGTGGGTCGAGGGACAACTGTAGCTTGAGAGGACGTAGATGCCATCCGGGGTGGGTGATATGATGACGAGGTCCTTCTTCTCTGACCAATGTCCTTCATCGTATGCGACATTGCTTCCGATATCGACTCGTCAGGTGAGGACGTCAGGGGTGATCTGAAGGGGTTATTGTCGGCGGAAGTGGAAGGTGATTGTGTGAGAACTTGTTCACTGAGGGCAGTCGTGGCAGCAGCCTTGGGGATAGATCCAGCCACGATACCAAGGGTTGGTTTCCGATTTACAGAGAATCTGGAAGCAGTGGACAGTCGCGAAGCACGGGAAACGGGACGAAGAGGAGGAGTATTAGTTGTAGGACTAAGATTGGTGTTGCTACCACCTCCATTGATGGTGGTATTACCGTTGGTAGTCAGAACCTCAGGAGCAACAGGACTTGGCGAAGATGGTTTTTCGGAGATAGAATCGTTTGCCCTTTCAGGAGTTGGCGATGCTTGAGCAAGGAGACGGGAAAGGGACGAGGGCCGAGCAGGGGGTGTGCTGTCTGACCTCCCTCTTGAAGGGAAGAGATGTGAATTGGTAGGGTGGGTAACCATGAATGTATCTTCAACGTCGGGCTCTGGAGGGCCAGGAGGAAGGACTGAGGGATTGGCCTTTGATGAGCTTGTAACTGTCCCTTCCTTTCCGTCTTGAGTTTCGACCGAAATTCTTTTCGACGAAAGCCGTTTCTTGTTATTATTACTTGGCTGTGTCCAATCCTCAACTTCTAGCATGTAGTATTTGATACCTTCTCCAAGGCCATATGGATTACTTGTTGGGTCCTATGACGGGATAAGAGAAAGAGCAAAGGCAACATATGATAGAACTGACCTTTTGATCAACAACTCCTTCCGTTAATGAGGTTATCCTAGCCACAATCCATTCACGTGTTTTCAGCTGCTCAGCCAAATGGCCACTGGCTTGCAAAAAATAATGGGGGAAGGAAACTATGAAAAGTGTGAATTGCAACAACAATCCGTATTTCAACGGCCAACCCACCATTGAAAGCAGCCCACGGTTTACTAACTGAATTCCGGGTAGGTAGAAATAAGGCTAAATCGCCTTTGGCAAAATTCCTAAACGAAATTTTACCCTTGGAACGTTCCCTATATTCTTTGCACTGCTTTTGCCATTTACGGATAGATTTTGTCACTGTTTCCAGGAAATGATCATGATCAAACTCTCTGAGGATGTCAAGGGCGCCAATTGGGTCGTCGGGATCTATAGGCGAAGGTTCCTCGAACTGAGGAATAATGTTATGTCGCAGAGCGGTTGAAGAGAAGGCTGATTCCAAGAGACTGTTCGAGTTTAGGCGGGCCGAGCTGGGGTGTGAACCAAGCATCTGGGCAGCGTGAAGCACCTTTGCATGAGAGTTCCGGAAATGTATGGCAACATCAAGGATTTGTGCAATAATTCGATTGTTACTCTCGATCTGTTGTTCAAAGGCATGTTGGGATACACGTCCGGCCTTGAGATCGTCTCGGAGCAAGCGTTCGACATGTCGCACGTCATGAAGTTCCCGTTCGACCCGTTGAAGCTCCTCACGAAGACCAGCGGCATCTGCATTCGCAACTTCAAGGTCACTGCGCACTTCCTTGAGTTCACGATCCTTGTGCCCAAGGACAGCTTGAAGTTCAGAGAATTGACGTCCTAAGATAGCCCTATCACCATCGGCCTCCGCAATATGGTCGCGAATGATCTTGTCGTGTTCTGAGGCTTGAAGCTTCAACAACCTGTCTTTCTCCGAGCTAGCTGCCTTCAAAGCTTGATGGACCTCTCCGCTCTCCTTCCGTGCGGCCTGGATCTGGATTTCAAGATCCTCTCCACGAGCTCTTGCTTCTTCCAAATTTCTGAGATTATTGGATTGTTCTTCTAGCAGGTGTTCGGCTTTATCTGCATTCCTTTGTTCGAGGTGTTTGACTTCCTCGAACTCTTCTCGGACTCTCGTAAGCTCTTGTCTCAACATCTCCGCTTCCCTAGCTTGCTCCGTCGCATCGGAAAGAGCCCTTGCGATCTCTTTGCGTTGTAAGGAAATATCTGCTGAAAGTTCTCCATTTCGATCCTCTAAAATCCGCCGAGCAACACCTTCACTGTCTAATTGAGCTCTCACTTGTTGCAGCTCCCTTTCCAATTTCGCTGATCGTGCTTGTTCCGCCGACAGGGCAGATTCAAACGACTCCAAATCACTTTTGAGACGATGACTCTCTGATCGCAAAGTCAACCGTTGATCTTCAAAAGCACGTTCTTGTCGTGTGAGGTCATCTTGCGCCATTTGCAGCTGTTGTGCGAGTTCCCGCATTGCCATCTCTTCGGCTTCGATGGCTGCAAAATGAATTTTCAGGATAAACTCAGTATCACGAATTTGAGCAAAAGCTACTCACATCGTCTGCGAGACGAACCCAATCGGGATTGTGAAAGGACTGCGACAAAACCCATCAGCACTTGGGTCAACTCAGGGAAGAAACCACTCACGAGAGCGCTCTGCTATTTTGTCAAATGCAGCCTCAAGTGCGTCCATCTTGGTGATCAGCTTTTCTAAGGATTCTCGACAACTCCGAACAGCATCCAAGGCAATGGGACTGTTGTTTAATTGGGTTTGTGCATAGGCTTCGAGTTCAGTTAACACATGAAGCAGATCTATAATGATGAGAATTCTTTAGCAATGAACGATATAACGATAGAGTAGAGTACTCACCATCTACATCTGACCTTTCAAAAGAGTAAACAGCTTCTGTATTCCCCGTGGGCGAGAAATCAATTGTCGGGACAGGGTCGTCCATTCCCTGCGTCTCAAAAGGCAACATCCCGTGAATTTCGCTCCGATATACCTGCCTCCGCTTTCGTTCGCTAGACCTGCGTAGACTCAGAGTCGGAACAAAAGAAAATTCTCGAGAAAAATGATGTCATACGAAAGTTTTGCCATCACTTCGAGGATACTTTGCGCCCGCTGATAGAAAAATCTTGCTGAAAAAAAAAAACATTTATTAGCTGGTACAGCATTTTACCGAATAGGCTTACTGAATTCCTTTCTCCGAACAATTTCAATAATTGTCGCCCCATATGAATAAAGCATGTTGTGTAGTCTCTGTATATGTGAAAAGTTGGTCTTGAGGCGAAAGCTCGCAGATAAGGCAGAAAGGATTTGAGGTAGGTGGATAATTTCATTGTTGAGAGTGCCGATGTGACGCAGAACAGTGAGGCATTGATGGGTGTAGAGATTCTGATCAAAAATAAGAATTACTAGTTGACTTATACTGTTCGCAACTCACTTTTTTGTTGACAATTTGCTGAAGTTCGTGTCGTTGAGAATCGTCGAAGCGTTTTAGTTCTGGAATTATGGTTAATCTCTTTACGAATCAATATGTAAGACCCTCATACCTTGTAGCAGAGCATCTGGGTCGGAAGCAGGGCCTTTAATAAGAATGTTCGGTAAACTAAGCATCTTTGCGGAGCAGATTCAAACGTACTTTCCAGTGTAGCAGCGGTGTCGGTAATCCTATCCAACAGTTCCTGTGATTTCCGAGAACACGAACTTGCTTCATCAAAAATCCTTGGAATTATCAGACTGGTGTTTGAAGGGAGCAATGTTGCCAAGCGTACCCATTATTATCGATTGTTGTCCGAACACCATCAGTGTCCTCCCTTAGTTTTCTCACTGCAGCCCCGACGTCATTAAATCGTCGCGAAAGTTCCTCTGTTACGATTAGGGAAGAGTTAAGCGAGCATAAAACTGCATTGAATAACAGCAACCCACCATGTGTCTTTGCACAAGAATCCTTAACTGTCTGCATCTTCTGCTTCGAAACGTAGTCACCCAACACGCGTTGCGGATCCCCTGCTTCGATGGCCGTCCGTACAGCTTCCGAACAAAATTCGACATGCACCGTGACTTTAGAGATCAGTTCTAAATCTGCGTCGACTCCGTTTAATAGAGATTCCTGTCTCTGCAGTTCTCTTTGGGAATTTGAAGCTAATCCATCGAATGTTTCGGATATGGCCAACACGTTGAAATCTAAATTTTTGGAGGCTATCTGTAACCCTTGGTGTTGCAACATAAGCGACTGCAGATAGTGTTGAATTGCTTCATGATGTTTGTGTGCAGCTCGAGCATAAGAAGAAGCTAGCTGAGCGTGTCGAATTGGAGGAGTTGTAGCAGTGGCATCTAAATTTTATTTATTCATTAGAAGGACATTTCGGAGTGAAAGGAAGTAGAATTGACCTTCAATGGCTGGTTGGAAGACTGGTTCGACGCGAAGGAGCTTCAATATCTCTTCCAAATCATATTCGAGGTATTGTTTGTTGAAAACGAAGATACACTGCTCGACCACAAGTGTCAGTGAAACCCTAGGTCGTAAACGTTGACATACCCCGTCTTGTAGGCTCCCCAGTTCACGAATATTATTGTTTGTCAACCTCCTTCCATCTGACAAATAGGAAATCGATGAATCTGCGTCTATACCTATTTCTTGAGTCAAGAAAAGCTCAAGGCCCCCAGCTCTATAGGCCAGATGAATGAAGCCGATTAGTAATCTACAAAAAAAAACCTACGTCTCGATATCCCTGATGGTAGCATTGACCTGTTTTTGAAGGAACATCAGATTTTCGCACTTTACGACGACAATGGGTCCTTCTTACCTGGTGCACTTGCCCATCCTCTGCTCGACATATTGTGATCATCTTGAGGCGGTCAAACACGCGAATACTCTAGTGGCTCTGAAGGAAAGCGTAGAGGTTTGATTTCCGTGTATTCAGTGATACTGGTTCGTAGTCATGGGAGGTTCACTGAATTGTTTCACAGAGTTGAGACCAAGTTCGGTTGAACGTGGAAAGTCGCGGTTGTAGTACTGAGCCACGAATGTTCTATTTTTGACTTCAGTTTTCCACACAAACAAATCCGACTCGAACACGGGTTTGTCGCAGAACTGCTCATTGGATTTTAGGGCGAGCAATGGTTCAATCATTGAACTATTACTCCCTTTAAAATCAACAGAGGTTACTGACCCTCGTTTTCATCGATGGTTTTGATGACTACGGGAAGATTGATCGTGTTTAAATTGCTTCAGGTCAGTATAGGTTTCCAGTCACAATTTTTCAGGTCATAACGCAACTTGACAGGAAAACCACAAACTCCAACTGGATGTCCAGCTAGTGTGTGTTGATTGCCTTGCTCCATAGTATCATGAACTCATACAACGTGGCTTCCGCTAACGCATCTCTTTGTATTAGTGCCGAAACAGGTGGATGTAACTTTTCATGTCGAGGTTTTTTTCTTGTTTAAATTTTCCATTTCCTAATCGGCATTCATCTAAGACTATTCACCTTGGCGGAAGATTCCTTGTTCTCAGCTAAAGGCTGACAGTGGTTGATGTAAGGCTTGAGCCCTGCCGCATTCAATCTTGTAGCCAGACAATCCAAAGTCGGTATTGTTGAAAACTTGGGGTTGTCGTTTGTCGAAGGACTTCACCCGTCTCAATGTCTCGTCACGACAGCCCTCCCCATCCGACCCAGAGCCACATTGATCACAGTTACCATGAGGATTCCTTTGGGACTTACACTAATCGGGGCTACCATGCATCCGGACCCATCAGGTGTGTCGACTTGTCGAACCTCTGGCTCATTGCCCATAACTGAGAATCAATCAGCGGAACTTCAGAAACATTGCTCTCCCAGTGCTGCTTTCGATTCGGCTACACGCTTCGATCCTCCTCGATGTGCCGAGTCCACACGCCTTAAGATTATACAAACCATAGAAGAGTGGATCAATAGTGACAGCACGAGCAATGACTCGAAGCAACTCGCACTGGACGTCGGTATCCTCGCATTCATCCACACCATCGATGACAATAAGGTGGGGGTCGGTAACCAGAGCCCCTGTTGACTTCAGGGAAAGCAATGGCT
>Ga0307507_10010197_pt1 | contig 12232 bp, 10 predicted proteins | sample 7_EM_MG_FD_207223 | JGI IMG/M metagenome (GOLD analysis project Ga0307507, IMG submission 207223) | Populus trichocarpa ectomycorrhiza microbial communities from riparian zone in the Pacific Northwest, United States - 7_EM | ecosystem: Host-associated > Plants > Roots > Unclassified | place... | reverse complement strand
ATGTTGATGTCAACTTGGAAGAGAACACTGAAGAGCAATCAATTTCAATTGAAAATGAAGGGGAATATGAAGAAACTTCTAAGGGAAAAGAGACATCTTCCTCTAGTACACAAAAGAGGCAACATAGAAAGAGAAATCGCATGTATGAAGATGATGGTGTTGAAAAGTTGTCTAAACAGATTGGAGATGTAGCACTTGCAATTCAAAGCCTCAGCAAAAATCAACTTGATGTTAATGCGCTGTATACGAAAGTGATGAAAATTGAAGGCTTTGATGAGATCACTCTTGGGGAAGCATTTGATCACTTGGTCCAAAATAAAATGTTGGCAAAAGCATTTATGACAAAAAATGCTAATTTGAGAAAAATTTGGGTTAAGAATTTTGTGAACCAAGGCCTGCTTGCTAAGATGATTTGACTATGATAAGAAACTATATGTTTGTTATTTGACAAGTATGTTTACTTGTTTAATTCGGTCTAGCATGTTTATTTTTGTTAATTTGAACTAATATGTATGTATATGACATCAAAACTTAATATTTATGCATGACTATGTTTGATGTTAGATATTTATATTTATTTCTTGATGCTTATTTGATATATATTAAAGAGATAATTGCCTATACCCGTAAAAAAAAATCTTTATCCAAAAAACCCATCAAAATATTTTTGTATTTATTTATCTTTTTAAAAAAATTTCATCCAAAAAAAAAACCCAAATATCTAACTCTTACTATAAACTAATTTGGCTTTCTTCATATGAAAAAAAAACATATTTGAAGCTTTTAAAATTGAAAAAAAAAATTAATAGGTTTTATTTATGAAAAATTTCACAAGGTTATATCTCTATAATATTATATGACATATATAGTTATATTTTATAAAATTAATAGATTAAATATTTATATTAAATATTTTTCATATATTAGATAAATTTGAAAAAAAAATTAATTCATTAATAAATTATTTTCCAGTTTATTTTCCATAACATAATCAAACACTGGAAAGTGTTTTCCAGTTCATTTTCCATTACATTATCAAATATCAAAAAATACTTTCCCGAAATTCACTTTCCCGGAATTCACTTTCCAAAAGAAAACTACTTTTTTGCAAACAAACAGAGCCTAAAAAAAAGATGGAAAATTGAAAAAAAACAAAGCCTCACTGTTCATGAACAGGGAAGCTCCATGACAAAATCCAAATGTTTTAGTAATTTGTTTGCCAAATCAAACTTGAAATTTGGGTCTTTTATGAATTAAAAAAATTATTAATTTTTAAAACAAAAATAAGAATTTATTGATTGTGTTTCCAATTTACCATCTATTTTTTTATATTTAAAAAAGAGTCTGTAAAGCCTATGCAAGTGAAGTATTACTTTCCATCACAGTCACAAGTTGTTATAATTACATTATTAGAGGAAGTTATTTTAATTAAATTAAGTAAAGTTTTACTTATAGTGAAATAAACAGTCTATGAAGTAGCAGCAACCCATGTATCCAGAGCTACCCTTCTTACCTCAAAATAGGGCAGCAGTTCTCCGATACTAATACCAGGATTGCCTACACTTGATTACTACAAAGAGGTAGCATCTTTGCACATGCTTTGCTTTCTTTCCACAAGCAACATGCATCTATCATCTGTATGTTCTAGCATTTCAATGGAGAAAAGGTAATGGGGCAAGGAGGATGTAGGAGTTGATAAATAAAAATCAAATACCAAAAATGCACTAGAGATCTGATGTCATCGCGTAGCAATTCAAGCTGCTCTGGTTTGAGTACAAATTGAATTACAGTGACAAAACTTTGATGTTATCCCCCCCGTTTAGTTTGAAAAGCTCTCTCTGTTAGCAGGCCTGTTCTTCCAGTCCTCTGTATAGAACAAAAATAATGGACAAGATCTATAATACAAAAGGAACCACCTTGTTTTTTTTCTTCTTTTTTCCAACAGCACCAAAATACTACAAGTGGCTTTGAGTATATTTTGTACACAGCTAGCCTGGAAAGATGTACACTCCTTAAACAGGTGAAGTTATTCCTCTGCATCTCAAATTTGGCAGCCATATAATGGATCGCTGGCAACAGAAACTGCATGCTTCAAATATCTTGCAGTCGAAGTTTGATAATCATATTGTATCTGTTTAGGTGGGACAGTACCAAGTGGAAATGGTAACTTCCCTAGAAATGAGATAAATTATAAACGTAACATATGCTCCTGTAAAAGCGCATACCACAGTGGTAAACACTACTCCAGTTACTTCATTGGAGAAAAAGTCAAGCAAAAGGTAACCATTGATTAGCATCACCAAGGCAGCTACAAGCCAAGAAACCATCTGAAAAAGGGGTGAAAAGGTTCAAATAATGCATCACTTCTTTGTAATAAATAGGTGACAGAAAATAGACCACTCAGTAACAAGAACCACTACTTAACAGCAGGATATGATTGCAAGTGTGTGACATAAATGAAGGTAGAAATCCATATTTTTTCACCATCCTCATGAACAAACTATTTAATGATATATAGTTGACAAGGTATGATCACTAGTAAGGGTCACTGGTGTAACATGGTTGATGCAACAGTCTATGTGAGTTGCATGCACCTAAGTGATGCTCAGGGCAAAAGGTCCAGATACAGAAAAACCTCAGCAGTAAACACCGACATGACTCTCAGTGCTAGACGTGATTCTCAATTCTAGGCATGCACAAAACTATTTTCCCTTAGAGAGCAGTCATTTAACAACATCAACCATGATTATAAGCATCTTTTCACTCACAGTAAAGCTAATTCAATGACATGTAAAAGATTTGTAATAAATCATTTTTTCTTGGTTGCCTGGAGTTTATCTATCAGACATTTCAAACATCAATTTCAAAAACACACAATGTCGCAAGATTTTCACTTTATGGTAAATTGTACTCTCAGAGAACTACACAAGTCACAAGATATGGTTACACGAACTTCCAAACAAATTGAAAATGGCAATTGCTTCCTTGATTCAATCTACTGTCACCAATTTAATGGGTTACCTTGAGTTTAATGACAGAAACATTGGACAACAGAGTTACAGAGACTAGTCAACATACCTTAAGAATGGGGCCAACTGTGAAAGTGCCCATGATTTGCTCCTTAGAGACCAAGCAAAGAAGAGGGATGAGTGCAAAAGGAATCTGAATAGACTGAAGCATATTTAGCCATTCATTCAGAACATCTAGTGAGTCTTCAGAAGTATCAAAAACAAGTGCAACAATTATAGTTGGGATGATAGCACAGCTTCGAGTAATCAATGCCCTCAGCCATTTCTTTAACCCCAAGTTCAGGAAACCTCCCATGATAAACTGCCCTGCATAAGTGCCAGTAATGGTGCTACTTTGGCCAGCTGCTAATAACCCAATACCCCAGATGTATAAAATTGGGAAAAATCCACCCCCGTATTTATCTTGAAGATATTGCCCTGCATTTACAAGGCCAATACTATTGGCCAGTTCTGTCCCGTGGAAACCTTTAGCAAAAATGGTCGTCACAAACAAATTGATCATGAATGATATTGCAAGGGCAGCAGTTGACTCTATGGAGTAGTATCTGAGAGCTTCTTGAACCTGGCCTTTCTTATTGTGGTCGATCTCCCTTGACTGTACAAGAGCAGAATGCAAGAACACATTGTGAGGCATGATAATGCAACCCACAACTCCAACAGCCTGTTTTATTGTTTTGGAGCTAAGTTTTGGAATTAAGATGCCTGTAATAGAGAATCCAATTAACTGTATCCTAGATACAAAGCAGTACTATAGTCGGACAAATGAAGAGAAACAAGAGAAACTGGAGCTTGTAAATTGAAATTTTTGCCAGGCAAGACATTACTCACCCAGAAAAAGTTCGGGGGCACTGGGTTTTGCATCAGCAAACATCCACGCAAATGTCACTGCCATTATTCCAATGAGAATCCCAAAAGCAGCCTCCAATTTCCTCACACCGTAGTTCTCAAGAAATAGGAAGATAAAGCTGTATTGACTCAAGAAATGGACTGCATCACCATAATGAACTGAGCTTTTCTACAAGCAAATTAACACATATTCTGCTTGATTGTTGTGAATAGGGGAAAAACAAGAGGGGGATTCTTTCTCCAGTCTCCTGGAATCAATCTATGGCATACACAGCGATTTTACATATATCCAACTCCAGGCCACACCAGTAGTCGATCAATTACTTGTCCTCTTAATTTACTGGTGGCTTATATGATATACTTCTCTAACAACAATCTCTAATCGATGAAAAATCACAGATTTAGTACTTGAAAAGTTGAACCCTTCAACTTAAAAAGTCGAAAAAATAGAATAGACAAAAATCCAAAAACATTTGCAGAAAGACAACAAAGCCTGAAACTTCAGATCACAAAAATGGATTAAATCTAACGGTCAAACTCAAAAACCAAAGAATACAAAAAGAAATAGAAACTCCAAATAAAAAAGTCATCAGCTTGATGGACAGAATCACTTTTAAAAAAAACAGAACACAAAAACCAAAAAAGAAATGACCGAAAACCAATTCAAACGAAATGATATTAAAAAAAGAAGAAGAATTACCAATCGGAAGCAGTAATAATAACACCAGCCCACAAAGGCAAAACCCCATTACTCAAAATCTGAATAGCAATAGCACTCCCAATAACTTCTTGTATATCAGCACCAATCAAAGCCAACTCAGCCATAATCCACAAAATCATTCGAGCCCAAGTTGGATACTCTTCTCTACATAGCTCAGCCAAATGCCTTCCTGTAGCCACTCCAAGCCTTGCTGACAGCAACTGCACCAACAAACCCATAGCAGTAGCCCATAAGAGAAGCCAAAGCAAAGAATACCCTGCAATTGCACCAGCCTGAAGATCCCCTTCCAAATTGCCAGGGTCCAAAAAAGCAATGCACATTAAAAACCCAGGACCAGTGAACAACCATAATTTTCTCCATGAAAATGATGGCACCACCGTTGAGCCACCGCTTTCTGTGTCATAATCAATCCCAAATGAAAGGACTTTCCCGTCAGAATCATAAGCTGTTTCTTCTTGGTCTTTTAATAAAGGTTGTGGGTCTTCTTCTGGTGAAGGCATTGGTTTTTGAGTTAGAAGGTCTACTGTTAATGTCTGATTTAAGATAATTTGTGTCCTTTTTGTTTATTTTCCTTTTTTCGAGGTTGGCGAAGGAAGAGAGACGCATAGAGATTGTTGGATAGTTGGTATTAGTTGTTTTTCGGTAATTTTTATTTGCAAAAATATTAAAATAATATTTTTTTATTTTTAAATTTTTTTATATTAATATATATATAAAAAATCTAAACATATAGGCAATTTTGATATATATTTTTACATAAAAAAATTTAAAGTATAAATTAAAAAAGTTATCCAAATATTAATTAAATAAATCAATAATTATCTATATAAATAAAAACACATCATTAATAATAACTAAAAAAAATAAAAATTTAAAAAATAGATATAGATTAAAATATTTTATCTTATAAAATAAGATATTTACTCGTGTTTACTGAATTTACTTATTAAAATCAATAAAATATAATAATAATAGAAACATATATGAAACTGAGTAAATAAAAGAAAAGAAAAAAATATCATGCAAAGCCGAACATATGAGAAATATCATTTCAAAATAACTATTTTTTATATAAAATAAAACTTATCTGTATAAAATTAAAAATATTCTTTAAAAATTAAATACGAAATAAAACAATTTTTTTCTTAAAATTTCTATAAAAAAGGCCTACAAAACTTGTAGTCTAAGTCATGAGACTACATAAACCGATAGAAAAGACATTGAAGATAACCATAAAATTATTTTTTTATAAAAAAATAATGTAGAATGATAAAATCATAAAAGAAAATAAGAAAAAATATGATCCCTAATCATATTAGCCCTTAAAAATTGTGTTCTATGTCATTAGATCGGAAACACGACAAATAAAAAAATTCACAAAACTCAATCACAAACAAATTAGATGTCGAAGGATGAAACCAAGAAAAAGCTCAATCACACAAAAAAAAATGTAATTAAAAGAAAGATGGTGAAAATCAAAATAAAATAAATAAATTAGAGAGCATCAAAAAAATTTAAATTGGAGGGTTAAATTGAAAAGAAAAAAACTATAACAAAAGGAAAAAAAAATCAAAAGAATGAGGGCTAAATTGAAAAAAAAAAACATAAACTTTGATTGAATGATGAAATTGAAAACCAATAAAACTTTAATGAAAGAGCTAAGGAAAAAAAATCAAAAATCAAAAGAATAAGGAGCGAATAGAAAAAAAAATATATGACAAATTGTAATTTAAGGACTAAATTGAAAACATAAAAAACTTTTCTTAAAGGGCCAAAGATGAAAATAAGCAATAAAAAACATAAGAATTGAAATTGAAAAACAAAAAGAAAAGAGGACGAACATGCACTTTCTCTGGTAAAGAAAGAGAAAAAGAAAGAAAACAAGAAATGATCATCAGTGACAAACCGTCCATCATCCGCCATCACGCTCCGCACCAGGAGGAAGAGGACGCAGTGGCGCTTCCAAGGACATGGAGAAAGGACAGGTTTGGCCATCAGATAGTGTCACACGCACCGCCCAAAGGGCACCCGCCCCCTAACACGTATTGAAACATCCCAAAAATTTAAGTCACAATTTTATGATCATTTATTCGAAATTACTAATTTTGAAACGGTGCAATTTTTTTTAAAAAAATAAAATTCAGTTGAGTCTCCTTTGTATTATCAATACTAAGTCATCGGCTCAATAATTTCTTAACCTGCAACATCATTAACAATGCATGTCTTATCATACAAGACTTTCATAACTCAATCATAGTATTAGCTTTCCATTTTTTTTTTGTAGAATTAATATTTTGATATTACATGGAACAAATATTTAAATCTAATTAGTCCATCACATAAATCATTTTCTTTTAGAAAATAAATATGGTTAAATAAGTATACAACAAGACTATAAATCAAGTTAACGAAGACAACTTCATTGAATTACATCATTCATAGTTAAATAAGTTTTTTTTTTTTTTTTGCTCAAGATAAGTTTTTAACTGGCTTTTTACATTCTCCCCTCCTAAAAGAAAAATTTTTCCTCAAAATTTGAGCCTCGTATATTAATCCATAAATAATTTGGGCTATTTATTCTTCATTTATGATTCTTTTTTCTAAGTCACCTTTTGATTTGGGAGTTTCTCCATAATATTTTTATCATCAGAATCCTCTTGCTTCTAAGTTCCTTCTCACTGTGGTCTAACACTTTCTCCAACCTTAACTCAAATGTCAAATCTTCATCGATTTCCAGAGGAATTTGTGGCAAAATCCAAGGTAGATCCACTTCGGCCTTTCTTATTAGGGAGACATGAAACACGTCATGGATCTTAGCCATATGTGAAGGCAAAGCCAATTTGTAAGCCATATATCCAACCCTTTAGGTGATTTCAAAAGGTTCGATGTATCTTGGCGCTAATTTTTCTTTTATGTTAAATCTTAATATATGTTTCCACGAGGCGACCTTTAAAAAAACATTATCCCTAACATTGAATTCAAGAGTTCTTCTTCTGTTATATGTATAGCTCTTTTGCCTATCTTGAGCCACCTATATCCTTTCTTTATGGTCTTTATCTTTTTTGAGGTATCAACTCTAGCCCTAACAGTTTTCTATCTCCCACTTCTTCCCAGCATTCGAGTGTTCAACATCTTCTACCATATAAAGCTTCATAGGGAGTCATTCCCATTGTAGCCTAGTTGTTGTTGTTATATGTGAATTCTACCAGGGGTAGGTGATCTTCCCAATTACTACCAATCTCCAATATACAAGCCATCAATAAATCTTCCAATACATGAATTGTTCTCTCAGATTGTCCATCAGTCTGAGGATGATAAGTCGTACTCAAATTCAACCTCGTTCTTAGAGCCTGTTGAACATTCGGCCATAATCGAGAGGTAAACCTAGGATCTCGATCCAAAAATATTGATATGGGTACTCCATGTAGCCTCACCATTCCATTCACATACAACTTTGCTAATTTATTCACTGAATCTGTTGTCTTCATTAACAAGAAGAGTGTCGACTTAGTTAATCGATCGACAATGATCCAAACAACACCCCTGCCCCTTTTCCTCTTAGGTAACCCCGACACAAAATCCATTGTGATATTTTTCCATTTCTATTCAGGTATTAGCAGCGGCTGCATGAACCCCGCCAGCTTCTGGTGTTCCACCTTTACCTGTTAGCACACTTCATAGTTGGCCATGTATTCTGCCACTTCTTTTTTCATAATTGGCCACCAATAAAATTCCTTTAAGTCCCGATACAGTTTTGTACTCCCAGGATAGGTTGCGAGTCTCGATTCATGGGCTTCTCACAATACTTCCCTTTTTAAGGTCTCGTCTTCAAGCAAATACATTCGCCTCTCATAAGCAATTATTCCATCTTTCAAAATCTGGAACGGAATCTCAACCCTTGACTTCACCTTGTCCATTATCTTACCTACTTCAACATCTTTTTATTGAGCTTCTAACAAAAAGATTTTCTAGGACCAATCTCTATTTTGGTATCAATCCTTCTCAACTCCAATAATTCTCTTTCATCACAATCATCTGGGGTATCATCTACCTTATTTTTACGACTAAGAGCATTTGCGACAACATTTTTTTTCTCGGGTGATAATCAATTACACAATCATAATCTTTTATCAATTTCACTTAGTGTCTCAGTCGCATGTTCAATTCATTCTAAGTCATTAAATGCCTTAAACTCTTATGATCCATAAATATTTGGACTCGAGACCCATATAAGTAGTGCCTCCAAAACCCTTAGAGCAAATATCATAGTGGTTAACTCTAAGTCATGCACTAGGTAATTAATCTCATTAGTTTTTAACTGTCTTGATGCATAAGCAATCACCCTACCGTGGTGTATCAGTACGCAACCTAAACCCTTATTTAATGCATCGCTATAAACCACCAATCCTTTAGTTCCCGAAGGGAGTGTTAACACTGGTACAATTGTAAGCTTCCTCTTTAACTCTTGAAATCTCTCTTCACACTCTTTGGTCCATTTCCACTTCGTCTCCTTCCGGGTCAATCGGGACATCAATATAACTATAGTGGAGAATCCCTTTTTCTAAATCTTCTGTAATATCCTGCTAACCCAAAAAAGCTACGAATTTCTGTCACATTCCTAGGTCTATCCCATTTCAGTACTCCCTCAACCTTTCTCGGATCCACAAATATTCCTTCTACTGATATAATGTGTCATAGAAAAACTATTTTTAGTCAAAACTCACTGTTACTCAGCTTGGCATATAGTTGATGCTTTCTTATAGTCATTAATACATGCCTCAAGTGTTGTTCATGCTTTGAATATGAGCTAGAATAGACTAAGATATCATCTATAAGCACCACTACAAACTTGTCTAATTAGGGTAAAAAAAACTCAATTCATTAGGTCCATGAACACTGCAGGTGCATTTGTTAACCCAAACAGCATTACTAAAAACTCGGAATGTCCATAACGAGTTCTAAACATGATCTTGGTCACATCCAGTTCCTTAATTATTAATTGATAATACCTAGATCTCAGGTCTATTTTCAAAAATACCCTGGCTCCTTTGAGTTGATCAAAGATATCATCTATACATAGAAGCATACATTTGTTTTTCATTGTTGTCATGTTCAACTATCTATAATATATGTAGAGACTAAAAGTCTTATCCTTCTTCTTCACAATATCACTGAAACTCCCCAATATGAATTACTTGGACATATAAATCCTTTATCTAGTAATTCCTAAAGTTGAATCTTCAACTCAACTAATTCCGCCAGTGCCATTCTATATGGAGACTGGGTTATTGAGGACATATCGGGCAATACATCGATAGAGACTTCCACCTCCATCTCTAACAGTACCCTTGATAACTCATGTGGAAACACATTTGAAAACTCTTTAACTATAGGGAGATTTGCCAATTGGTTTTCTTTTTTCTTCGACTCTAATACATAAGTAAGATAGGCTTCACATCCCTTCTTCATCAACCTCCTTACGGTTATTGCTAAGATGATACAGTTTGGGTTAATGTTTCTCTACCCTCTGAATATCACTCTCCTACAGTTTTTGCAAAACAATCCATTTATGCCTATAGGTACTCAACAAGTCTATACCCAAAATGACATCAAAGTCGTACAACTTTAATGGTAGCAAGTCCGCTCTAATCTCACACCCCATTATATCAACCTTGACTCTTTTATACACATGATCAATACATATATTTTTCCTCAAAGGAGTATTTATAGTAAACCCAATTTCTACTCTACATGGATTCTTTTCTAGTTTTCCTACAAGTGTATGTGCTACAAGGAAATGGGTAACCCCAAGATCAAATAATACATGCATAAATAGGAAATTTAACTATAAAATACATGCCACTATATTAGGGACTGCTTTAGTCTTCTCCTATGTCATATAGAACACCCTACCTTGAGTCCTGACACCTTATGCCCCTTCACTTTAAGCTTGAGGTCGGCCTCTACTATTACTGGCCCCTAACCGTGCCAATTTGATTGGTCGATCCATAATGGTCACTTGATGCTGACTCTGAGCTGGTGTTGGTGACCCTGAATAAACTCTGTTCTTCTAGGGCAGTTTCTACAAAATGACCCTGACCTCCGCAATTTTAGCACCCTTAACTTAAATGTGGGCAATCCCGTCATCTATGCTCCCCCTACAAATCTAACAATATCTTGTCAACGCAGAACAATCTTTTGGATGCCTCTACCCACACTAAGCTCACAAAGGATCAGTGATCGTCTTCTACTCTAAAACCCCTCGAGTGAAACTACTTCTCGAGTTCGGTTGTCGCCTTGTCGACCCCACCTCAGTGTTCTAACTGTATCTTGTGGTTTGCCCTCCTCCTTTTCTAAACTAGCTAAAATACCCCTAATTCTTTTTCAGAAGTGGTGGCTTACCCGTAGAATAGTCTATATCCTTCTGCTTCCTAAAACTAGGCTGACTCTGCTAGCCCTCTCTCATACACGCCTTCAGGGCCTCCACCATTTCTATAAGTTCTTTGGTTGTTTCAAATTTAAAAGCTATTAACCTTTGCCTCAATTCTTGTTGCAAACCATCTCACAACTTCTCAATCCTATAATGCTCCATAGAAACATAGTGCAAGGCAAACATGAAGAGATCATAAAACCTTCGCTCATAGTCCAGAACTGTTATATCTCCCTACCCCTAATTTAGGAACTCCTATTACCTTACGATGATATGATGAATAAAATTGTTGCTCAAACTGCAATCTAAAATTGGTCCACGACTAAGACCCTACTGGTCTCCTTGATCTCAAGAAATCCCACCAAGATCGTGCCCGATTAGAAAGTAAATAAACGACACAGTTCACCTATAATCCCTATGCTACTTACATCTGATCCAAAAAATCCTCGACTGTGCGAAGTCATCTACATATTATCTCCACATTCGGTTCACCTAAAAAGGGTTCACACCCTAACTCCCTCATACTTTTTACAATACACACGAGTGTAACTGATTAGTAATTAAAAGTGTATTTTTATCAAGGTTTTATATCATCATTTTGCACTTGAAGTATCAATAACTCCTTAACTAGAGCATATTTTATAATAACAAGTTTGATAATATAAGATACCTTTAATTTATGGTAAATGTTCATTTTAAATGCAGGCTTATCACATAAATTAAAGGATTGATTGATGTGATTAACTATTGAAAGTGAAAGGACAAAGAAAAGGCTAAGCTTAGAAAAGAGATGCTGATTCAATTCAAATTGGAACACTGTTCAGTCATTGGGTCATACTGATTCAATTATTATTATTATTATTATTATTATTATTATTATTATTTATAATTTATATAGTTCACCTCCTTGTGGTTCGACACCGGTCTCGCCGGGTTATTTATTACTTTGACACTCCTGCACTTGGGATAAGATATCAACTCTTTGATCGTGTCAAGTTTTTAGCGCCGTTGCCGGGGAGGTAAATTCTTGTATAAATTATAATATTTATTTTATTTTCACTTTTCTTGTATCTAACTTTTGTTTCTTTTGTTTTGTTTCTTTTTCTTTTGTTTTCTTCTTCCTTTTATTCTCTTCTTACACGTGCATGAGAGTTTGGTCACGTACATTAAGTGGTAGACTTTGTAGGTTATCCTCATCATTTTCAG